>Ga0181577_10004603_pt1 | contig 10633 bp, 17 predicted proteins | sample 101ome_21_FD_132468 | JGI IMG/M metagenome (GOLD analysis project Ga0181577, IMG submission 132468) | Coastal salt marsh microbial communities from the Groves Creek Marsh, Skidaway Island, Georgia - 101413BT metaG (megahit assembly) | ecosystem: Environmental > Aquatic > Marine > Intertidal... | reverse complement strand
TTCGATACCGCAACTCGGAAACTTCATAGATTACGAGGGTCGGAAGATGACTGCAAGTGCTTCGTTTCGACTAAAGTGTTTGATGGCAGAATTAGACATACATGGTATGGAACATCCAATCATACTGTCCCCAACAATTGCATATAGTGTTTCTGTAGGACATCAACGAGTATGGTATGCTAAAACAAAAGGTTATACACATATAGATTGTTACGAAGTACCCGATCAAGCGACGTGGGAGAAAGTCTATACATATACACAATCACATGACTACTGGCAAAAATATTCTACAAGCGACAAACATCAACTACCCGAAATATCATAGAGAGATAGATTTATCCACAGTAACCTACAAGTGGGATAATGTACCTGTGGAAGAATGGACGGATTATGCAGACGAGAAAGGTATACCATATAGAAAGCTTTTCTCGGATTTATCGGAAAAAGGTTTGTTGTATCCTGTGATAGTTCGTGATTTAAAAAACAATGGCGTGTTGCGAAAATATCATTGTGGGGGTCGAAGGATTATATGGGCGAAACGTTCTGGTTATACACATATCAGTGCCTATCTTGTATCTGATTGGATAAGCGAAGAAGGGCGTTCTAAAATAAATGAGATTGTGAACGACCAATGGTTTCGAATTGACTAAATACTAAGATATGAATAAAGTTCGAGGAATACGTTAGAATCCCGTCCTGGGATTGATTATAGATTTATAATCATATTTACAAAGGAGAATACATGTTAAGATTAATTACCCTTACGGCAATTGGTATGCTGTTTTTCACTTATGGTGCAATGGCAACTGAGATTATACCGTATGGTACTTTCAACTATAAACTATCACATGATCAAAATTCTTCTGGCACAGCATATAGTAAACTAGAAAACAATGGTTCAAAAGTAGGCGTAGAGTTTATCGACTTAGGCGCTGAAGGTGACGTTGTTACTGGTTTTGCAAAGTTAGAAGTTGGTCTTGATGTTGACGATAGTGGTTCGGATACTTTTGATAGTCGTCTTGCATACGTTGGTTTAGAAAACAACGGTGGTGCGGCACTATCTGTAGGTCGACAATCACACCCATTAGGTAATGTAAACAAGACAGCTAACTTCGAAGTGTATGGCAGTAATGCGATATGGAAGTATGCTGACCGTTCAAGTAATTCTGTAAAGTTTGCTTTGGGCGGACTAGAAGCAATGACAATCATTGATGGTTCATCAGGTGAAGATGGAATGGATGAATGGGAAGTTTCTTATTCACATTCAATGGCGGGTTTTGATATCGCCGCTGGTTATGCTGATGATGTAGTAAATGACATTTCGTATTGGGGTGCAGGTGCATCCACAACTGTAGGCGATATTACAATCGCTTCAACGTATACATTGAAAGACGCTGCGACAGACCTACAAGGTATGGAAGCAACTGTCGGATGGAAAGACGTTACAGTTGGGTACGGAGATAAAGAAGGTACTGGAGTGTATTATACTGCTGGGGTATCTCACGGTATAAATGATAATCTATCCGTCTATGCTGAATATCAGCATGATGACGTAGATAGTGGCACAGATTTAGACCACTATTCGATAGGTACTAAATTTACATTCTAATAACATTAACAAAGGAGAAAATTCATGGAAAAATGGATCAAAGATATTAGCGCTTGGAAAGATTACGGACTGATTTTATTAGCAGTTTGTCTCTTTACAGGAATATTAGCACCACTCGCTGTTGTGAAGTGGGGACTAATCGCTTGGATCGCTGCTAACTTATGGCAGAGATATAGCAAATAGGAAACATCATGACTAAAAAAATCATATATGTACTAATTGTTATTGGTGCTTTTTGGTTAGGTCATTATTATGGTGAACAGACACTTGATGTCATTGACGAAGTGCCTGTACCAAAAATCATAATTGAAATGCCATCAGCAGATGATGACATAGAAATTGAAACACCTACTGCTTCGGAAGAAGTGAGAGGTTAATCATATCGGCCGTATCGTTTCATAAGGATTGACTTTAGTCTTTCCCAAACGATACGGTCATAAACTTGCTGACCAGTTCTTGGTTCTCTCATTGCAAGTTTATCGTATTTAAGTTTACACTTTAAAATTTTTTCTAACAGATTTAATCGCACAGACGACAACTCCAGTTACCTGTAAAGGTCCAACCTGTTAATAATTCACCATCAAGATATTGTCCTATAAAAAAGGGCACTAAAAGTGCCCCCAACGAAAGTAGGATAACTAATCCTATACTACTAAATCTTTTCATTTAATTTAAATATAAAGGTCCTGTCCAACACATTGGATAATTTCCTTTAAGAACATTACCTCTAGGTGCATTGAGAGCAGGTTTTGCCCAACCAGCAGGTTTCAAAACATCACCTTTTACGAAGTGTTTAAAATCCTCTTTTACAATAAAAGCATGAACCGCATTTTGTCTAATTATTTTTATGTACTTTGGTCCTTCTTTTACAACCCATGAGTTAGCAAATTCTTCTTTCATGCTTTCAAGTTTAGTGCCACTATTGTAGTCTTCAATAGAAGCGTTAATTAAATTTTGAATACCGTCTTTGATATTCTGTGCAGGTTGTACTTTAATCATAATATATCTCCTATTGTTGTATTTGGTTAAATCTTGCCCAATGCATATTGCCTTGTGCATTATCAAATGTTACATCCTCATAAGTGATTGTACCTTCAGGATGTTTTTCAGTATCAACTTGCATTACTGACACCTCATAATCTTCCGTCATAGGAACTTGTATGTTATCAATCTTAGCGTCACGAAGAATAGAATTTAAACCTCGTTTCACTTCAACAGTATCGCCAACTTTTAATATCATAATATAACTTTCTCCTTAATCATTTTAATTTTTTTTGCTTTATTGCCTGTCTTCTTATACCACTTATCATAAACATCTTTTAGAGTTTTGAATTTTCTTTTTGGTATAGATATGTGTACCATATCAAGTTCACCCCAAACAGGTCCTGGTGTTGGGGTGACAGCAAATTCTATATGTACATTCATTACAGTATCCCAAATCCTTGTAATACTAATATTAATAATAAAATAATAATAGTAGTTTGTTGATTGATAATAAATGTATCACCAAATAATTTATATTTCATTACGCAGCCTCCATCAATGAATAAGGCACACGCCACTTACCACCAAGGTTAGTGTCTTTGATAACTGCCTTTGCAGGATTAAGTTTGATGATAACACCAGGTCTCTTACGACCATTGGTTCTACCAAAGACGACACTATCGCCAACTTTGAATTGTGACTTAGAACCTTTTGCTTCTTTGATAGCACATTCTAATAAAAACAAAGAGTCTTTGTTTTCAGGATTTCTAATAAAGTCTAGAATATCAGGTACGTTGTTAAATTCTAATTTCATAATATAGTTCCTTTCGATTATTGTTGTGATTGTTTATCAGAATATAACTTAGTAATGATATTGTTATATTCTAATTTAAGTGTATCGTAGATATCTAAATCTCTAAGAGACTTAACATACTCAATCTTTTCGTCAAAAGATTTAAGTTTATTGTATTCTTCAAACATTTCGTTTTTAGAAGGTAGAGATTGTATAGTCATAATGTATCCTTTCAATTAAATATACTATCATCTTATACTATAAATAGTAGGATGTCAAGAAAATAATAAACTTTTTTTTAAATTAAAAGTGTTATTTTTCAATGACTTAATAAATGGTGCGTCAGTATGTCGCACATGAAATGGAGATTTTATGGGATTTTTTAGTAAATTATGGTCAAGTTGGGGTAAATCAGAGAATGTACTACCACCTAAGAAGAAAGAAACAACAAAGAAAAAGGTAGTCAAAAAGAAAAAGAAGACTACAAAGAAAAAGGTAAAGTAAATGGGCATATGTAATAATTGTGGACACGGTTGTCATTGTTCGAGTGGCGGTTCTTGTCAGTCTTGCGAATGTGCAAACTGTGAGCATGCAGAATAATGGCTAGAGGCCAGACATCAGTAGTATATTCTAGAGGACCAAAGAAACGTACATCTATTGGGGATAGTTCTAGGTCACGACCTAAGAATAAAAATAAAAGGCGCCAACACAAAAGAAGTATAGGGCAAGGTTAATGCCAGCTGTACAACGAGATGGTGACGCCAACAATGCTGGTGGTATAGGTTCTTCAAGCGTTAATGTTAAAGCGAATAGTAAGTCTGTATTAGTAGACGGTTCGTCAGTTAGTCCACATCCACCATCACACACTGGTATCGTGACCGCAAACGGCAGTTCTAAAGTAAAGGTAAACGGAATACCAATCAATCGCACAGGTGACGCTGACAGTTGTCTTCATACAAGAATTGGAGGAAGTTCTAACGTAAATGCAGGGTAACTTGATAAATAGTTATTATGGCAATACTTCAATCAGGATATACAGACGCTCAACGTTCTAACGCTAGTAAAAGGTCAGTTCGTTTATATAAAGATATCTCATTATCTTTTGAAAAGAATAATGCAACTAAAGATGTTATTGTCAAAAAAGATGTTGAGGCAGTTAAACAGTCTGTAAAAAATCTTATAATGACTAATCATTATGAGAGACCTTTTCATCCTGAAATAGGATCAAGTGTAAGAGCAATGCTCTTTCAACCTATTAATCCTATTATTACAAATGTTTTACAAAGAACAATAGTAGAATGTATAGAAAATTTTGAACCTCGTGCTCGTCTTGTATCTGTCAATGCATTTGCTAGACCAGATGTAAACTCATATGAGGTCACAATTAGTTTTTATGTTGTAAATGTACCAGGTGAATTAGTAACCTTAACAACCATGTTAGAAAGAAGTAGATAATGGCAAAAAGAATTAATGTCACAGAGTTAGATTTTGATACCATCAAAGGTAATTTAAAAACTTTTCTGAAACAACAAGATCAATTTACAGATTATGATTTTGAAGGATCAGGTATGTCAACTATATTAGATGTGCTTGCTTATAACACACATTACAATGCTGTCTATGCAAATGTTCTTGCTAACGAAATGTTTTTAGATAGTGCTGATTTGAGAAACAGTATTGTCTCACATGCTAAACATGTAGGGTATACACCAAGAAGTGCAACATCACCTGTTGCGTTTTTAAATGTAACGGTGAATAATGCAACAGGTACAACTTTGACAGCTGCAAGAGGTACAACTTTCACATCAACGGTAGATGGTACAACTTATAATTATCTTGTTAAAGACGCAACAGTAATTTCGCCTGTTGATGGTGTTTATACTTTTTCTAATTTACCTGTTTATGAAGGTACACTTGTCACAAACAAATACACAGTCGATACTTCAAACGCTGATCAAAGATTTTTAATTAAGAATAGTTTAGTAGATACAAACACACTCTTAGTCACAGTTCAAAATAGTTCAAGCGATACTACAACAAACACTTACACATTGTCAACAGATTTGGCAGATATTTCTTCTACATCTAAAGTATATTATCTTGAAGGTGCTGAAGATCAACAATATGAAGTTAAGTTTGGTGATGGTGTTCTCGGTGAAGCTTTATCAACTGGTAATATTGTTACACTATCTTATATTGTTACTAATGCTGAAGAAAGCAATGGTGCAAGTTCTTTTAGTTTATCAGGCACACTAGGTGGTTTTTCAAACGTCACGATTACTACTGCAACTAATTCAGCAAACGGTGCTCAACCTGAAACACCAGACAGTATTCGTTTCAATGCACCAAGACAATACGCTTCACAGAATAGAACAGTCACAGCAAAAGATTATGAGAGTAAAGTAAAATCAATTTATACAAATGCAAAATCTGTTTCTGTATGGGGTGGTGAAGATAATGACACACCTGTTTATGGTCGTGTTTATATTTCTATAAATCCTGTTGCAGGTGCAACACTTACAGAAGCAAAGAAAACAGATATCATAAACAAGTTAAAAGAATTTAACGTTGCAAGTATTACACCTGTCATAGAAGATCCTGAAACAACATCTTTACAGTTAAGTGTAAATGTCAAGTATGACGCAAAGGCAACTACAAAAACTGCTGATAGTATTAAGGCATTAGTAAACTCAGCAATAACAACATTCAATACAAATAATCTTGGACAGTTCGATAGTTTGTTTAGACATTCTAAATTCATTGAGACAGTAAACAAAGTAGATTCATCAATACTATCAAATATTACAACTGTTAAAATGCATAAGTCATTTACTGCTACTACGACTGGCTCAACAACTTACTCAGTTAAATTTAATAATGCATTTTACAATCCACATTCTGGTCATAATGCAAGTGCAGGAGGAATATTAGTATCGTCAGGATTTAAGATTAGTGGTGATACAACTAACGAATATTTTTTAGATGAAGATGGTGCAGGTAATGTTAGATTGTATTATCTAGTTGGTACTACAAGAACATACTCAAATAGTTCACAAGGAACAATCGATTATACGAACGGCACTATTACAATTAATTCTTTACATATTACAGACGTTTCAAACGTTGACGGTGCAACATCAACAAAAGTAAGACTAACAGTCATACCTAATTCAGTTGATATTATACCTGTGAGAAATCAAGTAATAGAAATAGATGAAACTAATTCAACTGTAACTGTATCTGCTGATACTTATGATACAACATCAGGTATAGGTTACACAACAGCAACAAGTTATGCTTCGTAATCTATGGCAAAGTTTACAAAGAAATTAAGTCCTTTAGTAAGTAGACAGTTTCCCGAACACATACAGGCTAATGACCCTTTACTAATTGAATTTATCAAACAGTATTATAGTTTTTTAGATTCTGCTCAAATCACATTATCAAGTGTAAGTGCTAGTGATCAAATACTTTTAGAAACATCAACTGCTAGTAATATAAATTTTCTATCATTAAATGCTACTGACGAAAAAGGTAATGATGAAAATGATTATATTTTAGATGAAGAAGGTTCAATAGGTGAATTTACTAAAGGTGAAACTATCACAGGTCAAACATCTGGTGAGACAGCAACTATACTCGCTGAAGACACAGATAATTTACAATTATATATATCTGCAAATTCTAAGTTTGTAACAGGAGAGACAGTTACAGGCGGCACGTCAGGTGCTCAAGGAGTGATATCAAAGTATAGGGCAAACCCTAACGAGACACTATCACAACTCCTTGAGTACGCTGATGTGAACGATACATTAGATGATTTCTTTTTACAATTTAGAAATTCATTTCTTCAAACTATACCAAATGATTTAACAAGTGGTCTAAACAAAAGACAACTTACAAAAAATATTTTATCTTTATATAAAAGAAAAGGCACAAAGAAAGGCCATGAAATATTTTTCCGTGCATTGTTTAATGAAACACCAGAGTTATATTATCCTACGGTGGATATGCTTCGTATTTCAGATTGTAATTTTGAAACTCAAAAAATTTTAAAAGTAACTTTAGTGTCACCAACAAATGGTGATATGTCTAAACTTACTGGTCAAACAATTACTCAAGCAAATATACCAGGTAATACAACTATTAATCTTGCAAGTGCTGTTGTAGAAACAGCAACAGTAGCAAAAATAACTTTAGGTGATGTTCAAAAAGATGTTGCAACACTAGTCTTAAATAAAAATTCTATTACTGGTACTTTTCAAAATAGTTTAGGTCATTCTATTATAGATGAAACAGATGGTGATGATATCATAGATGAAGATGGTAATAAAATTTTACAACAAACTTTTTCTACAATTACTGGCACAGCAAATGATGATGAAGATGTTACCCTTACTTGTAATATCGAAAGTGTTGCAGATGATGTTATTGTCACTACGTCAGATAGAGGAAGATATTATTCTGTAGGTGAAAATATTCCTGTTGATAATCAAAGAGGTGGTGTAGGACTAAACGCACAAGTAGAAGACGTATCATACGGTAACATAGAAAGTATAATTGTAGAAACTGGAGGTTCAGGTTATGCCGCAGGTGAAGTAATAAGTGTTACAAATCCTACTCATGGTACAGGTCTTGCCGGTGAGGTTGCTGTAGTCAATGGTGGATTCACTTTAGAACAAGATAGTTTAGAAGACGGGGTTATTGCATTAGAAGAAAATGATAGTGAGCAGTTAGTTATGGAACCTGCAACAAACTCAAACACAAATGATGTCACAAAAATTAAAATAACAAATAAAGGTGGTGGCTATCTTTCATTACCTACTCTTGGTGTAACTTCAAGTTCAGGTTCAGGTGTTGCATTGTTTCCTGTATCAAGTAATATTGGTAACTTATTAGACGTAAGAGTTATTGATCATGGGTTTAGATATGAACAAGGACCAACTTTCAAACCTAAAACTCACATGCAAATTGATACGTTATCTGGTGCCTTCACTACAGGCGAAACTGTGTCAGCTACTAACGAAGATAATATTCAATTAGAAAGTTTTGTTGAAAATGATTTTCCTTTACTGTTAGAAGATTTTAGAAATTCTGTTTTTAGATTAGAAGATGATGAAGGTGGTATAGAATTAGAAGATGATACTAGAGGTATAATAGAATTTGAAAATGATACAGACCCAGCTGTTCGTAGAGGTAATCAAATTAGTTTTATTAGGTCTGAATCAAATGAACGATTTGTTGGAACTGAACTAGTTAGTTCAGATGAAGTAGATTATCTTATTGTTACACATGATGGTTCTACTGAAAGTAGATTACAAGATGAGACAACAAATACTGTTACCGCAACCGTAGATAGTTTTAATGGTGACACAAACATTTTAACAGTATCAAGTTCTACAGGAACATTTGATGATAAAGTTACTCTCACAGGTGGCACATCAGGTGAAACAGCGAGAGTGCGAAACGCTGATCAAGCAAGTATGACAAGTAATGCGGGAACAGTAATTGAGACTGATGGTGCATACACTGGTGTTAAAGGTCAAGTTTCAGAATCAACTAAAAAGATACAAGATAGTTTATACTATCAAGATTATTCATACGTTGTAAAAGTTGGTGAAGCTATAGCGGACTGGAGAGAGTATCTTAAATCTGCTGTACATCCTGCAGGATTTTATGTTGCAGGAGAAGTGAGTATTCGTACACGACTTGACGCTAAACTTAAATCAGGTCGTACAATTACCGCAGGTATTGAACAAGATGAGATTATCGAAGCATTCAGAGTTATCTTTAGTGAGAAGATAGGTAGACGTTTAGGTACAACAACTGATGGTACGTCACTTCGTAGTAATCCACAATTAGGTATTGAGGCAGATACGGCTTTTGCTTCTGCTACTAGAGACGTTACATTAAACACAGACATTACATTAGAATTAGGTGATGATAGAGAAACATCATTTAGAACGACTAACGTAAATCAAGGGTTTATCTATGCAGGTGCAAGAATGGATACGATAGGTAAATTTATCTTTAGTGCATTTAGTCATGTACCTGATAGAATATTATTAGACGGAACAGACGGTTCATCTACAAATGCAGGTGATGATTTATTATTAGAAACAGGTGGTGAGATAAAAAGAGAACCTGCAAGTGATACGATGGACTCAGATGCTGCTACAATAACACGAATAAATACTTTAAGACTAACTGGTACTGGCGATACTTCTCTTGATGGTGAGTTAAATCAATTGGGAGATTTTAACACAAAGATTGGAACAAGATATGCTATACCAGCACAAATTAAAACGTCAACTAGTTAGATATGTTGTATAAATAGTTTCAGGAATAAACATGCCAGCAATTATTACAAAAGATTTTAGATTACATAACGCAAGACAGTTTGAGGAAAGTTTTGGCGAGGCTGCTGATACTTACTATCTTGCAATAGGAAGACCTCAAGCATTCGCAGACAATCAAGCATTTAATGATGGAACAGACGCTTCACCACCTACACCAGTAGATGATGTGGGGCAAGTAGAATACTATGCATATGATGATTTTCTATCAGCAAAAAAACTTACGTCATCAGACGTAACTCTTGCGATCCCTAGAAGAAACTGGACAACTGGTACAGTCTATGATTATTATAGACATGATTATGGGGATATCAATAGTGCAGGTTCAGTTATTTCTGCTGATAGTGGTGCAACTTCTTTATATGACGCAACTTTTTATGTAATGAATAGTACATATGATGTATATAAGTGTATCGACAATAATAGTGGGGCTGCTTCAACAGTAGAACCTACTGGTAACAAATCAACAAGTGTATTTACAACTGGTGATAGTTATAAATGGAAATACATGTATTCATTATCTGCTTCTGAACAAGCAAACTTTATGTCAACTGATTTTATTCATGTATCCACAGAAAGTTCAGATGTTTCTACAACTGGTGGTGCAATTGAACATGTTAAAATAACTGCTGGTGGTTCAGGTGGTTCGAACGGTACATATACAGGTGTTACTATACGAGGCGATGGTTCAAGTGGTGAGTGTACAGTAGTAGTTTCATCTAATGCTGTAACAAGTGTGACAATTACAACTGCTGGTTCAGGTTATACTTTCGCAAGTATTAAGGCAAGTGACTTTGGTAGTGTATCTGGTTCAGATATAGATTTCATAATCTCACCTCCTGATGGACATGCAAAAGATGTAGTCACAGAATTAGGTGGTTTCTTTGTAAT
>Ga0181577_10004597_pt1 | contig 10636 bp, 9 predicted proteins | sample 101ome_21_FD_132468 | JGI IMG/M metagenome (GOLD analysis project Ga0181577, IMG submission 132468) | Coastal salt marsh microbial communities from the Groves Creek Marsh, Skidaway Island, Georgia - 101413BT metaG (megahit assembly) | ecosystem: Environmental > Aquatic > Marine > Intertidal zone... | reverse complement strand
TACCTGCTTGCCAGACAGCATCCCCATCATTTTCTTTACCAGCTGAGCACCCCCAGCCCTGATATCCTGGGAAACAGTGGTCAACGACGGACTCATGCGCGCCCCCACTTCCAGGTCATCATACCCTGTAACCGCGACGTCGCCCGGAACCGATATTCCGTGTCGCTTGAGGGCTGATATCGCGGAAGCCGCCAGTAGGTCGCTGCAATTACACCGATGGGCGAGCGAATACTCATGCTGAACTTGCCAGGAGCATCCGACGGGATAGTCTTGCCTGTAACCTGTCGAGTCATTCCAGCTGCAGCGCGCAGGAATGCGATGCCCTTTTCTACCTCGAAGCCGGCCTTGCGAATAGGTGAACCAATCTCATCAACGAGAATGTTGACGAAGTCGTCACGATCGCGTTCCAGCAGCTCCGCTGCCTTGCAGAGAATTCGCTCGCGCTCCTTGGGCAGCGTGTTTCTGAATGTCGCGAACGCCGCATGGGCGTTCTCAACCGCTTTATTGATGTCCTCTACCGAGCCGGCGGCAGCATCCGTCAGTACTGCATCGTCGAGGGGGTTGAGCGACGGAAAATACTTACCACCCTCCGGTGGCGTACTCTTGCCATCAATCCAATGTTCTATGGAATCGTAGCTTTGTGCTGCTGATGTACTCATATCTTCTACCTTTTCGGAGTCAGCTACTGGTTCAGCGCGCCACCGTCGACATTGATACTTTGTCCGGTGATGAAATCGCTGTCTTCCGACGCCAGGAACAGCAATGCTCCGATGAGATCCTCGGGCAGCATTTCACGTTTGATCGCACGCATCGCGAGCGTCGGTGCTTTAATGGCGCCGAGCTGTTCATGTTCTTTCACGCCTTTGCTCTCCGTTAGCCCAACCACGATTGTATTCATGTGGATATTGTCATCCGCCAGCTCTCTGCTCAGTGCACGAGTCTGGGCAATGATTGCGCCTTTCGATGACACGTAGTGCGGGAACATCGGCGCACCTCTTAAGGCCGTACCCGATGAAATATTGATGATCTTGCCGCGCCCGTTTTTCTGCATACTCGGCAGCACAGCCTTGGTTGCCTGAAACGGCCCGCGAACGTTCACTCGCATCACGGCGTCCCATTCGTCGTTGGATAATTGCGTGAATGGTTTCAGTGTAATCGTGGCGAAGATGGACGCATTGTTGATCAGTACTTCGATTGGGCCGAATGCCGACTCAGCGGCCTCCACCATCGCGGCGAGCGAGTCGTCTGACGTTACATCGGTTTCAAGACCAATCGCTTCACCGCCCGCCTCTTTGATTGCGGCGACGGCTTCCGCCGTATCCTGAATATCGGTGACAACGACCTTGGCGCCTTCAGCTGCCAGGGCTTCCGCGTAAGTGCGCCCGATCCCCTGGGCCGCTCCGGTCACAACTGCTACTTTTCCGCTCATTCGTCCCATTTGGAAACCTCACTTTATCCCTAGTATTACCTGCACTTCTGGCCAGCTTTGCGAACCGAACGTCAGCAAATCGTTAGTTAAGTCTTCTGGACACCAATCGAGAATCGCCGATTGAAATGTCGGGACTTCCTGAATTTGTCCCCACCACCTGGCGAGGTTGGGAAGCCGGTCATCCCACCATCCAGTCATCCCCATCATTGCGACTCGATTCACGTAAGGCGTCAGCGAAACATCAGCCAAGCCGAACTCGTCGCCAACAAGCCACTTCGATTCCTTAAGATCGCCGTCCATTTTCTTCAGGTACTTGTCGTAGAGCCGCACTTTGTCTGCAGCACCTGGCGCCTCGAAACCATACTTGACGATCTGCTTCTTGTAGTCGGCCCAATCGACGGTCACGGAGTGATCCGGCGTATTGGCGAGAAACTCTGCCAGCTCTTCCTCGCTCAGATTCTTTCTTACGATATGCCGATGGGCGCTTGCGAATGTCAAAGTCCCGCAAGCCGGATGGAGCAGTTCGTCCAGTGCCTTCGTCCAATACCGCGTCTTGACATACTCGAGTGGATTCTTAGGCGTTAGCTGATGGTCTGGAAACGCAAGATCCAGGTACTCCATGATGACAGTTGATTCGGTAATGACATTGCCATCGTGAACCAGCGTCGGAACGACAGACTTGGGGTTCAGCTTTACGTATTCGGGATCAAACTGTTCGCCCTTGAGAATGTCGATGTAGTGCGCCTCAAAATCGAGATTCTTGATGACCATCGCCCAGCGGACTTTGGCAGCGCAGACCGAAGACCCATGGTGGTATAGCTCTAGCATAGAATTTCGTCGTCCCTGGACAGCGTTAAGCTGTTTCACTTTTTAGTGGCGTCATCTGTTCCGGCCACCAGTCGAGTACTGCTGTTTTATAACTTGGACGCGCTTCGATTCGCTTCGCCCATGCCGCAACATTGTCAAGCCCGTTAAACGAGTAGCCAGCCAGCACATCCATCGTGAAATACAGTGGTACCCATGCAATGTCTGCCAGCGAAAAATTGTCGCCAGCCAACCAGTCACGCTCACCAAGCTCTTTTTCAAGATCCGCGAAACATTGATCAAGCACCGCCCTGGCTTCATCAAGCTCTTGTTGCGTGAAACCGTCGTTGTTGCTCTTGCGATGAAATTCGAGCAGCGATTCATTTGTTTGCAACTTCTCATACTGCGCTCTTTGCTCGGCGGACTGAGACATTTGACCACGCACACGCTTTTCGTAAATGTGCGTCTTGACTGCCTTTAGGTGAATCGCGGTTGCCCGGTGCAGCCATTCGTTCATGATCTCGCGATCAGGCCCTTCAGGTGGCCGCAACGACGGCTCCGGAAAGTTGATATCGAGATACTCGATGATGTCATCGGACTCAATAATAACTTTCCCGTCGTGCACCAACGTCGGCACCAATCCGTTGGGATTGATGCCGAAGTACTCCGGCGTAATGTGTTCTTTCGCAAAAATGTTCAGATGATGGCTGGTCCACGGAAGCTGCTTTTCCTCAAGGGCAATCCGAACCCGCTGCGAGCAATTCGAAACTCCACTGTGGTAAAGGTGCAGTCCCTCGAACGCCAGCACATCCTTGTTGGTCGGTGTTACGACTCCCATCTACTCAACTCCCTTTCAGAAATGACTCGAGCAGCGGTTCGAAATCGAACCGCTGCGAATGCGCTAAAACCGTAACCCAAGCTTCAAAGTAATGAGTCTGGGAGGTGACATTGCTGCGATCGTGTTGGGACCGGAAGGAGCCGTCCACGCGTTGATTTTTTCGTTGGTCAGGTTTCTTCCGATCAAGGACACCGTTACTTTTTCACTAGGCGATACCACTCGCACTCCAGCTCCAACCGTTTGGTGAGACTCTGAGAAGGCGAAATCGAAAAGACCTACGTCCGTGTACTGATCATCGGTATGCGTTAGATCAAGGCGGGCACTAAGATCCCAACCATTGATGGCACCAATTGCCGAGTATTCCAGGTAAGCCGACGCCTTGTTTTCGGGGGCGTACTGCAGCGTCTGACCGCTCAGATCGCAGTCGCCGTTACCATTTACGAACTGCGCTCCGCAACTTCCCGCACCAATATATTCGTCATACGTCGCATCGGTATATGCGTAGCTGAGTCCAAGTATCCAATCGTCGCTTACTGCCCACTCAGACTCGAGCTCGAGCCCCCGACTGGTAACGTCCGCTGCGTTGCCTACCTTGAAATTGATCGTGCCTGGCACTTGAGTGGCCAACTGCAACCCTTCGATATCCATGTTGAACAGGACCACGCTGACGTTCATAGCACCGTCAAGGAAGCTGCCCTTCATGCCCAATTCAATTCCGTCAATGAGTTCTGCATCGAACGTTATGTCGCCGTCCTGCGTATCTACCCGGTCACTAAACCCGCCCGTTTTGTGTCCTCTGGACACGGTAGCAAATACATTGACGTCATCATTAACGTCATACTGAAGAGTGACTGACGGCGTAAACCTGTCCTCATCCCGGCTCTCATTACGAGGATTAACAGCATAGTTTCTCGGGCCAGAATCGGTTGCGTAGGCCGTCGAATAGTCCTCGAACCTAAAGTCTTTGGTTTCAGACGACCAACGGCCACCGAAAATTCCGGTTACCCGATCGCTCATACGCCAACGGGCTTGGGCGAAAACAGCAAAGGTTTCAGTTTTCTGCCCCCAGGGATCATGGCCCCGGAAAAGTACAGGGGGTCCAAGACCTACGAGATTGATATCAGAGAATTGGTTTCGGTCTATTTCACTGTCTTCATAATAAAGGCCAGCTATGTAGTCGAAAACCTCACCCTCTTCAGAGGTAAAGCGCAGTTCGCTGCTAAAGCCGTCATAGTCTTCGTTGCGAAAAGCTCGGAAGAGATTGGCGGCCCCCGATTCGAAACCGTGAAACCTCGATTGATACGAGTATTGCTGGTGGGCTGCGATGAATTTGATGCTGCCGCCGCTGATGTCATGATCGATATCGACGGTCACATTTGTTGTGTCCTGATCACGTCCGGGACAAAACGAACCAATGTCGACGCTACCAGCGCCGGGCGTGGAAACGACATCGCTGCACGTATAGTGAACGACCCAATCGAGTTCCGCCGAGAATTGGTCCGCGTTTGGAGCGCCCGAATTCGCCACCAACGACTGCCAGACGGCCAATGGTGGCCCCCCTAGTCCATTCAGCTCAGCGACGTCGGAGCCGATCTCGTTGTAGTCCATGTACTGGACCTTCAAGCCGGCCGTTGTCGAATCACCAATGTCGAACCTGAGTTTACCCTGAACGCCATAATCTTCCCGTTGAGCGCCATCAGGACCGTCACCCAAATTTTGGTAAAACCCGTCTCTGTCTTTGTACAAGAATGCAAGTCGGCCAGAAACACTATCGGACAGACCACCATTCACGAATCCACTGATTTCTGCAACGCCACCCGTCGTTTCATAGCTGCCGTAGGAAATATTCACTCCGGAATCAAAATCCTGGGTCGCTTCATTGGTACGAACAATTAAAGCCCCGGCAGCCGTGTTCTTGCCGAACAAGGTGCCCTGTGGGCCGCGCAATACTTCCACCGCCGCAACATCCATGAAGGGATGCAGATTGATCACAGATCGACTGATGTATACGCCATCGATGAAACGTCCTACCGACTGCTCAATAGAGTGGGTTAGGCCACCACCCAATCCACGGATATAGAGGTTCGGTATTACGCCGGAGCTATTAATTTCGAAATTTGGCACCGCAAGAGAAAGATCTTCCATATCGGTAATGCCCATTTTTTCCATCGTATCCGCATCGACTACTGCGACAGAAACAGGTACATCCTGAATATTCTCGGCGCGTTTGGTCGCGGTAACGATGACCTCGTCCAACACAGCCTGAGCGACAGCCGTACCGGTCGACGAAATGAGCACGCAGAATATCGCAACTGCCCGAACAAAATTTTTAATTGCCACCTTTAATCCCCCCCTCAAGCATCTGCCGCTGGCTGCCGGCAGCCCTCACTGAACTGGCACACGACGGGATTGTCGGCCAGACGTATCAAATTCACGATCAGTTTAATTGAGCGCGAATTAATTGATAATTAGTAATCTGTGACTCTATGTGTTCGCGTTTTGCGTTCAATCTAATGCAGGCTCCCTGGATGACGAAGTGGTGAATTGCCTGCAAGATCCAGGTCCAAACGAGGTCAACGTTGAAAGACCACAGTTCTGTTTCCGTTTTTGAATACACGATAATCCGCGTGACTTTGAACGGCCCGCGTTAGAACCCGACGTTCAATTTCTCTCCCTTTTCTTACGAGGTCGTGCGAAAGATCAGCGTGACTCACTGATTCAACATCCTGAGCAATGATTGGCCCTTCATCGAGGTCTGCAGTCACGTAGTGAGCCGTCGCACCAATCATCTTGACACCCCGAGCGTAGGCCTGGTGATAAGGCTTCGCTCCTTTGAAGCCGGGGAGAAAACTATGATGAATATTGATGCATCGTCCTTCCAGAAAGGCGACCAGATCGTCCGACAGTATTTGCATGTATCGTGCAAGTATGACCAGGTCCGCTTCGGCGTCTCGGCAGAGTTTCTTGATCCTCGCCTCTTGAACTTTCTTTGTTTCGGCGGTTACGGGTAAATAGAAAAAAGGAATGTCACCAATCTGGGGAATTGAAAGCGCCTCGTACGGATGATTGGAGGCTATGGCAACGATGTTGATTTTCAGGCTTCCGGTGTGCTGCTGGTACAGAAGTTCGTTCAGACAGTGATCCTGTTTCGATAACAAAACTACAACTCGAAGCCTGCCTTCCTCAGGCTGGAGCTGCCACGATAATCCACGTGCGCCTAGTGAATCGCGAAGCTCGGGTTCAATGGTCTCAGCTTGCGCGTCGCAATCGAAAACCAGTCGGCAAAAGAACTTCTGTCTGTCCTCATCGTCGAATTGGTGAAGCTCGATGATGTCGCCCCCCAACTCAAAAACCGACTGACCGATATCGGCGACCAAACCAGGGCGGTTTTCGCAGCAGATCGTCAGGATAAATCGATGGACTCTGTCGACACTCATCATTCTAGGCATAGACTTGGTTCGGAGCCGCGCGCCCAATTCGCTGTTTTTTCCAGGCCGCCGAATGTAAATAGGTGAAACCTGACGTCGCCGTGGCGAGTCGTATCGAACGCGTTCACGAAATCGCCGATAAACCTTTCTGGCCCGTTGGTTCGAAGCAGGTTTCCAAGAGAGATTCCGTACTTCGCAACCATCCTTGCCGAGTTGCTCACGCCACAGATTGACGCGAAGCGCAGCAGGGATTTTGCGGTCGCTGGGCCGGGAATGCCCACCCTAACTGTTTCCGAGATTCCCGCAGCACGTACGCGAGCTATCCATCGAAGAACCGCTATCGGATCGAACGAAAACTGCGTCATTATCTCAACCGTGTGTGACGCCTGACGCAGAAGCCGAACCTTTTCCTGAAGTACAGTCCATAGAATGGAATCTTCGATTTTCGGATGGCCTGTCGGGTATCCTGGGATCGAGATTCTTGAAACACCATACTTAGCGAGCAACTGCGTGCCAATCAGCGCAAGACCGTCATCGTACGGACCTCTCGGTTTAGCGGTATCGCCGGCCAGCACCAAAACATGGTCAACCTGAGCCTGTTTTCGCATTTTGGAAAGCAGATTTTCCATTGATCGAGCTGAGTCGAATCGTCGCGCCGCAAGGTGCGGTACGGGAACGAATCCCGCTTCTCGGATAGCCTGCGCGGCACCCAGCCTTTGTTGATCCGTTTCGCCGTCAAGCGATGTAATTGAAACCGAGGTTTGGCTCGGTAACAGTCCGGATATTGCACTAAGTTTCTTGGCGCCTGCCGTTGTGATTTCCAACGAATAACATCCAGTGGAAACCGAAGGAACGAGACTTGGTTGTGCCGCAGTCATAGGCCAGTACCACAATTGAAATTGATGTTGCTTGATCAGAACCAGTGCCCCCCAGCGAGACGCCGACTAACATTCCTCGGTGTTGATCAGCACACGGGAAAGGCGGCGAGTCTGGCCGATCGGGGGACCGGCGTGATGAGTGACACTCTGTCCGTTTAGCTGTCCTTGATCACCTTGCGAAAATAGGAAGCAGGTGCCACTGTTGCTCGGACTTCGCGAACTTCATGCGATTCGACAGTTGGCCGCATTGAGTCTCTTTCACCCCACAGCAGCGAAACTTCGGTTCCCGGCTCCGCCAGGTCGATGTCAATTATTGACGTCGAAGCAAACGAACCGATATTGGCATTCAAACCGCACCAACAGGAAATGCCTGCCCTATTGCCATTGTGTAAAACCTCATCTGATTGAAATGTTGAATAGACACATTGCGGCAGCTTCGCGAACTTTGCGTTACCTGGTTTCATACTCAAAGACGATTTGACTACGTCTGCCATATCGTCGTTGTTCCAAACCAATGTCACTTTCTTGCGCCGAGGGTTCTTCAACATTTCGCCGACAGCTTCCCGACCAATGAAGTCTCTGTCGAGGTCTACAAAAGCACCATAGTTCAGCTCAACCGGATCGACGTAGTAGTCTTCGATACTGTCGGACAGGAAACTCCCGCCCAACGATCCCTTGACCTCGAGATTCATTGGTCCCAGCCACTCGCGGTACGGCTTCATTTCCTTGCTGTGATAAATAGCGGGAACGGGCAACCCAAGCCAACCGGTTTCCAGCGACGTCGTGCCGTAAGCCAATCCGCCGACGTAACGCATTCCGTATTTCGACCCAACAGCATCAATGGCCTCGCGAACGGCTTGCTCGTCCTCCCAAGGTCCGAACATTTCAAATCCCGGTTGCCCGACCATACCGTGGCAAAGGGCTTTCACATCCTTGCCGGCAACCTTGAATGAGCCTATCTTGAAGAACCCGATATCGGGCAGGCTGCCGTCCGTGACCTCCCGCATTAGCTCCAGCGCATTGGGACCCTGAATCTGAAAAATGTAGATTTTCGGATCACCGCCTCGGAAGTGAATCCCCTCGTCACGCTCCAACTCAACATCGAAGCCGCCATGTTCAGCATTGAACTGGACCCAATTACTGATTGTAGGAGGTCCCGCGACACGGAAAACTCCCTGGTCCGCGTGAAAAACAATGCCGTCCGTTATGTGGTAACCATCGTGACCCGCCATGATGAGCTGCTTTCCGCAACCGACAGGAAAATCGCCAAACTTGTTTAGACCTACCCTTCTGAGAAGGTCGAGCGCCTGGGGGCCGCGGATGTACAAGTCGGTCTGGTGATAAGACAAGTTGAGGAACGCGCATGTGTTTCTCCACGCCCGTTGCTCATCCATCCAATTCGTATACTCGGGTGGCACAACGGGGAAAGTGTACGAACCGATCGGCGAACTTCGCAGCAAATTTACCGCTCCACCACTCGCACGCAACTGTTGCTCTAGATTCTTGCCGGAGGATACAGAATTCATCGAATTTCTCCCGAAATGCTGGTCGTCGCCAATCAACAACCAATAGACGTAATCAGACTTGTCACGCTCCAAATGCTATCGGGATTGCTTCTATATGAAAAATTGGTTTATTTTGTATCTATAATCAAAATTACTCATAGGTATGAACCGATGCGCCTGAATGGCCTGGACCTCAACCAGTTGATCTGTCTCGATGCATTGCTGAGCGAACAGAACGTAAGCCGCGTAGCAAACAAACTCCACCTTAGTCAGTCGGCGGTAAGTTGGATACTCGCCCGATTGCGTCAACACTTTGGTGACCAATTACTCATTCCGGAGGGTCGAAGAATGGTCTCCACTGCCTTCGCCGACGAACTACGTGAACAGCTACGTGAGTTGATTTTGATGGCACAGGCGTTTGAGCGACGTCGGCCAACCAGCGAGCCCCGTGAATTCGATCGAACTATTCGACTTGTCGCCTCCGACGCCACCCAGTCTATCTGCGTTTCCCAGGCGATCCGAGAGGCCGCGAAACATGCCCCAAATCTACGATTCGATCTGCTACCGGTAACGGAGAGCTCGCACACCGATCTTAGGCGGGGCGAAATAGATCTTTTATGCGCCTCTCAAAGTATGGAAGTCGGTACGCCGGGTGATGCGCTTTTCGAGGACAGGTTTTGCTGTATTTCGTGGAACGTATCCGAGATCTTCTCGACCCCACTAACGCCTGAACGTTACCTGAGCCTGGATCATGTAATGGTCAAATGGGGCTCGTTGCGAGCTACCACCGAAGAGGCGATGGCATTAATCAACGAACGCCCACGGCGCCGAGATTGTGTTACCGCTCCGTACTTCGCAAGCATTCCAGAACTGCTGATCGGTACGGACAGAATAGCTACTGTGCCTACCTTATTGGCCCTAAATATGGCGGGTCACTGGCCAATTGCCACCGAACAATGCCCAATCGAATTCGAGCCTATCCGTGTCAGTGCGTACTGGCGCAATACACTGGAAAACGATCCGGCGCTATTGTGGTTCAGAAAGATACTGTGTGATACGGCTCAGAAGATCTCGAGCTAGAGTGGATGTTGGCCATACCAGGCTCGTCAGTCACCCACGTGACTGAAATGGCCGTCTCCGAGACGCCTTGCGCGAGTTTCGGCGCACGTGGACGCAGCAAATCCAGCCAGATCAGACAGCTTATTAACCGCTCGTCTTAGGTTACTTAAACAACGCCGCAGAGATGCACACAATGGGTTCTTCACCTGTTAAAGCTCAATATCGGTTAACTTATTTCAGCGCGTTTCTAATTTTCCTGATAACGCTTGCGACCCAGAGACCGATAGAATTCTGAGCATAAATTGACTGGAAAGCCCATGAGAAAGGACCGCGACTATAGCGACATACCCGGCACTTACGTTTTTGATCCCGAGCACTCGCGACAAGGCTATCACCTCAACATGTTCTGTATGTCGCTGAACAAAGAGGCGAACAGGGAGCAGTTTAGGCGAGACGAGTCGGCTTATTTGGATGCCTTTCCCATGAGCCCAGAGCAACGCGATGCTGTTTTGCAGCGCGATTGGATCGGCCTGCTGAGACTGGGAGGAAATATCTACTACACGTTCAAGCTGGCTATTTTCGATGGCATTAATATGCAGGAGATTGGCGCGCGCATGGAAGGTGTGCCGGATGAGCAGTTCAAAGCCATGATGATTAATGGTGGTCGTCCGATACAGGGTAACCGTTATCAAAAG
>Ga0181577_10004596_pt1 | contig 10638 bp, 17 predicted proteins | sample 101ome_21_FD_132468 | JGI IMG/M metagenome (GOLD analysis project Ga0181577, IMG submission 132468) | Coastal salt marsh microbial communities from the Groves Creek Marsh, Skidaway Island, Georgia - 101413BT metaG (megahit assembly) | ecosystem: Environmental > Aquatic > Marine > Intertidal... | reverse complement strand
TATACATATATAAAGAAATTCGACACTAGCGGGTCGCTAATAGCGACACATTCAGCGGTATCTTCATCCAAATGGCCTCAGTTTATCGGAATTACAGCGCTCGCAGATGGAAGTCTGATTTATCAATACCGAGAAATCTCAGGCGGAAACGCCCGGAAGGTTTATAGTATTGATTCTGCGTTATCGTCACCGTCTGAAATTTTAAGCTATAACTTCGCAACGACCACCGCAGGAGAGATTCAGGATTTCTGGGTTCGTTCTGTAACTGGCCTGAATGATGCTGACAACAATTACTTCTGCATAACCGTTGAGAAGTACAGCGAAACTACTCCGTCACTATTGATATATAATAAAAGTGGAACGCTCCAGCAAACAGTGACCAAACCATCAGCAACGTCCCCGGCAGATTATTGCAATGTAGTTATCCATGAAGACTCAAACGGATTCTTCTGGGGCTATTCTGAAGTAGCTGGCGTGATATCGGAACTATCTATATTTCGACCAGACTTTACACTAATTAAAGAAGATCCGTTTGCGGGAAATTATGATTTATCTATACCGGTGATAGGCTCGCAGGTTATAAACGTGTTCGATGACGTGACCGCATCCTATGTGACATGGAACGGTGATATTCGCGAATACGTTAGTGATATTGCCCCAGGCGACCTTACTACATGGTATCGGTATCCAACGCCACAAAGCGACACCGGAAAGGTCTCGTTAGGTACTTCCGATTATGGTTTATCTGTTCCGGCAGATAATGCGCTGCAAGGATACCCGCCGCACTATTTCGAACTTCGCGATATTCGCGACGCCATAGAGACTGTTTGCGTCAACTACGAGAACCCGGCAACAAACGCAGCGTATACAATCACCGCTGGAACTAACAATATATTCCGCGTCGCTATTGACTCCGGGCAAGACGACTGGACAACGCCGAGCGTTACTCATGGTTACGCGATTACGGACGAACACTGGAACGATATAGAGTTAGTGTTGACCCAATTAGAGGCGTCGGAGTTGGCATAATGCGCGAGAAACTATCCGAACACTTCTACCGCGACGAGTTCGCCTGTAAAGGGCTGAACTGCTGCGGGCATTCTGCTCCGATTTCACTAGAACTTGTCAGACGTCTTGAGCAATACAGGTCGCTGCTCGGTTCGCCTGTCAGAATCACGTCTGCGTTTCGATGCCTGACGCACAATCGAGACATTAAATCGATGGACACGTCGCAGCATCCGCGAGGTCTTGCAGCCGACATTTCAGCGGATGGTAGAAACATCTCCGAAATGGCATCTTTAGCCCGTCCGATATTTGCGTTTGTGAAGAAATACGAGTGGGGAATACACGTCGATATCAGGGATGACATTTAGACTTAAAAATGGACGCTGACGCTAAAATAAATGCGCTAAAATACGACGAGAGCAAACGGCGATATGACTTGATGCCGTATGATGCGCTAGAAGAAGTTCTGAAAGTGCTAGAGTTTGGTGCGAATAAATACGACGACGACCAATGGCTTGCTGGCACAACGTGGAGCAGATATTGGTCGGCGGCGATGCGTCACCTGGTCGCGTTCTGGCGCGGCGAAGATAACGACCCTGAAAGCGGACTTCCGCATTTAGCTCACGCGACCTGCTGCGCTTTGTTTCTTTTGACATATTCCATCCGGAAAATTGGAATGGACAACCGATCTACTCCTCACAGCCCCTAGTGGGCAGCCCGGCGCGTCATTTGCCCTTCGGCGCGTCGGGCATCGGAGAAATAAAATGGCTAGAGTTTTATGTATTGGCGACCTACACGAACCGTTCTGCCTGCCTGGGTATTTGGATTTCTGCGTTTCACTTTATGACGAATGGGAATGCAACCGCGTCGTGTTTATCGGCGACGTCATCGACAACCATTTTTCTTCATATCATGAAACAGATTCAAACGCATACGGAGGCGCGTATGAATTAGAGCAGGCGATAGAAAAGCTGTCGCGATGGTACGAACTTTTCGACGACGCAATGGTGACAATCGGGAATCATGATGCGCTCATTATGCGCAAGGCTCAGAGCGGCGGCATAACGTCAGCCTGGATTCGAGAATTTTCCGAGGTGCTGAATACTCCAGGCTGGGAATTCGTAGAGGAATGCGATATCGACGGCGTGCAATATTTACACGGACACGGCGGCGGCGGTAAAGCTGTCGCACGATGCGTTAAAGATATGCAATCCACAATCCAAGGCCATTATCACACCGAATCATATGTGCAATGGAAAGTCGGTCGTCGCGCTCGCGTTTTCGGGATGCAAGTCGGCTGCGGCATCGACCGCCGAGCATACGCCATGGCATACGCAAAAGCGCACCCGAAGCCGGCGATATCGGCTGGAATAATTATCGACGGCGAAACAGCAGTCGTCGAGATGATGCCGCTCTAATTCAATGCCAAAAATGCAATAATAGCCCGTAAACATTGACTATAAAACTTCTTGACAATAACGCGATATTGGATTAGAATATATGTATTGACAACGCGCGTCGGAGCGCATAAGGCGGCAATGCCGCAGGAGAACGGAACGATGATTGTGTCTAACAGAAATCCATACATTCACGCGGACGAATTTACAATTTCAGCGCCTGGATTTATTCACAGATTGCAGGACGGCGCTTCGTATACCGTCCAGCTTGAGCAAGGCTCATCTGGAAATTGGAATATTTGGATTCGCGAATGCGTAGAATTTTGCTGGGTAATAAATTTCTCAGGTCAAATCGTCGTTGAAAGCGAAACGGTCGGCAAACAAATCGTCGAGCAACTGCTCGAACTGGAGAACTATCATGCCGTTTGATGTTCAAATCGGACTTGTATTTATTGCTGGACTTTTGGCTTTTGGCATCGTCGGCATTATCGTAGAATGTGTCGTTAATAAAATGCGCAGAAAAAAACAGTAGTTGCGCTCGGAGCGCAGAACGCCTGAAAGGGCAGAACGGAGAATGAAATGAGCAAAAAGAAACTGGAAGCAAAACTCGTTGCGATACAGCAGACGCTGAACGCGCCGAAAGGTCAGACCAACGCATTCGGCAAATACCGATATCGCAGTTGCGAGGACATTTTGGAAGCGCTCAAAACGCCTCTTGGAGTCGAGAATTGCGGTATCGTCCTGAGCGATGAAATCATCATGGTCGGCGACCGCATATATGTCGAAGCGTCCGCAACGCTGATTGATGGCGACGGTGACGACCCGATAACCATGAAAGCATTGGCGCGTGAGCCACAAATGAAAAAGGGCATGGACGATGCTCAGTTGACAGGCGCCACTTCATCCTATGCGCGAAAATACGCGCTGAACGGTTTGTTTGCCATTGACGATTGCAAGGACGCCGACACGATGGACAATCGCGCTGCTGGACAAGCTACGGCTGCACCGGCAACCGATGCGGAGCCTGAACATTACGAATCGCACCACGAAGAAAACAAAATCGAGGTGAAACCAGACGACTATACGACTGAGCAATTTTACACTTGGATTCAATCGTCGCTCAGTCGATTCTGTGAAGAGCGCGGATTCAAAAAGTCGGCAGTAAACGGCTTTATCAAGTCCAAATTCGACGGCAGAACGATTTCTCAGATGAAGAACGACCGCGAACTGCTCGAATCCGTCTGGAACACGGTATCGAACGATTACAGGCCAGAAGTTGGCGAATCCATCGGTGGCTCGATTCCCGGTATCGTGGTCGAATAATGAGTGCGCACTCTTACTGCGGATGGTGCGCACAGCGAGTCGGCGCCTTGCGATTCTTCGCCGGGCGCTGGCTCTGCCACCATTGCGAAACAATACATCAAAAATGGGAAGATGAAAAATGAATATTTACAGAGAATCCAGAGGCTTCACACAGGCGCAGAGAGCATACGACAACGCAACGCCAGATGATGGCTACAACGAAATATCAGACGAGTTACTGGAGCAGTACAAAGAGACCGAAGAGTTTCAAGACTGGATTATGGAAGAGGCTGGCAACGGCGACTGGGTAGCCTGGGAAGAAGCTAACTATGACGCAATATACGAACGCGCTTGCGAGTACTGGGACGAGCAGCATCAAGGGGCGGCTGACGACTACGCGGACGAACTACGCAACCGCATGAACGATGGTGTGTGATGGAAGGTTTTTGGGAAAACATTGAAGCCATCAAGAACAGAGTTGCACTTCTTGAAGCAAACAATCGCATCGCGGAGTTAGAGGCCACGCGGGTTCCGGATGAGTTGCTTGAATGGCTACTCAGCAAAGCGCACTACGCCGGAGCGTGGGGTGATAACTATGACCAAGCCGAGGCGATTCTGGCGAAACGGAAGGATGGTCTTGATGGATAAAAGTCACGATAGTTAAAAGCAAAATTATTGATTCAAAACCAAAACAAAAAGGAGAATAAAATGGCAGACCTGAAAATGCCCGAAATCAATCGGGTACAAATTGCCGGAAATCTAACGAGAGACCCGGAAGTTCGAGAAGTTGGAAATGGAAAGACTGTTTGCAAGATTGGAATCGCTCATAATCGCAAATATGGCGAGCGCGAAGAAGTGCTGTATATCAACGTGACGTGCTGGGACAAAACCGCCGAATGGTGCAGTCAGCACCTGAAAAAAGGTTATCCGGTATACGTCGAGGGGCAGCTTCGCCAAAATGAGTGGCAGGACAAGCAGTCGGGGGAAACGCGACGCACTATCGAAATCAACGCTCAGAGAATACAGCAGCTCAGCTGGGAAAATATCGCCGGTGGTGGCGAATCGAAACCGAAACCGAAGCAGGAAAGTGTCGAAGAACTTGCGTTTGGTGATGACTTGCCGTTCTAAGCGGCGCTCCGACAGCCGAGCCGGGGCGGTTATTCCCCGGCAACTTTTAATTAAGGAACGCGATATGAAATGTTCGATTTGCGAAAAAGACGACGTACAAGTCTATCCGATAGAAGATTGTTATAGAATCATTCGCGGTTATATTTGCGACGATTGCACAGACGAAGCGGAATCGCAGCGGCAACGTTCAGCAGAAAACGGCGTATGAGCCGCAAAGCGTCAGTGATTGAATATTGCCGGCAATGCAGGCCAGAGCGGAATCCTGCATCGTGCGATGATACTAAATGCCCGCTGCATCCGTATCGAACGAATATACCGGCTGGCGATAGCAGGGCATCAGCTGTTTATAAACATTGCCTTGAATGCTCAGGTGGCAGCGTCCGCGAGCGCAAAAACTGTATAATTACGGATTGCCCATTGTATGACTTTAGAACTCGGAGAACATGATGAATCGTGATGAATTGAAAGACGCAGGGCATCTATTGAGTGGTCCGATAGTTCCGGACTGGTTCAAGCTGCTTTGTGATGGGTGCAGTGTACCGACAGGCATTCTCAAATACCTAACGATGTCCGAGCAGTGCGTCGCGGCTTGCAGGATTCACGATTGGCGATATTATTGTATCGCGATTTCATATAAACCAGGAAACCCGCTGCGCGAGCAATGGCGCATTCTTGCAGATTATGAATTGCGTCTCAACATCAGGAAATCGTTCAATCGTCCGATGCTCGGTCGTTTATTCGGGCGCATATATTATCGGGGCGTTCGTCTTGGCGGTTCGTATGCCCTTCGCGATGAAAACGAAATTCTGGAGCGCATACCGCAATCATTGGGAAACCTTGCAGAATTGACGAATCATCTCAAAAAAAATTATGATGACAGCGACAACTTATTTCGCAATATGATTCTTCGGAGTTATTCGCGAAATTTATTCAAAAAGAACGGAGAACATTGTCATGACTGAAAAAAACAGCGGCAGCGATTGCCGTGGTCCAGTATTTCGAAATTGGTCGAAGTATCAGAGTTTCAACAAAAACAGACCGAATCATTCGTGGAAGAAGATTCAGATATCGTTTTTGGAGAACTATGATGTCCGATGCCTGGAAGAATACGAGCAGTTACGGCTTATCAAGATGATTCTGATAGCCGAACCAGAAACTGGCAGACTGCCAGAGAGAGTCGAGGAAATCGCGTTTCGTCTTGGCATCACTGATTCAATGCCACCGCTGAAATTGTCAAGATTTAAGCATTTTATAATCTTTGATTCTGCGCAAGATGACTACGACATGACTACATCATGTAAGCATAACGACGACAAAGCGAAATCAGATAGTAGTCAAGATGTCATCCCAGAGAAGAGAAGAGAAGAGAAGAGAAAGAGAAGAAAGAACATTGCGCATCCTGCGGATGCTTGGTTTGCGCAATTTTGGGATGCGTACCCGAAAAAGGCAGACAAAAAACGCGCAGAAAAAGCATTTGCGCAATGCGTAAAAACAAAAGACGAATTCGATACAGTGATGGCGGGATTGATGAGAGCGAAGGCGTCAACGCGCTGGAATCGCGACGGTGGAGAGTTTATCTTAAACGCAACTACGTTTCTGAATCAGCGTCGATTCGAAGATGAATGGACGACAAATTACTCTGAATCTGGAGTTATGGAGAATCTGGGACTATGACACAAATAGAATTCGAAAACTCGACGCAGCGACTCTATCAGATGGGAAAAACGCAGCGACCATGCGTTATTTGTGGCAAGCTGCCGATGGACCACACCGAAAAAACAATCGAGTTGTGCTGGCAGACGATAAAAGACCGCGAGCGCTCGACAACGCTGATATCGAAGGGCATCGGCTCAGGCTTTGATAATACAGTCTTCACGAATTATTGTTTCGACGAATTGAACCAGGATATCGTCGCGAAGAACCCGGATTCATGGGACGATGTTTATTCATGGGCAGACTATAAGGACAAATCGCGCTGCCTGTATATTTGGGGGAAACCCGGCGTCGGAAAAACACACTCAGCGCGATGCGCTCTGAATCATATTTTGAAAAAGTCGCACTCGATACCATGTGAGGTTTCAGCGGTAAAACTGATGCGTTTATTGTCAGACTTTACAACCGCCAGCAAAGCGAATCTGGAAACGATGTCACGCGCCAGAGTGCTTCTCATTGACGATTTAGATAAGCCGACCTGGAACGCAAAAGGTTTGTCGTTTATTTACGAACTCTTCGACACGCGACTCCAGCGCAAATTGAGAACTATAATCACGTCGAACGTCGCGCCGATTATCAAGCATCCGAATGGCTCGGTAGAACGTCCGCTGCGACAGTTGTTTGCCAAAGCTGCCGAAGGCAACGATTCACGCATCGAATCAGCGCTACAGCGGCTGCATCCAATCAAGACGGTTCATTTCGATGGCGACAGCGTCCGGGGGATGGTGCGTGATGATAGCTGATAAATATTGCTATAGATGCAAGACCTTATGCGTAGAAGATTATTATATCGTTACTCTAATCGAGAACTTCCAGAGATCGGAACAATATAAGAAAATAACTTCGGTTCGCGAACATCAGGCTGTATTCTGCTGCGAGTGTCAGAACATTATTAGTTCGGTATTTTGGGGGCAATCATGATTTGCAAAAATTGCGATAAACAATTCAAGGCAGAGCCGAGAAAAGCGATTTTGCTGGAGTCGTTTTGCTGCGATGATTGCATTCGGCAATTCACTTACAACTTGAAATCGAATGCAATAGAAAATCACTGCATCATCTGCCAGAACTTTATAGAGAAAACCGGAAAGCGCGGACCGAGGCCGAGAGTATGTTCTGAACATTGCAGATCGAAATATAAATCGATGTATCATACTTTATACGACGGATGCGAAGAGCAGCTAGAACGTCGAAGATTGGCATATCATGGAAAAAAGCTGTAAATCCTGCGGCGCCATCATGTATTGCAAGGTTAAAACGAAAATCTATTGCAGCGACTGTGCGCACAAACGACAACTGAAACGGATGGCTGAATGGAGAGCAAACAACCTAAAGATTCGTTGTATCGACTGTGAAAGATATTATTCGGTAAGAAAAACAGACAAATCTATAAAATTATGTCCAAAATGTAATTCAAATCAAAAACCGGAACCGACGGAAGATATCAGAGAATCATTCGTTACTGTTAAAAATAAAATCAAAAAAGCGCACAACGAAAATTTGTCAAAATTGAAAAATCCCAGATGCAGAGTATGCGCCAGCAGGATATCGCCAGGTGAAGAATTTATAGCGCTCGACGATATGCTGTTTTGTTCGTCTGAATGTTACAGTTTGCGAATCGACGAAAAAACAATCATATATCGAAGGAACAGATAATGACCGAAACCGAAATACAGCGCGAAATAATGAAAACATTAAACGCCAGACCGGATTGCACGATTTATAGAAACAATACCGGCGCCGCGAAGATGGGCAGGCGCTGGGTAAAATTTGGACTATGCAAAAGCAGCTCAGACCTAATCGGATGGACTAGTAAAACCATCACCGAAGAAATGGTCGGGCAAAGCGTCGCAGTATTCACCGCGATAGAATGCAAGTCGCCTGGATGCAAAACATCAAAAGAGCAAATAGAGTTTGGCGAGTTGGTAACGAATGCCGGCGGCATCTTCGCAATTTCGGATTCGATAGATTCAGCGACTGACGCAATAGAGAATGAATTGAAATGGTAACGCGAAATGCTGTTATGAACGAGCTATCTTTATTTACGGGCGCAGGTGGTGGAGTCCTCGGCACTCACGGATTGCTGAATTGGAGATGTTTAGGTTATGTCGAATGGGAAGAGTACGCGCAGAAAGTCATCAGAGCAAGAATCGAGGATGGAATCCTTGACGAAGCACCAATCTACACTGACGTGCGCGAGTTCGTGGAGTCCGGTGCAGCTAGACAATATCGAGGACATATCGACGTGGTTAGTGGCGGATTCCCATGTCAGCCGTTCTCAGTCGCAGGAAAGCGAGAAGGCGACAAAGACGAGCGAGATATGTGGCCTGCCACGCTCGGAGTCATTCGCGAAGTACGACCCCGATTCTGCTTCTTGGAGAACGTCAGGGGACTTCTTTCCTTCAATGACGGAGCATACTTCCGTCGAATACTCGGGCAACTTTCCGAAGCAGGGTATGATGCGCGATGGTGTGTGTTATCCGCTCGAGATTGCGGCGCACCGCACAAGCGCGAACGGCTCTGGATTGTGGCTAACGCCAAGGGCCAGCGATACGGGAATTGCGGAGAGTGTGGGAGCCTTCCAGAAAAGGATGAACACCAAAAAAGGTTGCTCGAGAGGGGAAGCTTGTGCGGGGAGTCTTTCATCCCAAGTTGCCAGCCCGAAAACGTGGCCGACACCAGACGCGAACATGGGGAATCGAGGAACGCAACCGGAATGGAAGCCGAAGAGGGAATCCGGGCATCCTGCCTCATACAAGATAAATCAGGCCGTTCGCGACCGTGGGAAGCCGACCCAGCAGAAGGGTCAACTGAACCCGGACTGGGTCGAGTGGCTGATGGGGTGGCCCATCGGGTGGACCGACTTAAAGCCATTGGGAATGGACAAGTTCCACTGGTGGCGGCAACTGCATGGGAAATCTTAAATGGTTCGCGTTGATATAACCGAACGTATGCGCTCCAGGGCAGCATCAAGAGCCGAGCGAATGGGAATACTGCCGTCGTCGTTTACGAAAGGCAAAGGCGCACTGCATGGATTCGTCGGCGAATATATGGTTATTTATTATTTGAGCGGAGACCAGGACGCCGAGCCAGATGACACCTTCGCGTATGATATCAACATCAATGGCTATGGTCTGGACGTCAAGACGAAGCGCTCGAACTATGCGCCGATACCAAGACACTATTGCGATATCCCAGAGGTGCAGCGAAATCAGAATTGCTATATGTACGCATTTTGCCAAACCGATTTTGATTTGAACGTCGGCTGGATTGTGGGCTGGATTCGTAAACGTGAATTTTTTCAAAAGGCACGTTTTGTTCCAAAAGGCGAATATAACGAAAAAATAAAGTGGACCTGTCGTGAATCGTGTTATTCTTTACAGATAAAGCATCTCAACAAAATCGAGCCACTAAAAGAGTATTATGATTTATCTTGCGATTCCATATACGGGGATTGAAGAAACATCCTACAAAATAGCAAACGCGGTTTTCGCTGAACTGACTAGAAGCGGCGAAATTGTATTTTCTCCGATTTCACATTCTCACATAATGGCAAAAGAATTCGACTTGCCTGCTGAGTGGGAATTCTGGAAGCGTATAGATTGCGCATTTATAGAGCGATGTGATCATCTGCTGGTCGTCTGTATAGACGGCTGGGACGAATCAATCGGCGTAAAAGCGGAAATCGACGCTGCAAATTATTATGAAATCCCGATATCATATTATCGACCGACGTTTATTGATTCCAAAATCAGATTCGACGATGATTCGGAATTGCTGCCTGTTATCAATATCTATTGATTGTTTTTCCTAGCATAAATTAATGTCGTGATATTCTCAGTGAATGCGATTATTTTATGCAATAGCCATCTTCGGTCTTTCCGGGTGCGCCGGATTCATTGATACAGCGTCAATTCTCCGTTCAGACGCATCTTCAACGCAATTAAGAGAAGTCGTTATTAACGGCATTCTACTGGCGCATCCGGAATTTGACCGCGAACAAGCCGAAGCCGAAGCCGTCGCTTTTATTGCGGAGAATCGGCAATACATCACCGACGCTTATATTCGGATGATTGATTCAGACGAATACACGCGG
>Ga0181577_10004589_pt1 | contig 10648 bp, 30 predicted proteins | sample 101ome_21_FD_132468 | JGI IMG/M metagenome (GOLD analysis project Ga0181577, IMG submission 132468) | Coastal salt marsh microbial communities from the Groves Creek Marsh, Skidaway Island, Georgia - 101413BT metaG (megahit assembly) | ecosystem: Environmental > Aquatic > Marine > Intertidal... | reverse complement strand
TAATATTTCCTAAAGGATGTGCCTCTTTTGCTTTTTGTAACACTTCACGGAATCCATTATCAGGCTTCTTGAGACCTAACCTTACGGGATCACCAATGCCAGGGGCTCCTAATATCACGGACTCATATTCAGGATTAGCAGCAAGCCACTCATCCTTCTCACTTATTTTCATAATCTTAGTGATAACTTCTTGTGTCTCTTTGTGTCTAAAATCATACGTGGGCATATGTTACTCCAGGCTCAAACCATTCGGGAGCACCACGTTTCTTCCATGACGCCAAATGTGTTTTGAAATTGTTGTAGTAGTTACGATAGGATGACAGCGAATCCTCTAACTTACACTCGTCGGGCATAGCAGGCGTAGGAGGCGTAAACTCGATGTCAGGGATATTGTTAGGGGAGACTGCTAGAGCGTCTACAAGACCGATTACTTGCGTCTTGTGCGTCTTCCCATAGCGATATGTGTATTCTTTGCAGAGTTCTACAAGCAATCCGTGTAGCCACATGTAGTTTTGCTTGCTCTGACGCACCCAGATTGCGCTGGGGTGGTTCTGATGCGTAGCACGATACAAAGTATCTTCTCGCTCATCGTCGAGTACATAGTGCTTCTTGAGACGCTTCTCGCCGGATTTGAGGAAGACTTGACTCCCATTCTTGTCGAGCATAGGCACCATAGTCAGCGTGCCGTCGATAATACGATGCGCAGTTGATAGCAACTGGCAATATTCCAGTATCATTTTGACATTGTGGCTATCGTTGTGATAACGAGCACACAGTGGTAGTTCATGAGCAAGATAAAAGATATTCATAAATCTCCGGTTATATAACTATATATGTCTTTCCAAGTTTTCAATAACTTCGCAGACCCATTATAACTCATATTGTGGGAATGTTCAAGTAGTACGCTTCGCAATCCCATACGAGTTCCAGTGTCAGCATTCTCAGGCTTGTCCTCAATCCAGAAACACTCACTGTCACGATACACTTCAAGCGCCTCATCCTTGTCAGCACCACACTCAAGGCACACAATCTTCTCAAAGACAGTCGGACCAAACAGCAACTCTAGGTTACGCTTTCGTAATCGCCCAGCGTCAGTGTCGGTAGATAATGATGTGATAACATGAAAGACAAAGCCATGTTCTTCGTGCAACTTACGAACATATTTGATAGCATCTCGCATAGGGCGAAGAGTCTCAATCGCAGCAGATTCGTTGAAGTACTTTATCAACTCACGGCTAACTTCTTTTGATAACCCGTATCGGTTCTTACCAAATCGTTCACCTACGTTGTAGGCTTTGTCGTTGATCACACCGTACCCTTGACGAACCATCCACTCGGTAAACTTTGCTTCCCAATCAACTAGGACGCCATCACAATCAGTCAGTATCACGTTTTTCATTTTTCTTCACTTCACTTTTATATAATCTTTTGAGCCACCACTTGTACTTGTTGAAGTAGTCGCACATATCGTAATTCGGGAGCGCCCCTTCATACGACTCTACTTCCATTCGATGCTCTTCCCACGTTATCTTTAACCACTCACGAAATGTCATTATACTATAACCTCCAACTAATGTCAATACGAGAACCGCCCGTTTCATCCCAGAATACCTTACAACCACACTCTTCGATGATAGGGATAATCGCTTTTAGGTTCTCAACTCCTTCGGGGCTACCGTCAAAACAGAACAGTGAACTGGATTGTTGCTCTGGATAACTGCAAACGAATCCACCGACCGAAGTATCGAATTCGTCGGGGTCCACATCTCCAAAGTCTGCGTACCCAGTTCCACGACAGTATGAACAATCTTCATCGTTGTCCATATCATAACCTTCTCCGTCACAATTGCCGCACTCTTCCTCGCCACCTTGAACCTCACAATCCTGCGAGTGATTGAACAACACTTTAGACATATCTTCGGGTGGATTCTCTAACCAAGACAGTTCACCCCAAGCGCAGGTTTGACAGCAGGGCATGTTCCAAGCAACGAACCAACCTTCTTCGGTTAGTCGTTCCTGCATCTTACGAAATCCGTTCATGCCCACAACTCCGCTTCTTTTACAAGATACTTGATAGCATCTACGATTGTAGGTTGATCGCTACCGTCAAATTGAAAGTAAACCTTTATACCGTCTATTTCAAGTATAGCTTCTTTTTTCCAAATGTCAATCTCTAAGATTTTATATTCCGCATACATCTTCTATCCACCATTCTATTTTATGCCCACAACTCCGCTTCTTCAAAGATATTCTGAACTGCTTCAAGAGCATCTTCTAAAGTTTTATAAAAACCACCACTCATCTCACAATCATCATCAAAACTTTCTTGGTCTTCATATTCTCGAACGAACCAAGACCCATTTGTTTTTACACCTAAATCGCCTTCTTCCATTTTTTCAATTACAACAATTGTTTTCATTGCACTTCCTCTTCAATCTGACGTTCATAGTGTCGCTTGAGTTCACGATACGCAGTAATCAAATCTCGATATTGGTCACCCCAAAAAGCCATATTGTGTTTCTCAAACTGGCAAGCAAACTCACGAGACAGCCGTATCTCTTCCAAATAAGTATCTTCCATTAAGAGACCCTCCACGCTTCGTAATCAACTTCATATTCTGCCATCAATTCGACAGCACGTTCTGCTGAATATCCAATTTCCATCAATCGGTCAACGAAAGAACTGTCTTCTTTCAGCGTAGGATAACCATTCAGTCTCCAATCGCAAAGAATGTTCAGTTCATCTCGTGGATAAGACTTAGGATTAGGCATCGTTCTTGGAACAGGTTTCAACAACTCTTCAAGAACAGGCATCTTAGGACGATACTGGTCAATCACAGATTCTGTTTGCCTCTCATACCCACGAGCAACCAACACGTTTTTCACGTAGTTGATTTCAGATGCGCGTTGCAATCCTCTGTAGTAGGCATCGCCTTCTGCCATCTGAAAGTACCAGTCATGAGTCGAACACAACTCCCTGAGATGATTTACGATTTCCATCGTATGAGTTTCGTTGGTGATTTCGGTTAGCAACATTTTTTTCTCCTTATGCATACCAGCTTCGGTAAAAATCTTTGCCTTCTTCAGCAGGCGTTGCGTATTGACAATCGCTGATGTTGATACCACGACCAGTGATTCGCTTAGTGAACGCTTCACCAATAAAATGGTTCAAGACAGGAACAACACGGTCACTCATATAACCTTCGCTACCTTCAACAGTTCGCAGAGCAATCTCACGCAGGGTCACAGTCGCACCCTTCTTCTCAACAACCTGATACGCATCAACGTTGGTCTGTTCCCAACCCCAACTAGCGACAAAGATGTCACCCTTCTTGACGTTCTCAACTGCTTCTTTACGAGCAGCAGCACGAGCAGCCTTACGATCTTCTTTAAGAGTAGCAGCCTCTTTGCGGCCGGCAAGGAAACCTTCGACATACTGATACATACGCTCGGCAGTTGGAAAACGATAACAGAACTCAACCTTGTAACCGATACGAGCACGTTTGGTGGGACGGATACAGGTAACAACTGGACGCTCTGCGTCAAACTTCAACTCAAGACCAAATCCAGCAAACTCTTTAATCAATTGTGCTTCCATAACTCACTCTCTCTCATTAATTTACTTGGTAAGTATCTCACGAAAAATATGTTTTGTCAACACTTTTCTTAGACTATTTTGTTATATGCTTATAACAATTTGCATGCTTGACGCCACGTTTCAGCGTGAAAATGGGTGATATGACCCTTGATTTGGGGAGCAGGACCACCGTGTATTTCGACAACACGAGCAATACCTTGGGGAGACATGGCACGACCTACCATCTCGTCGTTTTTGTAGAGGTGGAAAACTGGGGTTCCCCAGTCGGTATAAGCACACACAACTCGATCAATCATCAGCACATCTCCTTATTTACGAGATAATTATCTCAAATTTTAAGGTAGAAATCAATACTCAAAAGTGGAAGAATAATGGAAGTTTTACAGGATTCCAACCCAATAGGAAAAGGCTGCAAAAGCCACGACGGTTAGAAACGCGCTAGTTTTTGCTAGGCCTGAGAGGCTAAGCCCCTCAAACCCCAGCATTCTCCAGATGAGAGTTCCAAATCCCATCAAAATAAAAATAGCGGTAAACACTAGTGCGATACTTGCTGGCATCAGTTAGACCTCCTTTTCTGCCTTTTCCATCGCTTTGAGTTCTTTTTCTTCTTCAGTAAAGACGGCATAACCATCAGCCTCAACTCGAAGAATCTTACCCAGAAGGGCAAAGTCTACGAATCCCATCTTGGGAAAAATCATAGCAGGCGCTACAACGTCACCATTCTCGTCAACTTTCTCTTCAACCTTCAGTCGGTTGTTGAGAAACTCCACGGCTTCTTTGATAGTAGCAAACTTCTCGGCGTGGAGAAAGTTGTTCAGGTTAGGCTTTGCTAAGTACATTTCGCTATACATATTTCACACTCCTCATTAATTTACAAGGTAATTGTCTCAAATTTCGGCGCCCAAGTCAACAATTTTTACGGCTTTTTACATGAAATTTTTTCATATTCACTATGAATTTCATTCACTTTCAACCGCTTTGCACACGTCCGGAAAGTGTGTTTTGAGAACATCCCAACACGCATCAGCGACCTCAATATGCTCTTTTTGCGTACCGTGACCCCTTCTCAACTCACAATAATGAAGCCACGAGCGCAAGGTACCTGCCATATACAGCGTTGTCTCGGTCAAGCCCTCGGGTAGCAGCGCTCGTGCCTGTTCCTTTGCTATACCGGCGTCTAACGCCAGTTCGTATTGCTCCCTAGCAACTCTAACGACCTCAGATTGCATCTCGCTGAACATCTCCTGCGCCGTCTGCTGCCGCCCTGCGTCCTCATCCACCATGCTCAACTGACGATTCGTAGGGTGAGGCTTACGTGCTTCTCGGTCCTGAATGAAGCCCTCGCTGACCGCATATCGCTGAGAAAACTCTTGAAATGAGAATGAACGATGCCGAATAATCTGTCGGCTGATATCACGAGTCGTTTTGATTTCCATTGTCACCGACACCATCTCAAATGGGGACCAGTGATTTTCTCTGATAAGATAGCGCAGCAACTTAGGCGCAGTCTTCTCGTTATTCTGATTGCCAGGATTGCTGACTCTTGCGGCATAGGCAATCAACTCGTTTGCCGTAGTAACACCCTCAACACCAATCGGCTGAGTGATTCCAACTAAACTAACTTCACTAGTCATACTTTCCGTCCTCATAAGTTCCAGGCACACTATTGTATGCAATTACACGTTTAAATGCTTCAACCAAGGTAGTATCACGGATACTATCATCGTCCATAGTGTCTTCTAGATCTGCAAGTTGCTCCAGCAACTCCAACCGAATGATATCGTTGAGTGCATCTATGTTTAGAAAATATTTGTAGTCCACGTTCCTCTCCGTTAATGTTTCAATTCTATGTTCGACAGCAGCCAAGCGCTGTTCAACTTCTGTTTTAGGCCAATTCATATCATAAACACCACAAGTAAACCGGATATCACTACTAAAGTGATTCCGAAAATTAAGTTAAGGAAATACATTGCGTTCTGCTCTACATCACTTACGTTTTGGTATTTCCACGGTTTTCTTCTTCTGTCATAAGATGGAAGTCTCATTCCTCCTCCTTCTCTATTATAAATGGATACAGGCATCCGCAAATCCCGACAAGCAGGAAAAACAGAGCCCCCAAAAGTTCAAAGTTCATCATCAATTCCTTCAGCGACTTGCTCGATAAACTCAAGCGCTGAGAATTTACCAAAGCCATAGCGCTCCATTAGTTGTTTGGCGACCTCTTCACGAGACTCGCCGTTGTAAAGTGCTTCCTGAATAGAAAGCACTACCTGACCCATTGCGCTCATTTCTTACCTCCAGCCTTTACGGTGTACGCATTTGCGTATGCTTCGTCAAGGTCAATCAAACAAGCATAGGCGTATTGAAGACCTTCAATATACCAGTCCATGCAGTCTGCCATTTCTTCGTTACCATCACGGCCATACTTGACCATCTTATCGCTGTACTTATCAATTCTCTTGTCAAGCAGACGCTTCATCTCACGAATCACATCAGGCCGAGTTACTGCTAAAGGGATCTCCTGCATCTTTAAGTTTGCTGCTACCATTATGCTACCTCCTTCGCTTCTTGAATTTGCTTTGCAATCATTGCAAGCTGTTCTTCAACTTTGGCGTTGCCTTCGGGTGACAACTTACCTCTGACTTCAGAGAGACACGTATACTCGTTCTCTAAACAGAGCAGGTAATCTCGCCACTCTTCGTAATCATCCATTACGCATTCTCCTCTTCACGAGCACTAAGAACCATATCACGAACCAACTCACGGTCAACGGTATCACCGTCAAAGTCCAGAGAAGGTTTATACTGAAACCGTTTGATCATACCCTCACAGACCTCACTGAAATGAAATCCGTAGTCGTAGATTCCGCCAGGTCCGTAGAAGTCAAGACAGTAATCGATAAAGTCGAGAACTTCTTTGACAGTCAACTCCGGATCGTTAGGGCGAAAAGACTCACGATAAAACTCACGAACTGCATCAACGCCAATCATTACGCTACCTCCTGCATCTCTTCAAAATGAAGAATACGACCTTGCGTTCTTATAATATTGTTTCTGACCGCGGCAACACTCAAACCATATCGAGCCGCAATATCGGTAAAGGTTGCTCTGTCATATGCGTATTCAGACCACATCAACAGGTTTCGTTCGGCGTTTTTGCCTAACGCCCACTGTCCTTTAACTGCCAACAACTTTGCAACAAAGTCTTCTGCAAGAATTTTGTTTTCCATTACGCAACCTCCGCATAATATGTTTCAAGAAAATTGTGACCCTCAGTGAGAGGAGTAACTCGACCTTCATGCTCGAACATAACCGTGAAGGGAACACGAATCTCAACACCTTCTTTCATACGGTCAGTGCCGAATGCGGTGTCCTTGATGATGGTCTCACCTTTGATGATGTACGCATACTCTTCGAAACGATCAATCGCACCGATGACGTACTTGTCGGGACGACCAGGGATAGGCTCGAACTCAAACGCTTTGATGAGATCGCCGGGAATTAAATTCTTATGTAACATTTACTATCTCCTTATTTGATGTACACATTATCGCTTATTTCACCGTCGATTGCAAGCGTTTTTTAAGGAAATATTGGAATACATTATATTCCACATTTTCATAGTTCCAATTCCGCAATTTCACGCTTTCCAAGCGTTCGAAACTTGCGTCGAGTGGTTGCCCACTGCTTCATAGGTTCTTGAAAATAAAAGGCTTTTTTCTCGCCAGATTTGATATATCCAACAAGAGTACTACCTTCGGTCAGATATATATGATTTGGGGTGCCTGGAGCATCTTTCCAGACGGTTGTTTCTTGACGAATCTTCATAGGAACACCGCCAACATTATGATAAAACCGGCGAAGGCAACAGCACCGAAAAGCGCACCTAACAACTCTTGAACCAACTCACTGTCGGTTTGATTTTCGTATCGGTGGTAGACTCCGCCGACTTCGTGGGGTAACTTCTGTCTCATAACAAACTCCAATCAAATACAAAGCAATTGTCTCATAATTGGGGTGGGAAATCAAGAATTTTTTCAGGAAATATTGGAATACATTATATTCCATATTTTCATTCAATATCCTCATCTTCGAGGGAAATTTCTTCGTCTGAAATTGTCATGGTAAAACTAAAACTATCTAAATCATAGTTTTTTTCGCTGACATTGAAATCCATCTCATCGTTAAACATGTGGTGTATAAGTAGAGCGATTTCTTCACGAGACATTCTATACATCTTACGAAGTTCATCGAGGTCTTTTGCCATTTCTTCAGCCTCTTCTCGACGCTTGCGATACTCGGCTAGATTTACTACGGTTCCCATATCATATGTCCTTACTTTATCATTTGCGATATTTCTGCCGCATACTTTTGGTTTGTCACTGGAACTGCATTAGACTTATGAAGTGTCGCAATACCTATGACGTAATCTCCGGTGTATCTTGGAGACTCTTTTTTATCTCCTCCCGCCTTTGTTGGAGTAGCCACGCACGATGGGTAGCGACTTGTCTCAGCCGCTCGTTCTTGCTGGAGAGACGTTTGCGGTTTCCATTCCTTGAACTCCGGCGGGGTGTATTTGCCACAAACTTCTCCTTTTGATTTTTTGGGTTTACGTCGGCGACCCGACATATCATAATTTAAGTTATAGCGAATCATCAATAACTCCTCAATTGAGAAGGGATTATCTCACATCAAAAAGTAAATGTCAAGCATTAAATGCTGAGATTTTTTTGTACCGCGCGGCCTTTCTTCTCAGCAGCAATCCACTTTTTAGCGACAGGTTTTGTAGGCTCTTGGTCAACAAATCTCTTAGCCCACTTGTAGCCTTGCTGAGTGCCTGCTTTCCAGTTGGCGCCATCACTATTGTCAACAACAATGAAATTCTTACCAAAGTGGCCCTGAAACTTACCGATATTGTTCTGAACGGCTTTCCACATCTGCTCTACTTCAGCATCAGGTAATGACCTTGCTCGCTGTCTATTGCGTTCTAGTGCGGTTTCTTTATCCGTGTTGACGAATATCATTGCGGTATCATAGCCCAGTCTTTGTAACTCGATAGACTGTTTCTTGATTTTATCATATTCTCTACCCGTTCCATCAACGACGATACCCAAACGCCCTTTGAGGTAGAGTTCCTGTTTCTTAGCAGTCAGTGTTTTAGCACCACCACGCATTTCCTGGCCCTTAACGGAGAAGATGTTTTCAGGGCTCATTTCCATGCCTGCTTTTTTCATGGCGTGTTCAAAAGCATCGTCTGAGTTCACTACACGCATGCCTAATGCCGTGAGTGCGGTCTGACCGACGATGAATGATTTGCCACTGCCGGGACCACCGGCGAGGAAGATTGCTTTGAAGATTGCGGGGTCGTTAACACCCTCATCCAAAAACTTCTTGAATCGTAACATGATTATTTCTTATTGCTAAAAAGAGTATTTATAATTCTTCATCTTTTGTCTTGTACTGCCACTCGTCGGTGTGACCAACACTCCACTTGGGTTCTGTTTCTACGCAATAGTTTTGAGTACAGACTTTGAAATCGGGCATCTGAGTGTCTTCTGGAACTAGACTGGAATCTCTCCAGATAACTCTATTATTAGGCTGCGCAGCAAACTGCCCGTTGTCCAGTCGTATGATATTGAAAGATTTGTGTTCTGGGTCGTGTTCGCTAAAATTTGTATTCAAAACATTTTCATCCGCATGACAATTATCTATAGTGAACATATATTCGCCGGGATGGATGTTTCTGTCTTTGCCGAAAAATTCGCATCTACTCAGAATAGGCTTGCGAATCACAGTGATATGGTAGTCAAAGCAATCCCACAACTGCAACACGTCTAACGGTAAGTCGCCGTGGTCTAGTTTCCAGACAAACGCTGATATAGGTAACTTGTCGTAAAGTGCGCCGTAGTCAGTTAGCAGTGTCTCAAAGTATAATGCTTTGCCCTGAACTGACTTGACTGATATCCACATACCAGGCGTGTACTCACCGTGACCCCTTTCCAAATCATATAAGTATTCTTTCTTCACGTACACATTAACAGGAGGTAGGTTGTGTACTAGGAATGCCATCTAATAGATATCTCCTAAATCTCTATCGTCTCGAATCCGCATAACAATCTCGTGTTTCTCTGCGTTAGTGAATTCGCCCCAATAGATAATTTCCATTCTATGTCGATGGCATCCTATACACATTTCATTGTAATCGATGATACAAGCACCGATACAAGGTGAGTAGACTTTTTCTAACTGCTCTTCCATTGCTTTCTAACCGATACCGCTATTTTTATATTTAGGAAATGGAAGATTACTCCATAATACTTGTAAACATCCGAATCCGCATATAAAAGAATAGTCGGCAAAAGCGCAAACTCTTTATACTCTTTCCACGTATTTTCCCATTCAAATTCAAACATCAAAATTCTCCTACAGGTGAACGATATGATTTAGTACCAACTGCCTCAGTTGAGGCTTTCAGTGTAGCGAACAAACGATAAATGCATTTGTTATCACACCATACTTCTGCGGTAGGATAACCCTCACAGTTGCGAAGTATCTCGACAAGATGCGGAGTTTTAGTTTCAATCTCACGAGACTTCGCCCATGCGCATGCCATATCACGAACTTTGTCGTAAATATATAGGATGCTATCTTCGTACGGTCCCAGAATATTGATGATAATATCGCTAGGAAACGATTCCATTTCCACTAGTGTCAAGTCTGACATATCACTCTCCTTATAAAAAAATACGGTCTCGACATTTCATTCATACCAATTATAGGAGTTTTCGCTTGAAATGTCAAGACCATAGAACTTAGTGGACTACTGCGGCAGTACGACCACGCTTACGCCCGGCAGCAATAGCACCATCAATGTACCAGGCAGTGAAAGTAGCAGGACCCCAATCATCAGCGGCACCCGTGTCGAAATACGCATTGTATATTGCATCCGCAACGTCAAGCGCAGTCTGAGTGCGTCCACCTTGAGTTAAATACCAATCCTTAGGCAACGCATAGTCAGCAAGCTTAGCAAGGTCGCTATCGCTCATAGCGTC
>Ga0181577_10004585_pt1 | contig 10652 bp, 11 predicted proteins | sample 101ome_21_FD_132468 | JGI IMG/M metagenome (GOLD analysis project Ga0181577, IMG submission 132468) | Coastal salt marsh microbial communities from the Groves Creek Marsh, Skidaway Island, Georgia - 101413BT metaG (megahit assembly) | ecosystem: Environmental > Aquatic > Marine > Intertidal... | reverse complement strand
GACTTGGCAGATACACTGCCTTGACATTTAGTCAACTAGAGTAATATGTTTACAAAACTGAGTAAAGATAAGAAGAAACGACTGTACTTCGCACTGCATCAAGTCAGGCTCGCATATAGCGTGCTGGCTTTATGTATTGTGCCGATACTTGTGGCAGTGAGTGTGGCCGAACTAACGGTTCTAACCTTTGGTTACAATGAGGACCTTTACATCGTTGCCTGTATGGCGACGTTCACTCTCGCTTTCACTGTGGCAATGGTCTTTTTATACGTCGTGCTCGAGGATTAGCTTCCACAGTATTGACGAAATCAAACTCAACTAGACAACTATGAGATACACAAAGGAACAACTAACTGATGTTGCGCCAACATGGCCGCAGAGAACTCTCGTGATCATGAGAGGTCCTAGCGGATCCGGTAAGTCGACTCTAGCACAGCACATTCAAGCTGTGCTGAAAGAGTCTCACAACCGGCCCGCCAGGCTATCTGCGGACTTCTACTTCTACAATGACGACGGCGAGTACGTCTTCGATGAGTACGAGCTTCATGAGGCCCATTCGTGGTGCCGGAGAGAAGCACAGAAGGCTGTTGAGCGCGAAGAACCGTGTGTGATCATTGACAACACCAACATGCGCATAGAGGAGCTTGCTCCCTACGTTCGTATGGCTTGGTTGAATGGGTATGTCGTTCGATTCGTCTCCACTAGCTGGGTCGATTCGGAAGAGGAAGCTAAGAGGCTCGTGGTTTTGAACAACCACCAAGTCAACAAGGACGTGATTCTGCGTCAGATGCGTAACTGGATGGACATTGATGAGTCCTTCCCGGTGACGCAGATGGCTGAGATCATAGACTGTTGCCGGTTCGCGGATATGCTCTTCAAAGGCTAACCCGTTGTCAAACTAGATGACTTTGAGAAGTATCATTACGTATTGGTTCGGCAACGATGGAACGACGGGGTATCAACTCCCGAAGTGGTTCCGTCGTTGATTGAACCTAACTAGATTCAACCGTTAAGTAGCGGTTGAACTGAGAAGCATATGGGCGCATAGTGTAGGGGATATCACTCTGGCCTTCTAAGCCGGAAACCCGGGTTCGAATCCTGGTGCGCCCGCTTCTCATTAGATGAGTGCTGAAATTTACAAGCAGTGCGCAACCATCGGTTGCAACAAGGAAGTGAAAACATACCGGAAAGCTCAGGGGAAGACAACTTGCTTCTCTTGTGAATACTGGTACGACTTGCTAAGTGAAGCAACCCCAAGGTCCATTGTGACCTGGTACGAGGGAGAGCTGATTCACTATACTCTTGGCCGCAGCGACTCCCCTTTGAAGGGGTTCGGTGGCGAGATTTGGAAGATCACAGCAGAAGACGGCGAAGAGTTCGAATGGAACAACGTGTGGTACCAGGGACCTGTCCCTGAGACCCTTCACGAGCTGTTCCTTGCGACTCGACCGCTAGTTCGGATGCAGCGGACCTTCCGTTGCCGGTGAAGCGCACACAACTCACGATGATTAAGACGGGCTGGAGAGACAGCTAGTGTCCAGGGAGCTCACCTGGGGTAACACTGAACGAGAGCACCAGAATCACCGATACCGGTACCTCTAGGCACGTATAGTAACTGAGAGGAGGTACGACGGCAATCGGTTCCTCTCATTTTTATGAGACTAGTTTGAGTTCTACTTGAACCGGAGTTGGCCAACGACGCTTTGTTGACTGCAATTTAGTGGCTTATAGCCAATGAAGAACAGAAGACATTGAGCCAGGGTGATTAATACACCCTGGCACCAGATGTTTACTGCTGGATACAGTGGTATGAGTTTTGCACAGAGTATGCGCGCAGCAGATAGCGATTCATACAGTAAGTATGGAAGATGCAACCCAGTACCGGGTATGCGCGAAGTAACAAATGTGCCTACGAACCAATAGAAACGATAGGTTCGTACTAGAGGTATAACATGTCAAATAAGACGAAAAACCGAGAACTGACGCAAGCTGAGAAGATCGTTCACCGCTGGACGGGTCACTACCCGCCAGAGCTGAGAAAGGCGAAGGAGGTGCCTGTGGATCCCATGAAGGGGTTCCGCGCACGCTACATCCTCGCCAACGATCCCATGCACCAAGCGAACCCGGAGCTAGCCTTCGGTGTTGCGCGACGCATGATCAGCCACAATGCGATGAAGATGAGCGACTTTCAGTGGTTCATGAAGAACCACCCCGCCTGGAAGCAGGTGTGGGAAAACGCTGAGAAGTCGGACCTGAACGGTGACCTGTACAAGGACGCCGAAGAGTCTGAGAAATTCAAGACTGACCGTCGTGGTCGGTCGAGGACGATCACCGGCACCATCGAAACGAGCACTGAGGTGGAAATCACCTACATGTCCCGCAAGGGCGTGAAGACCGAAAGGGTCCAGCTCGGCTTTGAGATGATCCGCTGGAAGGAGGACACACGACCATTCATTGCGCTGAACCTGGGAGGAGGAAGCGCAGCCCGATACCATTTGATGGGACTCGGGGAGAAGCCAAACTACGAAATCAATGACGACTCCAAGTCGCGCCGATACGTCGATAACCGCAAGGGGAAGACGCAGGAAGCGACCGAAGAGAACCGCTTGGCTTCGATCGAAGGCGAGATGACCGTGGGTTCCTTCATGAGCCGTCTGATGAGCGGAGAAACCGTCACCTTCCATGGTGATGGCGGATCCTCTGCCTCTACGCAAGTCGTGGAGGCCTCAGGAAAGAAGACTCAAAAGGTCAACATCCGACGCAAGCTCAACTGAGCGCGCATCGTGATGCGTTCGTAAACTCCTCTACGAAGTGAGGAGGCTACCGCTGGCTGCAGCGGAGGTAACGTTCCACCAAACGGAACATCAGTACCTGAGTACACTAAGAGAGCACACGTGTTTACGTAATAGTAAGCGCGCGTGCTCTCTTTTTTTTTGCTGATGTTCATATACCGTGGACAGTAAGCACCAGATGAGAGGTGAATACCTGTGAGTCATATGGTTAAGGGCAAGACAACGCTGACAGTAGAGAACAAGGATATCCTTGTTGCTGCTCTACAAGAAGCATACAAGGGCTGTACGATTGAGTACAATGCTCAAGCAAACATCCGTGGCAGACCGATGTGTGACATCGTGTGCCGCCGAAATGGACGAAACGATATCGGGTTCCGTGCCCGGGAAGATGGTACGTACGACTGTATGTACTACGAACCTGGTTACGGCAATGATGTCAACAAGGTCCTGCATGATGTTTACGAGCCCTATGTGAAGGGTGTTGCCCGTGACATGATGAAGAAGAATCCGACCCTGCAGAACTACGTGATGCAGGAGACCAAGGAGGTCGAACGGAAGGGGAAGAAGATGAAGCGCATCCGCATTCAGGCGGGTGTTGGCTCTGGTAGCTCCGGTGGGAGCAAGACCAGCGGGGGGTGGATTTGATGTCCGCACCTGCTTACATCGACTTCTTCGTCGACCCCAAGACTGGTGAGATGGAAATCAAGATCGAAGGTCTGCCGGACGGTATGTGCGACGCTGTCGCTGCAGAGGTCCTGAAGAACTTGGGTCTAACTGATGCCAAGGTCACCAAAACGACTTCCGCCAACGAAGGCGGCGGTCAGAAGAGAACGCTCGGCTTGAGCTGAGTGATTCTTCTTCAACTAGGTGAGTTGCAAATCTGAGGACTATGTCCTGTGACGATTCGCGCTCTTTGAGTTTCTAAGACGCACATAGACGCTACACTTCGTATCCGCTCAGAACTTTTGTTCTGAGGTCTGCCCTACGGGCATAAGACGCGCGCGGATACGTAGCAACAACGAGGATCTACAATGATACCTCAAAGAGCGCTCTATGAATAAAGCGGATGGCAATGCATGCCACTGAGTACGATCGGGACCCAGATGTCAAACACGAAAACGAACTAACTTCCCTCAGGGAAAGAAGTCTACGATCGAAAGGATATGACTAACTGAGAGTGCGCAAGTGACAGAGTTGACAACTACAATTCCAAATGGAATCACCGGTGGCCATCGATAATGCTAGATTGGATCTGGCAGTGTGGTGGAGACCCAATGACAGTAAGACTGAATACAAATCAGAGAGTACTCTAAGACCCCTAAAAGCATAAAAAGCGAAGGGGATCCCTTTGCAGAGGAGCTCCATGTAGAGTGAACACGCAAACATTAGTGGCACCTCGAGTGTGGAAGAAATTCTGGAGCGATTAGCAAGCTCAAGAATTCAGACGAAAGTCGACGACCGTGTCAGAAATAATGGACACGTTACGCAACTCAAATCCACACGAAAGGTGTGTACGGAGAAGCCAGTACTTAGCGGTCCGATCCAGGATCGCAAACTTGTCAGCGACTAAGCTGGTAGAGTACGAAAAGAAAACAAAGAGTGTGAGCGCTGAGCGCTGGCGGTGAGGATGCCCCCTACCCTGCTATGCAGGTTGGTATCCCCTATCCAGCCCTTGACTCACCACCAGAGGTTATTGAATGGACAACAAGTTCAGAATGACGATGAATAAGGTAACAGGTGCAAGCCAAGCATGTACTGCTTGGAGCACTGCCGGCGAGGTTGATGAGATCATTGACCAGACTGTTGAATGGGCCGCAAAGCGAGGTGAAAACCACGCTGTGTTCGTTTGGCGTGAGTCTGTCGGCTTTGAAGAGTACGGTGTGTACGTGGATAACGACAACGGATCTGTGAGAGTCCAAACGCTACCGCTTGATGCGGTCGGCTACCGGATCAAGAAGATCGAGGGACAGACCCACGCTCCTGCGGATGATTTCCCAGGAGCTACTGTCCCGTTCGCTGTCGAGTTCATTAGCAACTGGAGCGCAAGAGAAGAAGGTCGCCCTGCGATCTTCGTCCTGCGTGACTGGCACCGCTACATCGACGCAAATGCGGATCACGTGGACCGACAGCTAGCGCTGTTCGAGAAGCTGACGCAGGGTGCGAAGAAGCACGTGATTGCCATTGGGCAGCCCGAGTGGGATGATGAAAACATCCCCGTGGAGCTCTCTCCCTACATGTATAGAGAGCGCCTGGAGCTACCCAACAAGGCTGAGCGCCTTGGGATTGCGATGGATTGGAAGAGGAACGTTGAACTTCACCACTCCGCCAAGTACCCCAAGGTCCTTGCCCTCGACAATGAGTACATGGAGATGTTGGCTGATGCCACTGGAGGTCTTACGCGAAAGCAGACCGAAGACATCATTGTGATGTCCATCTCCGCAACGATGTCGATGGATATCGACTTCGTTTTGGCTGAGAAGAAGAAGCTCGTGGAGCAGGCCGGCTACGTTATCACTCGCCCAGAAATGGGATTCGAAGTGATTGGCGGCCTAGGACCCCTCAAGGAGTGGGTCTCCATGATGCGATATCGCTTCACCAAGGAAGCCTTCGACTACGGCTTCGACAAGTTCCCCAGCGGCCTACTAATGGCCGGGGTTCCCGGCTGTGGTAAGTCGGCTCTCGCGAAGGCTATGGCCTACGAGTGGGGGATGAACATGATCACCGTGGAAGCCGAGAACCTGAAGGGTTCTTTGGTCGGTGAGTCGGAGAAGAAGGTCGGAACGCTGCTGCGGACTGCGCGGGCTGCTGCCCCACTCATCCTTTTCGTGGATGAGGCCGAGAAGCTACTCGGAAAGTCTGACGGCGTTCACGATGGTGGCGCGCACGATGCTGTCCTCGGACAGTTCCTGTCGTTTATGCAGGAGGACAACACTGGTGTGTTCTTCGTGTTTACCGCAAACAACATGAGCAAGTTTGCGCCAGAATTGGTGGACCGGTTCGAGGGTAGGTACTTCATTGACCTGCCTTCTGCCGACGAACGCGAGGACATCCTTGCGATCCACTTGAAGAAGCGCAAGCAGGACCCGGACTCCTTTGACATGAAGGAACTTGTCCGTGAGTCCAAGGACTTCTCAGGAAGGAACATCGAGCAAGCCATCGTGCTTGCCATGACTCGAGCATTCTCTGAGGGACAGCGCAAGCTAACCCAGGAGGATCTTCTGACCGTCTTCAAGGGGACTATCCCCACGTCGAAGACCAAGAAGACTGAAATCGAGACGATGCGTACCTTCGTCGAGAACGGCATGATGGTCGGAGCCAACACCACGTCGAAGTCGAGTGAAGACTCGGGTGATGACGCTGGACGGCTTCGCAGCTTTGCCTGATGGTCGAGAGACCAACTAGAGATGAGACTATGTCGCGATTCATTCGTGAGAATACGGAAGTAGCCAACCTGGCTACTGTTGAAGAAATGTTTCAGATGGCTGAATTCTGTCAGGTGTTTCTGACAGCGAGATACATCAAGAACGACGACACGTCCTTCATTCCGCTGATTGAAAGAGGCCGCCTTGAGCGGATGCCCTCTGAAGTTGTGGAAGAGATGGATGAGATGATGACTGTGGCAGTGAAGGAGCTAGAGAAGTGGGGGAATGACCCTGCTGGATTTATGGCTAAGATGGAGAGCGGCGACTATGATCCCGTCTCTGACTTCATTGACACCCCTGAGATGAAAGATGCTCTGGGTAATGTGATCATGCGTCGATTGAGAATCTCTCGGGGTCTGCATGACCCAGAAGAAGCCTTTGCTGAGGCGAAGAAGCTGATGCCTGAGGTTAGAGACCTCATGCACGCCTTCGTCTCTGCTAACGTTCTCCAAGCAATGGACACCCTGGCACGTGAAGTGACCAAGAAGGGTGTCGAGTTTGAAGGGCTCTCCGAAAAGATCGAGGTGGTGGTTTCCGTCGTCGATGATCGAGGAATCGGAATCAGCGCCAAGCTGAAGCCCGAAGCCATTGCTGAAGCTGACACCAAGCGTGAGAAGCAGAAGAAGGACGAAAAGAAGAGTGTCGAGTTCGACCCCGCCTGGGGTTGACTGGATGCTACTAGATGAGGACTATCAAGGTCGTTATTGAGGTGGATGTATCGGATACTGAGCTACTAGCTCTACTAGGACTAGGGACTGCTGTTGAAGCGGCGCCCGTTGAAGCTCCTGTGGAGGTTGTGGTTGAAAGTGATACCGAAGAACCGGAGCAGTTCAAGTGCCCTTACTGTGATTTCACAGGCAAGAGCCAGAACTCGGTCAACAGCCACTTGAAGTATTGCAAGCACAAGCCAAAGAAGGACAAGAAGGCGAAGAAGGAGAAGAAGGAGAAGAAGGAACGCAAGTCGCGGACCAAGGAACCTCTCAACCCCTTCGCTGCTGACGCTGCTGCGCAAGCCGAGCGACGGCGGGCTGCTGCTGAAAAGCGGCGGGCTGCTCTTCTGGAGAAGAAGAAGGAAAAGAAGGAGGTGTACAAGCCTCCCACTGATGCTGAAGTGAACGATTTGGTCGTCACTCAGCTGCTCGCCCGATCGGGTGAGTTCCTGACCTCTGGCCAGATCGCAAGTGCGCACAAAAGGCGTGCTGTCAAGAAGTATGGCGACACCGTAGAAACTCGAAAGGGGCTTGAGCCTCTGGAGGGTCGAATCGCGAACGTCATGCGAAGTATTGAGAGCATTCTGAGCGCTGATGAAGTGATGGGCATGGACATGACTGGTGAGGACTCTTACCAGCTCGGTGTTCTGTCTATTGAGAACATCAAGAAGGCGAACCTTCTTGCTGAGCTAAGCTGAGCAATAGAACCTGACGGTTCACTAGAGTAAGACGCAACGCAGTGCAGCGGTGCGCTGTAATGTAGGGGTACAAGTCAACGTTCGGTGTCGCTACCGAATCTGTCTGTAGGTGCTCCGTTGCACTGCGTCTTGCTCACCAGAGAGTTCAATCTTGAGAAAGGTCAACGAATCCTATGGATTCTGGCTAACACTATGACGGATGTGCCAAAGGCACGGTCTCGTTAAGTACACTTACATCCTCTATCTCGTACCGAGATAGACCCAAACAGGAATCTTGGCTAAGCGCCAAATCCGGCGATTTGACGCTGAACAATCTGTCCTGTTTTAGCCTGCGGCTAGCCTGCGGTGATGTAAGTACACTTAACGAGACCTATGTGCTTGAGGCCGCTCTGCGCCAAGCGGAGATTTGGCTCTCACCAGATGGATCTAACGGAAGAACCGAAGATTCTGAGTATCGCACCCAGCTTCAGCTGTTCGCTGAAGTGCAATGGGTGCTACTTGACTACTGATGTAAGCAAAGCAATGAGAGATGCTGAGAAGAGTGATTACTACTGGGAGCGAGCCATGGAGCTTGCTAAGCGATATGACTATGATCAGATCGCTATGACCCTGAATCCTTTTCCTGGAGCATTCGATCGAATGCTGACGCTTGCGAGTAAGGCAAAGTCTCTGGGGCTGCAGGTGAACGTCACCTGGAGCCCTTCGATGGACTTCCATCGACTCGGAGAGATGATTGGGCTGGTTGACATCTTGTCGATCAGCATTGACCATGAGAGAACATGGAAAGGTTACTGGGACAAGATGAGCAATGATGAAACCATCGTTGCTGGTGCGTCTGTGTCTCGGATCCTGAGCTCTGATATGCACATGAACTACAATGTTCTGTGGACCCCTGAGCTATTCGAGCAGGCGAGGAACGGAGAAGATCTTCGTCTCCCAGACCCTGCTGGAAGGTTCACTGTCCAGCATTTGCTGATGAAGCCCCTGTCGCTCTACGGCGACTTGGAGAAGTTTCAGGAAGACTACCTGTACGTGATGAACAATGTGATTCCAATCGCCGGTGACGGTGATAAGCACATTGGAGATCCTGCTTATGGTACCATTCTGGGCGTTAACCGGTGTCCCGGTGAACGAATGATCGACCTTGACCCTATGGGGATGGCGAGGATCTGCCCAGAGAATCCAGTCTACTACGACGCTGACAACCTCAGCAAGCTAGAGACTATCATGCGTGAAGGACTGCCGCAATGTGGCGGTACCTGCACGTGCCTACTCAGTTGAGTAACTAGAGAACATAACAACACTGAGGCTTATGCCTGTGACGTGTAGGAAGCACGCTCAGCATGCTCCAAAACATAACGATACGAATCGAGAGAAGCACGGCACTAACCTAAGACACGTGCATGGGATACTCAAGAGTTCACTGCCTTGGCCTGCTGGCCATATGGCCCGATAGGGCGCGGCACGATCTACTGTGTAGATCTAAGGCCTGTCAGGGAACTCATGAGTACCCACCCTCGTGGGCAATTGTATCGTCACTAATTTGGAGCCGCTGAGCTAATCGATCAGGCGTTAGCGCGGGCCTTTAGGACCATGCACGACTGATGCGTTAAGCCGGTTCATGAAAGTTTGCAACGTTTAATTCTTAATTGTAATCCTCGAGTAGCTGATCCATCTAAGCGATGGTAGGCGCCAGAATAGGATAACAATGAAGAATCAAAGTTGACAAACGTTTCATGCTTCCGTTGAACGCTGCTATAGAACCTACTGTGGTGTTCTCACCAGAGAATCAAACTGAGCTAACGCTATGACGTTACTCTCCCAACATGCTCGTCTTGAGCTGAGGGGACTTACGAAGACACTCGCTAATTGGGAGAGTGGTGTTCTAAGCTCTCAAGCTGGGGAAGCGCGCGAATAGTAGTCATGCAATTGGACTAAAGAAAAATGGCATGCTCGCAGTACTGCGTTTAGCCCAAAACGAAATGCAGACCAGTTCTGCATTCTGGGTACTTACCAGCGTCGGGACATCTAATGTACGGCAGAAAGCTTATCGAGCGGCCTGTACGGCTTCGCCTAGGTCCCTATCACGCCCATGTGGGCTAGGGGAGTAAACTGGTTCTCACCAGATGCATCTTGAAATTGAAATTGAACCTGTAGAGATGGGAGGTTACAATGTTCGCATTGAGGAAGTCGAAGACTACACAGTGAACATTACGACTCACGAAAGCTACGCGGCAGCCATTGGCTACCTCGTGAAGAAGCTAGTTGAGACCCACCCCAATCAAACTAAGATTACTGACTATACAGGTGAGAATGATGAGTGATGAGAATAACGATATGATCAAGAAGGCGATCGATGAAGATCGTAGAAGTAACGAAGCTATTGAGAGAACTCTCAGCAGAATCGAAAGCGTTCTTGTTAGGATCGATGAGCGACTGCAGAGCTTCCAAGACTTTGTCATGGAAGTTACGCCTGCAGAAGCTCGCTCAGCTATTGCTGAGCTTGAAGAGGAACTCAATGAGTGACTCACTAGATGAACTTTGACGATGAAATCGTTCAAGAATCTGGCATGCGAACTGTGATCAGGGCAAATATCAGTAGATGGCTATGCGATCTACTGAGACCTGCGCAGTTGCTGCCTGAGGAGCTACCCGTGGTTAACGATGGTGGATTTCTACAGAGGTCCGTCCCAATTAGAGCAACGACTTCGGTCGACTCAGGGATGGGGACACTCGAATTAGAAACCCCGAACACCACTATGCGCCTTGGAGTAGCAGACGTTACACATCCTGACTTTAGGTGTGTGAATGTTCTGAGACTAAGAAGAACTATCAACAGTCAACTCAACGATGACGATCAACTACACGTCATCGCAAACGATGTGAATATGAGAGTTAACTTGCCAGGACTTGGTGAGTTGCAACCTAGAATGAATTTGGATGATTCAATCCGACCCATCGTTAAGCGAGTTGCTTTGAGGGATGTCCCGCAGGGACAAGGTATTCCACTACTGTGGGCTATCCCCTCTG
>Ga0181577_10004584_pt1 | contig 10653 bp, 6 predicted proteins | sample 101ome_21_FD_132468 | JGI IMG/M metagenome (GOLD analysis project Ga0181577, IMG submission 132468) | Coastal salt marsh microbial communities from the Groves Creek Marsh, Skidaway Island, Georgia - 101413BT metaG (megahit assembly) | ecosystem: Environmental > Aquatic > Marine > Intertidal zone... | reverse complement strand
TGGTTTGACAATGGAAACCTGAACTACGCCGGAACCCGGAAGGAGGGTCAGAAAGATGGTGCTTGGCAATACGGCTTCAGGAATGGAAAGAACCGCGAATTGGGGAGTTATTCGAATGGTGTGAAGGGTGGAAAGTGGATCTATTACTACGATACAGGCAAGATCGACTACGAGTGTTCCTATGCCCAAGGAGCGAAGAATGGAAGTTGTACCTACTATTTTCCGCATGGCTCTGTCTTGAAGGAGGAGTCGTACAAGATGGACCGCCTAGACGGCAAGAGCAAGATGTATAACCAAACCGGTCAGATCATCAGTCTGCGAAATTTCAAGGATGGGGTGCCTCACGGTAAGGCGATCAATTATGACGATAAGGGAAAGGTGCTCAATGAGATGACCTACAAGAATGGAATTCGCGTGGACTGATACAGTCTAGCAAAATGTTGATTATATTTGTGGCGTCAAAGAGAAGTGAGGGGAAGATCCCCCTCATTTTTTTTGCAAGAAAACCATGATCAACACCGACGATATTCGGCAATTAGTAGAGGAAAAACTCGAGGGCACGGAGATGTTCATCGTAGACCTGACGGTGAGTTCCTCCAACCGCATCGTGATCGAGTTGGATGGAATGCAAGGGGTGACCATCGACGACTGTGTCGGGGTGAGTCGCCATGTAGAGTCCAATCTTGACCGCGAGCAAGAAGATTTCGAATTGCAGGTATCGTCAGCCGGGATCGACAAGCCTTTGCGGGATCTTCGCCAGTACGTTAAGAACGTCGGGCGTCAGGTTCGCCTCCTAAAGCAGGATGGCGTGGAGATCAAAGGAGAGTTGGTAAAGGCAGGAGATGACGTTACGTTAAAGCTTCCAGCTTCGAAGAAAAAGAAGTTGCCTGAGCGAGATGAGACGGTATCATGGGCAGACATCAAGGAAACTAAAATCATTATTTCGTTTAAATAAACAGATCGAATATGAACACCCAGGAATTGATCGAGTCGTTCCAGGATTTTAAAGACCTGAAGAACATTGACCGGGTAACCATGATGCACATTCTAGAGGATGTGATCCGAGGAATGATCATCAAGGAGTTTGAAGACGATGCTAACTTCGATATCATCATCAACCCGGATAAGGGCGACTTGGAGATTTGGCGGAACCGTACCATCGTCGCGGACGGTGAAGTGGAAGACGATCTTACAGAGATCGAATACAGCGCTGCGATCAAGATCGAGCCTGACTTCGAGATCGGTGAAGAAGCTTCTGAGGAATTGAAGATCGAGAACTTTGGTCGTCGTGCCATCCTTTCCATGCGCCAAAATCTTCAAGCAAAGATCCAAGAGCTCGAGAAGGATAGCATCTACAAGAAGTACAAGGATCGCGTAGGTGATATCATCACCGGCGAGGTGTATCAGATCTGGAAGCGTGAGATCTTGGTTTTGGATGACGAAGGCAATGAATTGGTGCTTCCAAAGTCTGAGCAGATCCCGACAGATTACTTCAAGAAAGGAGATACCGTACGAGCGGTGGTGAGCAAGGTGGATATGAAGAATACCAGCCCTGTGATCATCTTGTCGCGTACTTCTCCAGCCTTCCTTGAGCGCTTGTTCGAAATGGAAGTGCCTGAGATCTATGACGGATTGATCACCATCAAGAAGATCGTTCGCGAACCAGGAGAGCGTGCGAAAGTGGCGGTTGAGTCATACGATGATCGTATCGATCCGGTAGGAGCATGTGTGGGAATGAAAGGATCACGTATTCACGGTATCGTTCGTGAGTTGCGCAATGAGAACATTGACGTGATCAACTACACGATGAACCCACAGCTCTTCATTCAGCGCTCTTTGAGTCCGGCCAAGATCACGACGATCAAGATCGACGACGAATCAGGACACGCGAGCGTGTATTTGAAGCCTGACCAGGTCTCTTTGGCTATTGGTAAGGGAGGACATAACATTAAGCTGGCAGGTAAGCTGACCGGCTACGAGATCGATGTGTACCGTGAGTCTGAAGAAGACTTCGAAGACGTTGATTTGGAAGAATTTGCAGATGAGATCGATCACTGGATCATCGACGAGCTCAAGGCCATCGGTTGCGATACCGCGAAGAGCGTCCTTGACCTATCACCAGGTGACCTAGTGAAGCGGACTGATCTGGAAGAAGAAACTGTGAAAGAGATTCTCGATATCCTACGGGCAGAATTTGAATGATTCCGGGGCTGTTGAGAAATTCACGAGATTCGCAAGATATTTATGGCAGACGCACCGATTAGATTAAGTAAAGCAGCAAAAGAGTTCAACGTAGGTCTTCCTACCTTGGTGGACTTCTTGGCGAATAAGGGCATTGAGATCGATGCTCGTCCTAATACCAAGATCGAGCCCCAGGCATATCAACTCCTAATGGAAGAGTTCGCTCCCGACCGCGCTAAGAAGCAGAAGTCGAACGAACTTGCTCAGGAGAAAGTGGTACGTGAGACGATCACGTTGGATGATTCCAAGAAAACGAAGTCGGATCAAGAGAAGGATCAAGACGAGATCCTGATCAAGGATGTGGGAGGCACGAATAAGCCTGTCACGGACAAGGAAAAAATTCCGGCTGAAGAACCTAAGAAGGACTCGGGTCCAACGGCGCTTGGAAAGATCGATCTGTCAACGATAAAATCGAATCGTCCTAAGAAGAAGGAAGAGAAGGTCGAGGAGCCGAAGGAGGAGAAGAAGGTTGAGGCATCGAAACCTGAAGAGGTTGCCAAAGAGGAGAAGCCCGAGCCGAAGGCGAAGGAGGAAGCTCCAGCCTCTGAAGTGAAGGAAGAAAAGGCTCCTGAGCCTGAGGAGAAAGAAGCTCCGAAGCCAGAGGATGAAGTGGTGAAGGCGAGAGCCCAGAAGCTTGATGGTCCTAAGTTCCTCGGTAAGATCGAGCTGCCGAAAGAGCCGGAAAAGAAGAAAAGTGATGACGACGACGACGGGAAACGTAAGCGTAAGCGTAAGCGCATTTCCAAGGTCGATACCGATCGTCAAGTAGGTAAGGATCGCGGAGGTAAGGCCCGAGGTGGTAAACCTAAAGCTGCTCCGAAGCCAGAACTGACCGAAGAAGAGATCCAGAATCAGGTACGCGAAACGCTCGCTGCCTTGAAGAATAAAGGAAAGTCCACTCGTTCGAAGTATCGTCGTGAGCGCCGTGATGCGGTCAGCGAGAAGATGCAGAAGGAGATGGAAGAGGCACAAGAGCAGCAAAAAGTGCTCAAGCTCACGGAGTTCGTAACCGTTAGTGAGTTGGCAACCATGATGAGTGTTTCGCCGACAGAGGTTATCTCCATGTGTATGTCCATCGGTATGATGGTGTCCATCAATCAGCGACTTGATTCAGAAACATTGACATTGTTGGCCGAAGAGTTTGGATTCACGGTTGAGTTCGTGAGCTCCGATATCGAAGAGTCAGTGCTTGAAGAGGAGGATGATGATCCGGATACGCTCGAAGAGCGACCACCGATCGTTACCGTCATGGGTCACGTTGACCACGGTAAGACCTCGTTGCTCGACTACGTGCGTCGCGAGAATGTGATCGCTGGTGAGGCCGGAGGTATTACCCAGCACATCGGAGCCTACAGTGTTGAGCTCGAGAACGGAAAGGTGATCACCTTCCTTGATACTCCGGGTCACGAAGCGTTTACCGCTATGCGTGCTCGTGGTGCTCAGGTGACGGATATTGCGATCATCGTGATCGCGGCTGATGATGCCGTGATGCCTCAAACGGTGGAAGCGATCAATCACGCTCAGGCTGCGGGAGTGCCCATGATCTTTGCTTTCAATAAGATCGATAAGGACGGCGCTAACGCAGATCGTATCCGTGAACAACTAGCGAACATGAACATCCTGGTAGAAGATTGGGGCGGAAAGTTCCAGAGCCAGGAGATCAGTGCTAAGAACGGTGTCAATATCAGTGAGCTTCTTGATAAGGTCTTGCTCGAGGCAGAATTGCTTGAGTTGAAGGCTAATCCAAACAAGAATGCTCGCGGTACCATTATCGAAGCAACCCTTGATAAAGGGCGAGGATATACATCAACCCTCTTGGTTCAATCCGGAACCCTTCGCGTGGGAGACATCATCTTGGCAGGTAGCTATACCGGTCGCGTAAAGGCGATGTTCAACGAACGTGGAAACCCGATTGAAGAAGCAGGTCCTTCTCATCCGGTGAGTCTTCTTGGTTTGAACGGAGCACCGAATGCGGGTGATCCATTCTTGGTCTTGGAGGACGAGCGAGAGGCTAAGAATATTGCTACTAAGCGTCAGCAACTGCAGCGTGAGCAGAGTATCCGTACCCAGCGTCGTCGTACGCTCGAGGACATCGGCGAGATCATCCAATTGGGTGATTACCACGAGGTCAATGTCATCATCAAGGGTGACGTGGACGGATCGGTGGAAGCCTTGGCTGACTCTATGTTGAAGCTGTCAACTGACAACATTGCGATCAATGTGATCCATAAGTCGGTCGGACAGATCACCGAGTCTGACGTGCTTTTGGCTACTGCTTCCGAGGCGATCATCATCGGATTCCAGGTTCGTCCTTCGGCTCAGGCTCGTAAGTCTGCCGAGAACGAGGGTATCCAGATCCGATTGTACTCTATTATCTACGACGCGATCAACGACATGAAGGCGGCCATGGAAGGCATGCTCAAGCCGAAGATCGAGGAGCAGGTGGTGTGCAACATCGAAGTCCGCGAGACCTTCAAGATCAGCAAGGTGGGTACGATCGCCGGATGTTATGTTCTTGACGGTACGGTAAATCGTAATACCAAGGTTCGTTTGATCCGCGATGGTATTGTGATCTACAGCGGAGTACTCGGTTCTTTGAAGCGATTCAAGGATGATGTGAAGGAGGTCAATGCTGGCTACGAATGTGGTCTGAACATTGAGAACTTCAACGACATTAAAGTCGGTGACATCATCGAAGGTTTCGAAGAAGTAGAAGTTGCGCGTAAGCTCTAAATCCGAAGATTTATTCCTTGACGTTGATCTCGTCTTTTACGATGAAAGAAGCGGGATAGATTTGACGTATCTCATGGTGGAATTCCAAGGCCTCCAAGTGCGTGCGGAAATCGCCTAAACGAACGACCCAGTTTGGGTAATTCCACTGTGTGTATGAGCGGCCATCCGTGTAGAGTTTCAAGAATTCAGACTCCTTGTCTAAGGCATCTTTTCGAGCGGAAGGGCCGGAAGATGAATAGATCTGAATGCGGAATCCCATGCTCTTCTTAGTAACGCGATCCAAACTATCGATCATGTTGAGATAGCGGGCGGTTTCTGGCTGCATACGGATCACCGAAGAATCCACGCCAACCTTTACTTCCAAAGTTTTTGCTGTCTGTTCAGGCCATAAAAGGGGAGCGTCTTGCGCTTGCATCGCAGATGCGCTCAGGATTACGCTCAAGACAGCGAATGTCGATCGGAGAAAATTAGGCATGGATGCGAAGTTACTCGGACTCAGTTTCTTAAGCTTTTGAGGTGAAAGTTGCTAATGTGTAAATATCAGTTAATAAGATGATTAAGATCATTATATAGAATGATTTTAAATTATTGCGTCCTGCTCCTTTTTTAAGCAAAGGTTAACGGTCGTAGTGCCATTCTTCTAAATTTGCCACCGCTTTCTGACCACCCTTTTACAACGAAAACTGAAAGAATCTATGCGAAACACGTGGGTGAGCTTGACAAAGAATCTACTCTTTGTTACGAGCGTAATGTCTCTGCTCCTAATGTCATCGCTTGCTTCGGCCCAAGACGGCGAAGCTATCTTCAAAGGAAACTGTACTGCCTGTCACAAGATCGACAAGAAATTGGTCGGCCCAGCACTGCAAGGTGCTCGGGCGAAGTGGGCAGATCGTACAGGTAGCGACGACGCGATCATTGCTTGGATCAAGAATTCCCAAGCTTACATGAAGGAGTCTGGTGATCCTTACGCAACGCAACTTTTTGAAGACTACAACAAGAGTGTGATGACTCCGATGGCCTTGTCAACTGACGAGGTTTTGGCGGTTTTGGACTACGTTGACAATTGGCAGCCTGATGTTCCTGTCGCTGAAGCAGGCGGCGGCGCTGGTGCTGGTGCGGCTGAGCAAGAGTCTGCAGGTAACCCAACCATTTGGTTGTTGTTGGTTGTTGTCATTCTTTTCGTGGTTTTCCGCGTATTGTGGGGCGTCAACAAGAGCTTGGATGCGCTTAACCGTCAGAACGATGGCGAGCCTGCTCCGGAGCCTGCGGATATGTTCCGTGAGTTCATTGGTTTCTTTGGACGTAACAGAATTGCAACTGCTCTCGTGATCATTGTTGTTGGTGCTTATGGCGCTGTACTTACATGGGACTTCTTGAATGGTATTGGAGTGTATGATGGCTACCAGCCAAAGCAGCCGATCTGGTTCTCACACAAGATCCACGCTGGGCAGAATGGAATCAACTGTGTTTACTGTCACAACTCAGTAGAAAAGGGTAAAGCGGCTGGTATTCCATCGGTCAACATTTGTATGAACTGCCACATGGGTGTTCAGGAAGGAAAAGTTTCTGGTACTAAAGAGATCGCTAAGATCTATGATGCTATCGGATGGGATCCTGACAAGAACCGCTACATCGACGGCTACGATCAGAAGCCGATTGAATGGGTTCGTATCCACAACTTGCAAGACTTTGTATACTTCAATCACTCTCAGCACGTGGTCGTAGGAAAGCAGGAATGTCAAACCTGCCACGGTCCGATCGAGGAGATGGATGAGGTATATCAATACTCAGAACTTACCATGGGATGGTGTATCAACTGTCACCGTGAGACCAATGTCAGCATGAATGACAATGGATATTACGAGTCGATCCATGAGGATCTCGTAGAGAAGTATAAGGGTGAAGGCCTTGAAACATTTACAGTAGAGCACATTGGAGGACTCGAATGTGTCAAGTGTCACTATTAATCGTGTGATTGAAGCGATATGAGCAACAATAAAGTATACTGGAGAGGAACAGAGGAACTCGAAAAGGATCCGGCGTTCGTAAAGAGTGCGGAAAAGGAGTTTGCAGAGCATCTTCCGATCGATGAGTTCTTGGGTAAGAAAGAACTGGACTCTACCAATACGAGTCGACGTGATTTCTTGAAATTCATGGGATTCGGTATCACTGCCGCTACCTTAGCAGCATGTGAAACTCCTGTGGTCAAGAGCCTTCCTTATGTAGTGAAGCCGGATGAAGTGATGCCAGGCATCGCTAACTATTACGCTTCGACTCACTTCGATGGGTTTGACTTCGCCAGCGTTTTGGTGAAGACCCGCGAAGGTCGTCCGATCCACATCGAAGGAAACAAGCTTTCAAAGACTACGAAGGGTGGTGTGAGCGCACGAGTGAACTCTTCTGTGCTTTCTCTCTACAACAAGCGTCGCTTTGAGGGTCCTATGAAAGAAGGACAGAGCGTTGATTGGGCTTCTGTAGATAGCGAGATCACTACGCTTTTGAATAACATTCGTTCAAACGGGGGTAACGTTCGATTCCTTTCTTCAACGATGATCAGTCCATCATCTATGGGCTTGATCGAAGAGTTCAAGACGTGGATGGAAAGCGGTAACGCTGAAGGTCCTGTTATGACCGATTCAGCTGGAGCTCCAGTAGGTTCAGGTTCTGCTTCCGTGAAGCACGTCATGTACGATGCAGTGTCTAGCGCCGCGATGATCGAAGCGAATAAGCGCACTCATGGTATTGCAGCGATACCAGGATATGATTTCGATAAGGCCAAAGTGATCGTGAGCTTCGGAGCTGACTTCTTGGTCAACTGGATCAATCCGATCGGTTATGCTCGTGACTACGCGAAAGGACGTAATCCTGAAGGCGAAATGAGCAAGCACTATCAGTTTGAGTCGGTCATGTCAACGACAGGATCGAATGCGGACGTTCGCGGTGCTATCAAGCCTTCTGAAATGGCGGCTGCCGTTGCAATGCTTGGCAACGCCGTTGTAGGTATGATGGGTAAGGAGGGAGTTATCTCTGCTTCTTTGGTTGCAGACGATAATAACGTAGAAGCTAAGATCAAGGACGCTGCCTCAAAGCTGGTTGCTGCAAGAGGCAAAGGCCTTGTGATCTCTGATTCAAACGATCCGAATGTTCAGACGATAGTTAATGGAATCAACGAAATGCTTGGCAACATTGGTTCTACCATCGACTTCAGTGAGACCACTAACCTTCGAAAGGGTAGTGATGCTGATGTAGCTGCGATGGTAGGTGAAATGAATGGCGGACAGGTTGATCTTCTGTTCGTTATGGATGCTGATCCGTCTTACACTATGCCAGGTGCATGGGGCTTTGCTGACGCAATGGCCAAGGTGAAGAATGTTGTTTCCTTCGCTGAGAAACCAGACTTCACATCACAAGATGCTAAGTACGTATGTCCAACTCATCACTATCTAGAGAGCTGGAATGACGCGAATCCTTATGGTGCTGAGGTTACCTTCAGTCAACCTGCGATCAACCCGATCAACAAGACGCGTCAGTGGCAGGATTCACTCCTTACTTGGATGGGATCTTCGGAGACGTATTACGATATACTTAAGAAGAAGTGGGATACCAATGTTACCGCCCAGGATGATCCTTCAGTGATCTTCGCGAGCAAGTGGAACAAGATCGTTCACGATGGGGTAGGTACGATGGCTATGCCAGAAGAAGAGACCGCAGTTGAGCCTGTCTTCAATCCGGCGGCTGTTTCTTCAGCGGCTTCTGCTTTGACCAAACCACAGGATGGTTGGGAAGTGACCTTCTACCTCAAGGCGGGTATCGGAATTGGAACCAATGCAGATAATCCTTGGTTGCAAGAGTTGCCAGATCCGGTTACCAAAGTGGTATGGGATCAATATGTGACCATGAACCCAGTGGACATGGATCCAGAAGGCTTTGATCTGAATACACACTTGGGTGAGCAGCAGCGTTCTGGTATGGTCCGAATCACGGTGAATGGTGCTTCAATGGAGCTTCCGGTAGTGGCTGTTCCAGGTCAGAAGCGTGGAACTATTGGAGTGGCACTCGGATACGGTAAAGGATATGAAGGTGAGCGACTGATCGGTGAGAACGCATTCGCAATGTTGCCTGTTGCTAATGGCTTCATCCAGTACAGTGCGCCTGTGACCATCGAGAAGATCGAGCGTCGCTACAACATCGCTTCTACCCAGACCCAGCATACGATGATGGGTCGTAAGATCTTGAACGAAACTACGTTGACTGAGTTCAAGGGTAACGATCGCGAGCACTGGAATCCATTGGTGAAGATCACCAACGCTTATGGTGAGAAGGTTAGTGTCGACAAGCTTGACCTCTGGGCTGAGCACGACATCGATCTAGGTCACCGTTGGGGATTGTCGATCGACTTGAACACGTGTATCGGTTGTGGAGCTTGTGTTACTGCTTGTCACTCTGAGAACAACGTTCCAGTAGTAGGTAAGGACGAAGTGAACCGCACCCGTTCTATGAGCTGGATGCGTATCGACCGCTACTTCAGCAGCGATGCCGATCCGGAGGTTCATGGTGACATCAACCAAGAAAAGGATTACCACGCGATGGAGATTCCATCAGCGTACCCAGAAGTAGGCTTCATGCCGGTGATGTGTCAGCACTGTAACCACGCTCCTTGTGAGACGGTTTGTCCGGTTGCTGCTACTACACACAGTGATGAAGGTTACAACCAAATGACTTACAACCGTTGTATCGGTACACGTTACTGCGCGAACAACTGTCCATTCAAGGTACGTCGCTTCAACTGGTTCAACTACGTTGGCGATAGCAAGTTCACCGATGTGAACCCATCTCAGGACAACTTGGCTCGCATGGTATTGAATCCAGATGTGGTTATTCGTTCACGAGGTGTGATGGAGAAGTGCAGCTTGTGTGTGCAGCGCGTGCAAGCAGGTAAGTTGGAAGCGAAGAAGGCGGGTGAGCCAGTACGTGATGGTTCTATCCAGACGGCTTGTTCATCAGCATGTCCTACCAACGCGATCACCTTCGGCGACATCAACGATAAAAATTCACAAGTGCGTTCACAGGCCATGAATGACCGTGCATACAACTTGTTGGAAGAGATCGGAGTTCAACCGAACGTATGGTATCAGACCAAAGTCAGAAACACAGAACCCAACGCAGAACAGACTGCTTGAAATAATTGAATAACTCATTCTTATGCAAAGAGAATCAGCGATAAGAGAGCCCCTCATCTTAGGTAATAAGACTTACCACGACATTACCGAGGATGTATGTGCTCCTGTAGAGGGAAAGGCCAATAAGTATTGGTACATCGTATTCTCCCTTTCCGTGATGGTAGCCCTTTGGGGTGTAGGGTGTATTCTCTACACGATCGGTCGAGGTATCGGTACCTGGGGTCTTAACACCACGGTTGACTGGGCTTGGGACATCACCAACTTCGTATGGTGGGTCGGTATTGGTCACGCGGGAACGCTGATCTCTGCCGTACTTCTATTGTTCCGTCAGAAGTGGAGAATGGCCATCAACCGTTCAGCAGAAGCGATGACCATCTTCGCGGTGATCATGGCGGCTTTGTTCCCAGGTATCCACATGGGACGTATCTGGATGGCATATTGGGTATTCCCAATTCCAAACCAGTTCGGTTCGCTTTGGGTTAACTTCAACTCGCCACTC
>Ga0181577_10004583_pt1 | contig 10653 bp, 8 predicted proteins | sample 101ome_21_FD_132468 | JGI IMG/M metagenome (GOLD analysis project Ga0181577, IMG submission 132468) | Coastal salt marsh microbial communities from the Groves Creek Marsh, Skidaway Island, Georgia - 101413BT metaG (megahit assembly) | ecosystem: Environmental > Aquatic > Marine > Intertidal zone... | reverse complement strand
GTTTGGGTAAACCCATCACTTTGTGAGAATACCTCGAGCATCTGCTCGAAATAAGATGCGTGGTCTGTTCTAAGATGGATCACTCCTTCTGGGATCAAGAGGCGGTGACACTGATTAGCAAACCACGTGTTGACCAAACGATTTTTATGATGCTTTTTTTTGGGCCAAGGGTCGGGGAAATAAAGGTGGATTGCTTTGAGTGAACCTCTTGGGATGAGGTGTTTGAGAAGGTAGGAGGCTTCAATGCGTAGCAACTTGACGTTGCTTAGTTGAGCCTGATGAATTCTTCGGTCCATCTTTCGGATACGGCCTAAAAGCCTTTCCACGCCTAGTAGATTGATTTCAGGATGCCGTTCCGCGTGTTGGATCAAAAATGAGCCGTCTCCAGCACCTAATTCGAGTTCGATGGGTTTGGTTTCATCAAAAACCTCACTCCATTGCCATACTTGAAAAAAACTAGCTGGTGCAATGCGTGCACTCAACTCTGGATTCAGGGCTTTGCTTCGACCCATAGTCTATTGGCTTGCCACGCTTGGCATGGATGAGGAGGTGAGGGAGATATCCTTCTTTTCGAGGACAATGTTGACCATCTCCCCCGGCTTGCAGTCGAAGGTGTCGGGTACTTGGATCAGTATCGGTATACCCAAGCCACCCAAACGATGAAGCTGAAGCTGAGAGATCATATCGGGCATGATCTCGAAGCTAGTGCCCATCCTGACAACCATTGCCGATGCCTGACGAAGCTGCTGGCTCCGCGACCGGATCGTTACGGTCTCTCCAATGGATAAGGGTACCTCCAGCCCTTGAGGTAGGTAGGCTACGACCGTGTTGGAGGCATCCTCAGTCAGGGTTACAATTGAATCGGAGCTGCCAACCAATTCTCCCTGACGTTTTTGGATACCCGTGATGATGCCATCTGCTGGAGCTCGGATGACCCATTCCTGTTCGAGTCGGGCAATGGAGCGCTTGAGTGAGGTCCGATCGATTTCCATCCGGGCTGTCTCAATTTCCTGACTATTGGCAATCAGGCCTTCGATGCTGGCGATTGTGCGACTCAAATCCTCAATGAAGATTTGACGCTCCTTAACCTCCGCCTCCGTACTTAAGAAGTTTTTTTCTGCTAGATCATATTGGCTCTCAGAAAGAAGTTCCTGCTCTCGAAGCCCCTTGGCTCGTTCGTATTCATTACGCAAATTTTCCATGCGAATTTCGGCAGACGCGAGATTGACCTTTTGCTGAAGCCATTCAGTTCTGAGTCGTTCCTTGTCCAATAAATTACGCTGAATGTCGAATTCACTTGAAGCAGTGGTCAGACTGAGTAGCTGCAAGAGTTCCTTTTTTGCCAACAATAGATCCGCCTGACTGCTGAGTGAGGTCATTGGGTCTGCAGGGTCAAGTTTGGCAATGATCTCCCCACGCCTGACCTTTTGGAAAAGCTGCACGGAAAGATTTGTGATGGTTCCAGAGGCAGTGGTTCGGATGTCTAGCCGCCGGATATCGACTTGCCCCACCAGTGAGGGCAAGGAAAGGTTCTCTTGCCAAAGAATTAGGACTGCTAGGCAAAGTAAGAAAAAGAGGCTTGATGGGAGCAGCCTGGATTGCCAATGGGCCAATCGGCGCTTGAGTGGAATGGGTATGGGGGCTTGACTCATACTTCAGATTCCTCCTCGGCAAGGATGCCATTGACACGCGTGACCCCCTCCAAACTTCTCAATTCCTCCAGAAGCTCTGGCATGCGTTCAGGGTTGCGCATGAGTAAACGGTATGACAAGTCACTGCCTTCCTCTTTTCGATGGCTTCTCTGGCTTGCGCACACCGACCGCAGAGCGTGGCGTTTGATGATTCGTTCCATTTCCGGAAGTTCACGCGTCTCTCGCGACCAGTGCAAGTTGAGGATGACGTCAAATCGCTGCCTGTTACCAAAACCGGTGGCCCAGAGATAAAGTAAGATGCTGCATATTAAAATGCACCCAATGATCCCAGTCATGAATTTAAACGTGCCGCAAGCCATGCCTACAACGATCACCCCCAAAACATAGGTCGTATCGAGCGTGTCACGTAGGATGTTGCGAAACCGAACAATCGCAAACACCGCCATCAGGCCAAATGCATACACAATGTTGTTGGAAAGAACCATCATCACCAAGGCAACGATCACTGGAAGGATCATCAGTGATTGCACAAAAGTTTTGGAATAAGAAAGCCCTGTATGGGTTAGCATATAAACCCAGGCGACAAGATGCCCACCCAAGAAAGCTAGAGCGAGGCCCAGAAGGGTAAGGGGTAGTGGGGTCGGGGCGGTCGAGAAATCCGCGTTAAGCAACCAGTTCATGTTGGGAATGATGAGGACAGTGCTGCCTGCCTGCGCTTGAGGTGGTCTTTGGGACCGACTTGAATAGCCTCGAATTGTGATTTGAGCATATCGGACATGGCTTCCTTGTCCATCAACGTGATGCCATCTACATACTTGGCAGCACCACATTGCATCAAGTCAAAGGCTTCGACTAATTCGCGAAACCAATTTGGGAAGCGATCGGTAAATTTAAGTTCGAGGATGACCTGATTGCCAAAAACGTAGGTAGGTTCGTCCATGTTGATCAGCAGCCTGGCCTGAGGGTCTGGCTCACAACGTGTGCTGCGATCGAGTGTGACCCGAACGGCATTGCTTTCGGGAAGTACCCAGGCTTCACGTTCGTAAGCGACGTGTGAGACCGGCTGAGCCTGAAGCTCGTTGACCAACTCGATGAAAGTGTTGAGGGCATCCTCCTGAGCTGCACGTTGGGAAACAGCTGCTCCCGGAGATTGATCAAACAGGATTTGCTCATCTTGTGGGGTTTGCCCGGCAAGGATTTGGTAGAGTCCAGAACGCATTACCCCGACACGCTTTTTGCTGATGATATTGTTCATGCGACGCTTGATCTCCAGAAAAACCGGAGAAGATTCGCATTCATCGTAAAATCGCACCCGCAGTTTGAATCGATTCTTATTGCCATTAATGGTGCTATGGTAGAGCTGCATGCCAGGGGAGTCCAGATAGAGGCTGTGAACCGGATAGGATAGATTGGGTTGACCCTCGCCGTGTGGGTCGAGGTCCAGATAGCACCGCACAAAGTCACGGACGGCCAGAGCTTGGGCCTCATCCATGATGTATTTGAGCTCAAATCGCTGCTTTTGTAACGATGGTGCTGACATGATATCCAAGGGCAAAATTCCCCGCCAATCCTACTGCTTAGTATTCGGTGTATGTCTATTTCTATTCAAAGTAACACATTGGAAGGGGAAACCCTACCAATCCTGCTCCCTAAAAGGCTAACTCAGGTAGGCATGCGATCCTCGCGAGGCGAACCTGAGAGCATGGGGTGCAGCATGTCTTATGCCACACTAGGTCTGACCCTGCCGATTTTAATAGGCTGCGTCAAGAATCTGGAGCAGGTCCTTGAGTGTTGGTTGTCGCGGGTTGATGTCCATCAAGCGTTTGATATCGAAAGCTTTCTGAGCCCAGCCCTCGAGTTGATCCCTGCGTCCACCAAGATCCCGAATACGATGGGGGATCCCTAGGGTTTGGTTGAGTGTTTCAACCGACTTGATGGCTTCGAGTGCCGACTCTTCTTGGGACATGGCGGGGGAGGAGACTCCCAGCATGACGGCTATCTCAGCCATGGCTTCCATTCTGGTGGAGAGGTTGTAGCGCATGACATGAGGCAATAGGAGGGCGTTGCCTTGTCCGTGGGAACAATGTAACGCCATGCCCATGGGATACTCCAGGGCATGTACCAAGGCCACCGCGCCATTGGAAAAGGCAAGGCCTGCTGTGGTAGCAGCCAGAGCCATGTTCTCCCTCGCCTCCTGGTTGAGTGGCTGATTTGTGGCTGTTTTAAGGTTGTGAGCGATTAGCCTGATAGCTTTTTCAGCCATGGCATCGGCCAGGGGGTTCTTACCAGGGTAGGGGCTCCCGTTTGGTTCTGGGGACGTGCGATCCGAGGGTTTGCGCGCTGTGTAAGCTTCAATGGCGTGGGTCAAGGCATCCATGCCGCTTTCCGCGGTCACCTTTCGAGGGCATGGGTAGGTCAGTTCTGGGTCGACCAGGGCTAGGCTGGGTCGCAGATAGGGGCTGAGTGTGCTGACCTTCACACCTGTTTCGGAGTCGCTGAGCACGGCTGCGTGAGAAACTTCGCTGCCTGTTCCCGAGGTGGTGGGAATGGCGATCAGCGGACAGGTTGGCCCGGGTACGCGATTGAATCCGAAATAATCTGAGGGCTGACCTCCGTGCGTATGAAGCACGGCCGTGATTTTGGCTAAGTCCATGTTACTGCCGCCGCCCAGCCCCATGATGACAGTCGGGTTCCAGGACTTGGCCTCAGCACTGGCCTGCATGGCGACCTCAATGGAGGGCTCAGCTTCACCTCCGTCGAAAATGCGCATGCCCTTCTTCACACCACTTCCAAGGCCGGTTAGCAATTGGTCAACGACCCCTGCTTGGACGAGGTTGGGATCGGTGATGAGCAAAATACGACTTTCTTTTTGAATGGCGCTTAGGTGCGATTCAAGTTGGTAGCGTGAGCCGGTTCCAAAGACAAGACGGCCTGCCGAATAAAAATCCCAGGAATCATTCATCTCGATTCGTGACTAAGCCGGTACCCTAGGTGAGGATTTCATGGGCGACTTTCCCAGCCACATCAGTCAGGCGATAGTCGCGGCCTTGGAAACGGTATTGTAGCTTTTCGTGATCCACACCGAAGAGGTGTAGCATGGTGGCATGCAGGTCGTGCACATGAAATGGTTTTTCCACAGCGTTGTAGCCTAGTTCATCGGTTTGACCGTAGGCATGACCTCCCTTGATGCCCCCACCAGCCATGAACAGAGAAAAACCCTTGATGTGGTGGTCTCGCCCACTGCCTTGGGCCATGGGGGTTCTGCCAAACTCACCTCCCCAGACAATGAGTGTATCCTCCAGCATGCCTCGTTGTTTCAAATCTGTGATGAGTGCCGCTGTAGGTTGGTCGACTTCGCCAGCGGTGGTGACCATGTTGCCTTTCACATTGCCATGGTGATCCCATCCACGATGGTAGAGCTGAATAAAGCGCACGCCTTTTTCCGCCAATCGTCTCGCCATCAGGCAGTTTGAAGCATAGCTCCCATCACCAGGGGTGGCGCCATAAAGGTCAAGTATGTGTTGAGGTTCGCTTTGCCAATCCATCAGCTCAGGGACACTGGCCTGCATCCTGAAAGCCATTTCATACTGTTGGATTCGGGTGGCAATTTCGGGGTCATCCACCACAGCATCGTGCTCTTGATTCAACGCATTAATGGCTTGAATCAATTTCCTCTGGTCTGACTGAGAAACTCCTTGAGGGGGTGAGAGGTAATGCACAGGATCCCCGCTTGCATTGAATTGCACGCCTTGGAAATTACTTGGCAGGAAGCCAGAGTGCCATTGCCGAGAGGAGATAGGCTGAGCCTGCCCACCCTTGCCCACGGAGGTAAGCACCACGAAGCCTGGAAGGTTTTCAGTTTCGCTGCCAAGGCCGTACAGTAGCCAAGAACCCATACTCGGACGACCGGATATTGAGGAGCCGGTGTTCACAAAGGTGTGAGCAGGATCATGGTTGATTTGCTCGGTGTGGAAGGAGCGAATAATGCACAGATCATCAGCCACCCCGCCGATGTGGCTGAAGAGTGAACAAATGCTTTGCTGACTTTGTCCGAATTGACTGAAAGGATGTTGAGGAGCCAGACACTTGAGCGTTTGTCCCTGGAGTTGAGCAATGGGCTGACCCGCAGTGATGGATTCGGGCATGGGCTTGCCGTCCATCTCAGCTAATTTGGGTTTGTAGTCCAGGGTTTCAAGGTGAGAGGGACCTCCTGCCATGCACAGATAAATCACGCGTTTGGCCTTAGGCTGACTGTGTAGGGGATTCACCGTTCCCGCCCAAGTTTCGTGACGATCTGCCCGCTGCTGCGCTGAGGTTTTCCAGGGTGAGAGCAGTTGCTGGAGAGCGACTGATCCGAGGCCAATGCTAGAACGCCTAAGAAAACACCTACGATGAAGGTTCGTGTTTGGATGCTGCATGGAATCAATATCGAGTGATGGTTTCATGTAGGTTCAATAGGGCTCTGGCCACAGCAACCCAAGCGTCCCGCTCGGTGGCTTGCATTGAAGCTGCAGTCGGTTCGATGCCTACTTTGATGAAGCCCTGCTCATCTTTCTGGGGAGCGTTTTGTTGGGCATCTCGCATATCATTGAGTAAGTCCTGCAGGATACTCAGTTCCTTGTAGGTGGGGGCTCGGAGGGTGATGGTTTCAAAAGCACTCGCTATGCGGCTGCGTTCATTGCCCATGCCAGGGTTCATGAGGCTATCGGCTAGCCTGCTTGCCGCCTCAACAAACGACGGGTCATTGAGCAGGTTGAGTGATTGCAGCGGGGTGTTGGAGCGGGGCCTGGCAGCCGTGCATTCTTCTCGATTGGGAGCATCAAAAGCCTTCAGCATAGGGTGAAGGAATGTTCTCTGCCAATGCGTGTAGAGGCCCCGGCGGTATTGCTGGCTCCCATCATCGGGCTTATAGGTTCGTTTGGGGAAATTTAACTGACTGTAATAACCCTCTGGCTGATAGGGACGATTGCTTTGGCCCCCAATTTTTCGAGTGATCAGACCACTTAGCTGAAGGGCTTGATCGCGGATGATTTCTGCATCAAGACGGTAACTTGTCTGTCTGGCGAACCAACGGTTGCTTGGGTCGTTTTTTCTAAGCGTCGGTGTCGTTGTGGAGGATTGTTGGTAAGACCTGGAAGATACCATCAGGGTCACCATGTGTTTGATATCCCATCCGCTCCGGACGAATTCCGAGGCGAGCCAATCGAGCAGCTCAGGATGCGTTGGAGGGCTACCCTGAGACCCAGAATCTTCCATCACTCTGGCTAGCCCGTGTCCGAAGTAGAGCTTCCAGAGACGGTTGACAAAAACCCTCGCCGTCAAGGGGTTCTCTTCTGAGGTTAACCAATTGGCAAGATCCAGACGACTGAGTCGTCGTTCATCGGTCCTCGGCTTCTCAGGCATGAGGAATTCGGGTAAAGCCGGGTTGACCTCCGGACCCGACTCATCCATCCAGTTACCACGCGGCAAGATGCGCATGGTTCGTGGCGTGACCGACATCGAAACAAGCATGGTGGGGATCTCGCTTTCGAGCTGCTTCAACCTTGCTTCAGCTGCCTGCAAGGACTGTCTTGCCCCATCTAGGAGGTGAGTCCTCTTGAGGAACATCTCATCAATGGCGACTAAATCCTCCTGGGATCTCTCCGAGAAGGCTTGAGTGGCCCAGCCGTATAAGTTTTGGCTCAGGCCCGTTTGGGTGAGGACAGGTTGATCCACGACAATGGTTGCGAGCCGGAAATGTCCTATGATCTCTCGCTTATGATTGCTTGAATGCTTTAGGCGTAATGTGATTCGGTCCCCTGACTGAATCATCATGGATTCTTTTGGTATGAGAAGCAGCTGGCTTGGTTCTTTCCTCTCCTTGCCATCAACCGCCCAACCTGTCTGGGCGTTTCCGTCAATGGCCTTGGAGGCTTCAAATCCTTTCTGAGCATAGCTTGCACTGGCGGACTCAAATTCGATGCGCCGAATCTCCTCTCCTTGCTCCACGATGCATTCGATCTCAGCGAGAACAAAATTCCCACCTTCACGCGAGAAGGAACCGTTATCCATGGAAGGGTGAGGGAGTGCTTCCAATCGAATCCCACCTACACGTCTCTCTGCCTGGGCTTTCCATATCAGCGTGAAGTCGTCGCCATCGGGTTTGGGTCCTCGAGTCAAGATCGAACCATCTGCCTGAAGGGAAAGTTCAGTACCTTGATCAGATTCCAGTTGTTGAGGGATCATGGGCTCCCAGCTCAGGTGGCCAGACTGACCCCACTGGTGCAGTTGTTCCAGCCATTGATCTCGAGACTGGGTCAACGCTTCAGTCATGGTGGTGGTCTGCTTTTCGAGTTGTTGGATGCGTTCCCGTAGATCTGCTTGCTCCTTTGCTTGATTGGTATCGGGTAAGGGCATTTCAGGCTCCCAGTTGGACCCCCCATAAAATCCCTTTTCCTTCAGGTCCGCAAAAAAAGACGCAAAACTGTAAAAGTCCTTCATGGAATAGGGGTCGAATTTGTGATCATGACATTCCGCGCAGGCCATGGTAGCGCCCATCCAGACGTTGGAGGTGGTTCGGACTCGATCGGCAGCATATTTAGCCAAGTATTCTTTGTCCTGAGCCCCACCTTCAGCCGTGATCATGTGGAGTCGATTGAAGCCGGAGGCAATTTTCTGGTCGCGGGTCGCCTGGGGGAGCAAATCACCAGCGATTTGCTCTCGAGTGAAACGGTCAAAAGGCATGTTGCTGTTGAAAGCTCTGATCACATAGTCACGGTAAGGCCAGACCGTGTAGGGCTGATCTCCATGGTAACCGACTGTGTCGGCGTAGCGAACCAGGTCAAGCCAGTGCGTCGATAGCCTTTCGCCATAGCCAGGAGCGGCTAAAAGGCCTTCCAGCATCTGACCATAGGTAGCAGGATCCTCAGATTCAGCGAAGCGCCGGGCTGTCTCAACTGAAGGAGGGAGGCCGACCAGGTCAAGATGCAGTCGTCTGATCAAAGTAGCTGGCTTGGCGGCCTTGGATGGCCGTAACCCTTGCTGTTCAAGCTTGGAGAGGATGAAATAATCGATGGCATTGATAGGCCAATCATTATCCTTTACTTCAGGGACGGCGGGGCGAACCAAAGGCTTGAAAGCCCAGTGCGTGCCCCATGGGGCGCCTTGCTCGATCCATGTTTTTAGATGACTCTTTTGTTCCGGGCTAAGCTCTTTGCCAGATTCAGGGGGAGGCATCACTTCGCTTGGATCTTCTGAGAGGATACGTTCGAGCAATAAACTTTGGGAAGAGTCACCTTCTTTGATGATCCAGCGACCATCCACCATGCCTTTAGCCGTAGCCTCCTGGTCTAATCGCAAGTCCGCCTTACGGTTGGAAGCATCCGGACCATGGCAGCGAAAACAGGCATCAGAGAGAATGGGGCGGATGGTGGCCTCAAAAGACACATCATTCGCTCTGGATACCATTGGGCTGAGGGCGATTAGGAGGTAGCCAAGCCAAGGTAGCATGGTGATTTTTAATAAGCGGTTTGATTCAGACGAAAAACTCATGGTGGGCTAGCAGGAATCAGGTCATGAATAATGGGTGAATTATCACCTTATTTTGGGCTTAAGGTCTCAGCATGGCAAGCATCGGTTGAGTCTTTTCATGCCTCTGGACCAGAGAGAAACAGCTTGAAGAGTCCACATCTATTGTCCAAAAAGGCTCGTCCTAGTCTTCAATCGGGCCGTCATGCGATATCCATGCCAATCAACCAATCGCTTCCTGCTGCTTTACTGTCTGCTGGGTTATCTCCTACCAGTTATTTGTGGTTGCGCTCAGGGCCTTCAGATCGACGAAATCATGCTGAACAACCGAGCTGTTTTAGCGGACGAGCACGGAGACTATCCAGACTGGATCGAACTGGTCAATCACAGCGCCCAGAGCATCTCCATAGCAGGCTATGGATTAAGCGATCGACCCGATCAGCCCTTTCGTTACCGTTGTCCTGATGTCGAGCTTGAGCCAGGAGAGCGATGGATTGTTTTCTGTTCAGGGAAACAAGAGTCCCAGGCTTTGAGGAAGCCCCTTTGGCAGGCTTCTCCTCCGAAACTGGATGGGCTGATCCTTCATCTTGATGCGGCCTGGGAGCAGGCCTTGATTATGGATGCCCAAGGCGGTGTGACTGCCTGGATGGATCGTAGCCCAGGGATGAGTCATGCCGTTTTTGCAGGCAGTGGTCCTGCTCCAGCCTTGGGTGATCAGGATCCGCTGGGCAGGCGCTCGGTATTCTTCGACGGCAAGGGGCAGTTCATGGCGATGAAGGAGGTTACCGGTAGAACTCTTTTTCTGGTTGCCGCAGAACATCCATTTGCTTCCAATCATTATCGCACCCCCATTGGGCATCGCGATGAGGTAACCCTGCACCGCGGCGGGAATCGGGCCATTCTCAACCCTATTTGGGGTTCAGCTTACGAGTCCCAAGGAGTTTATTTAAACGGGCGTGAGATCGATGCCACCCAAACACGGTTTCCTTGTAGCCCGTCCATTTTGCAGTTCCAGGCAAGCAGTCCGCAGCGGTTCAACCTTTTGGGTTCCGATCGCCTGATTGATAATTATTTCTGGCATGGTCATTTACACGAAATCCTGCTTTACGATCGCCCGCTTGCGGCTAATGAAATCCTTCAGGTTGAGAGTTATTTGGAGGATAAATGAGCTCTTCCCTCGCAATATGCTCACGCTGCTTTCACACTTTCCCAAAAAACAAGCCAATTGTTTCTAACCGATCCTGATGGGGATTTATTGCAAATTCGCCAAGTGATAAAATCCCCAAGTGATATTTCCCAAGGCTGGGTGGGATTGTCAGCACAGCCTCAGTTAAGCAACCCGACTCCCGGCAAGCCTAATGAAGCGCATGGTTACCAGGGCATGCTCGAAGCTCCCCGCACATCGCTTCCCGCAGGAGCTTACGCTGAACCTATTGAGCTTGTTTTGAATCATTCGGACCCCGAGGCGCTTGTGCTTTATACCTTGGATGGAAGC
>Ga0181577_10004578_pt1 | contig 10663 bp, 7 predicted proteins | sample 101ome_21_FD_132468 | JGI IMG/M metagenome (GOLD analysis project Ga0181577, IMG submission 132468) | Coastal salt marsh microbial communities from the Groves Creek Marsh, Skidaway Island, Georgia - 101413BT metaG (megahit assembly) | ecosystem: Environmental > Aquatic > Marine > Intertidal zone... | reverse complement strand
TGGACCTAGAATTCCTCAGCAGGATACTCCTATAAGGTCTACTGCAAGTATGAACTTAGACAACGACTCTACCTACAATGTTAGAGGATGGTTGGCTGCAGGAGCTCCCGGGGGCATAGACCCAGGAGACGGAGAGTTTCATGGGGCAAGTGTAAATCCATTCACAGGGATGTGGCTGAAAAGCAAAAAGCATGAAACTGCTTGTAAAGAACATCTAGTCTAACAGCTAAGCCCTGACCCATTCTTAAAAAAGAATATGTCAGTTGTAAATCCAGAAGGATACTTCGGGGAAAATCAACTGCAGTACGTTCCTAGAAATAAAAAGCAGACCGGGGGATACAACCCCGGGAAGTATATGAATGAAATGCAGCCCAAGGTATTCCCTAACCAACAGAGGGATGCACAGTGGGTGAACTATGCTACTCAACATGACTTTGCAGGGAGATTCCCAGGGGAGACAAGAACCAACAGAGAGATTGGGTTAGAGAGATCCAATAGAAATACTGTACCTCTCCCACCTAACCCTGTAAGACCTAAAGAGCTTAAGCGTGCTCAATTTGGTTTGGGTCTAAGTCCCGGAATAACAGCTTCATTAGTTTACAATGAAGGCAAGCGTAGAATAGCTGAAAACATATCCCCATTCGGGTACGATAATCCTGATGCTAATGCAGTAGAAAGGGTAAAATCTGCAGTTCTAGAAAACAAGCCTGAAGCTGATAGTACAGCTGGTAAGAAAGGAAAAGAGCGAGAGCCGTTCATGAAAGAACGTACTGATATGTTGAACATACTACTAGGTAGAAACCAAGAGTATGGAAGTGTACCAGAATCTCAGTACAAGCCTACAAAAAGAAGCATGTTTGGAAGTGGGACCTACTACAGCTCCCCTACAACCGAAAGCTGGATACAGCGACAAATAGATGCTAGAGGATCAGACAGATTTATAAAAGCAATCGACGATAAGCGTGATCCAGAAACTGGGTCAGCATCACACTACTGGCACACCAAGCAAAGTGATAACGTCTTGGGCAACTATATCCTAGATGTAGGAGAAGATGAAAAAGGCAAGTACATATCCTACTACGATACATGGGACTTAAACCCAATAAGTAAGGGAAAGCCAGGACTTGCTAAAACCGCTGAAAATGCTGTGCAGTACATGCTTGGAATACGTCCTCCCGAAGTCTACGGGCGGGTTTATATCAAAAGAAAAGGAGGGTATAAATCAGCTCGGTGATATATAGTAATTACTGCTATAAAAAATATTTTTACAAAATCAAACCGTAAAACACTAAATATCTTTGCATTATGACAGACCCAAACGACAAATTAGATTTCAGCGCAATATCGTTCGATGACGTTATTGGGGACGGGGCACCAGGCCTGGACATAGCTGAAGAAATCCCTACTCAAGAAGTTGAGCAGGAAGAACCAAATGAGCTTGATGAAGATGCTCAGGAGTACGATAGAGGGGATGAGGATACTGATGATGATGATTATCAGCAGAATGAAGAAGAGACTTACATAGAAGACGAAGGTGAGCAACCTGACTATGAAGAGTCTGATCTCCTGATAGCAGATCAAATCTCCAACATACTGGGGTACGAACTTGAAAACGAGTACGATGATACTGTTGAAGGTTTGACTGAGTATGTAAGAGACATCTCACAGGAAGTTGCTGAGGCACAGATACAAGACCTCTTTGAGCAATTCCCTGAAGTTCAACAACACTTGGATTACGTCCTCGCAGGAGGTGATTCAGCACAGTTCTTTGAAGCACATAACCCACAGAATGATTTCTCCAATCTTCCGATGAGTGAGAAGGATACCATGACCCAAAAGGCTGTACTGTCACAATACTTTCAGTACAAAGGTCATGACCAAGCTTTCATTCAGGATATGCTTGATGACTACGAGGACAGTGGTAAGCTCTTTGACAAAGCTAGTCTTGCCAAAGACTCACTGGCTCAAGTACAACAAGAGCAGAGAGAGCAGATGTATCAGCAACAAATGGAGCTCTATGAGCAGCAAGAGGCTGAGAGAGAAGCATTCTGGGATGGGGTAGCAGATACACTTGAGGAAGGACGAGAGTTTGCAGGGATTAGAATCCCAGATGCAGACAAGTCAAACTTCTTTGAGTACATCTCTGCTCCTGTAGACGACTCAGGGAGAACTCAACGAGACATAGATTATTCGGAAGCTGATATGGACATCAAGCTTGCAATCGACTATCTCATGTTTAGTGGGTTCAATCTAGAAGATATTATTTCTACGAAGGCTAAGACTGAAAGCGCACGCAACCTGCGTGATCGTATTGTCTCCAATCAAGAGAGAGTACGTAATGCCAAAGGTCAGAGCCGTCGTAAACAAACAGCATTTGATCCAGACAGTCTGGACATAACCGCGCTTTTCTAAAGCAAACAACTAACAATTAAATATAAACAATCATGGCTTTGATGCAAGTACTGAAAACGTACTACAATGACTCGCAGATGACCGACACTAACTCGTTGGTCAATGCACTGATGGAGAAGCCCGAAGAGCTCTCCCCCATCATTACGCACTTGGCCGGACGTGAGGAAAAGAAGTTTCCGCTTTCTTTTCTGACCGAAGGAGTTGGAAACACACGCTCGATCAATCGCTTTGAGTACGAGTATCGTGTCAAGACTCATGAAGTCAACGTCCGCCCGGTCGTATCCGTTTCACAAATCGTTGCAGGTAGTGATACCGCTATCGGTTCGAATGGCTCAACCTTCAAGGTTGTGTTCCCGGACAAGTGGTTCATCTTCCCGTACACGCTCGTCTCCCAATCCGGTGAGCTTGCGCGTATCATGAAGGACCCTGAGCCTGCAAGCGGTGGCTACGAGTACACCCTCCAACTTGTTCGTCCGAACAGTGCTGGTTTGAGTGCAGCTGCAGGTGGTGACCTTGCTGCTGGTGCTTTCTGGGGTATGCTGTATGCTAACGTTGGAATCGACTTCTCGAGAGGTAACGCTTCCAACTGGGCAGCTCCCGGCTTGGTGCGCTCGAAGATTGGTACGATTCGTAAGTCTTACCAGTTCTCCGGTAACGCCAAGGACTACGTGGCTGAGTTCAACCTCCCCACCAAAGAAGGTAGCTCTACCAAGCTTTGGATGGACTACGAGGAGTACCGCCACATGCTCAAGTTCAAGGAGGAGTGCGAGATGTACTACTGGTACGGTCAGCGCACCCACGATGACCAAGGTCGTACGCAGATGACTGACGAGAACGGTCAGCCTGTTGTCTCCGGTCCTGGTTTGCTCGAGCAGATCATCAACAAGGATACCTACTCTACTCTCACGCAGAAGAAGATTGAGGATACCATTGGTGATTTGTTCTACGGTATGACTGATGCTACGGACAAGCAAGTTACCCTGTACACTGGTATCGGGGGTGCACGTGAGTTCGATAAGGCTCTGCGTAACTACTACGCTACTGGTATCTCTGGAGGCAACATTGCATCCGGTGCTGCTGCAAATGCGTACCTGCGCACGACGGAGTCCAAGTTCATTACTGGAAGCGGTCGTAGCCTTGGTATCACCGGTTACTTCACGAGCTATGACCACATTGATGGACATACCGTGAATGTGGTGAAGTCTCCGCTGTTTGACCACGGTCCCGTGGCACAAGCATCCAAGAAGCACCCCGAGTCGGGTCTTCCGTTGGAGAGCTACAGAATGGTTTTTGTTGACCAGTCCAACTATGATGGGGAAAATAACCTCCAGATGATTAACAAGAAGGGTCGTGAGATGCTTCGTTGGGCTGTTGCTGGTTCCGTCGTTCCGAAAGGATTCAAAGAGTCGGATACCCGCGCAAGCGATATAGACGGTGCTTCCGTGCACATGCTGAAGACGGCTGGTATCCTGCTCCGCAGATTCGATACTTCGCTGGATTTGCAGTGCACTGCATCGTAATTTGGTGTTTGGTTTGCATAGGGGGGATTGCGAAGGTGGTCCCCCCACTGCAGCCATCACAGTTATTCTTAAACTAAAAAGAACATGAAAAAAGTGTACATCAGACGGAGAGAGCTGAACGGCTATCTCCCAAAAGAAATCCTTGCAGGAGCCAGGATTTCTATCGGTTCAATCTATGTTGGAAGGCAACCCCTTAAAGGGTTTGAGGATGAAGAAGCCAAAAAACACCTAAAGAGAATACTAGATGTTCCACCTGACCATCCAGATTGGGCAAGACAAGAGAAAGAATTTTGGGCTAACATGACGCTCAAAGTTCCGTTTGAAGGAGTAGAGCTTGATATTACTCTCGATGAAAATGGGGAAGCAGTCAATCCCCAAGAGTATGCAACTTTCAGGTGGTGCCAACGTCATAGACAGGTAGGTAACACCAAGGCTGAAATGGATACGGATGCGCTGAAGAAGTTCTACATCTATGATCCAGAGCAAGACTTGATTAAGTCCAACAACTTGATCAAACTTAAGAAAGATGCAGACAGAGAGTTCATTAAGATCTCTAGTGATGAGGACAAGATGCGTAGAGTTCTGCGTGTAATGACCAAGCAGAATACGGACAAGCTCAGCCCGATGGAAGTGGAGAACAGTCTGTACGGAGCAAAAGACAAGGAGCCTGCAAAGTTCCTGAAGGTGTCAGGGGACAAGAACCTTGACATTATTGCGGAGATAGAAGAGATGGTGGAGAAGGGAGTGCTTCGGAAGATTGGGAACCAGATCATCCACGAGGATGAGACCATTGGTTCGGATGTGAAGGAGGCAGTTATATACTTCAACAATAAAAAGAACTCAGGCGCCATCAACGCCATGAGAGCAAAACTTAAAACTCTGGCATGACAGTAGAGGATATGCATATAGCTGTAAACCTGGGGGTGCAAAAGATTGCATCATTCCAGGCTGACAATCTGCTCGCAGAAGAGATCGATTATGAACTCAACACAGCTATGCGCAGACTTATCTCTCAACGTTATAACATGCTGGGTAACAAGTATCGGCGGGGGTTCGAACAGTCTCAAAAGAGATTGGACGACCTCCGCCATCTTGTTGAAGACTATACTACCCAGAACTCCAGCTATATGGGGGTAGGATATACTTCTCGCACAAACGGGAACATTGATATCTACAGATACAAGTTCCCCAACGACTACATGTTTCTTGTGAATGTGTTGTCAGAAGTTACCTACGATTGCCGCGAAGAACCCATACAGCTTGCACAAGGGTATGTATACAAAGACTACCTTAAAATATCCTTGACTGCTCCACAGCCAGGATTCATGATACAAAGCATATCCATCCCCAATACCGAAGGTGTACCTGAAGTGGTAATCTTTGGACAAGAGGGGCTGAGCTATGACTACCTGATAGGACCGTATTACGGTGCAAACATCAATCCCAGCTTGTCAAACAACGACAGCTTTACGGATAGATACTTTGATACTGTAGCTACAGACTCACCCCCAGCTGATGGTAATGAGCTGTACTTGGAGAGAGTGTATCAAGTTGAAGGTGATGGGTTTATCCCAATTGATGGTCAAGCCATGGCAGACCAATCAACTGAAGAAATAAACCCTGAAGACTACAATGGTGCATATGCCATCATTACTTGGGTCAATCCTACTACGTTGCAGACGTTGGAGCAGATAAGCAATCTAGCCCCAACTACTACGTACATAGAGACAAGGGCAGCCAACTATGGTTTCCCTGCCCCTCCTGCAATCAGGATTGCTAGAACTAATTGCAAGTTTTCTCAGCAAGACGATATCTATGCAATTCTTGATGACCCATTTAATAGCACTTCTCCGACAGGAATATTGTACACAGTTCAAGAAACTTTCTTAGATTTGTATACTAATAATACTTTTGTACCTAATTCAGTCCAAATTAAATACATTCGTAAACCTGCAGAGATCTCTAAGAGATTTGGTGTAGGATGCGAACTGCCGGAACATACGCACCACGAGGTCGTAGAGATGGCAGTGAAAAGTATCTTGGAAGGCTTCGAGTCTCCCAGATACCAAACACAATCCAGGGAAGTCCTGGAGAGTGAGTAATTGTTTGTTTAATGTCTTAAAACCTAATTATGAGACAAGTTTTTTTCAAGACCGTGAGTGCTCTGCAAGCAGCAGCAGGAACGGCAGGCGATGCTAGATTCAACGACCTCACTAGTGGGGAACTTGGATTCTGGACGCTCGACGCAGCAACTGGTGGTGATTGGTTTGCTAGCAATTTGTTTACGGCTACGGTGGATACTGTTGCTGTTGCAAAGGCAATTCCGTACTTCCAAAACTTTCAGGTTGTTCAGGGTTTCTCCTCGAATAACCCGATTGCTAGCCCCATCATTTCTAATCAGAATTTGGTGAAAGTGACGGCTGATCCTTATGCAGCTTCTGTTCAGCATGAGGTCAATATAGCTCCTGCAGGAGCAGATAATGGTGACCCGTTGAACATCAAGGTTGTTATCCGGAATACTCCGACTGACTACCTGAGCTATGTCAACAACGAGAGCATCATCTCTGACTTGAGCGGTGGTGGTTATGATTTCCCGCTTGGTACTTACAATACCACGAACCACAAGATTCTCAATCTTGCTGTTACTGGTGGTGCATCTCAAGCTGGAACGGTTGACAATATTGTTACGGCTATCGCCAACAACAATACCTGGAATGCTCTGTTCGAGACTACCGACAACGGTAACGATGTTGACTTGACTGCACGCCACATTGGTGTTGTGTTCGATGTCATCTTCGAGAACCTGAGCGCTACCCCGAGTAGCACGCAAGGTACGCTTGTTGCTGCTTGGAGCGCAGGTTCCGGTAACACTTGGCAAGCTCGTGCTGATGAGCTCAAGGCTAGAGAGTACGCTGGTAACTTCAACCGGATGTACTTCCCGCAGAGCTACCAAGACTTCGTAACCACAGCAATTGCTGGATGGAAGCGTTACGAAATCACGTACCGCACCGACGGTGACAGAGATGTCGTCAAAGGTTCTGAGTACGGTTCCTGCATCATCTATGAGGATAACACTCAAGATGTTGTGAAGAGCGTTCTGCTCGAATCAGGTGCTTCGTTGACCGCACCTATTGAGTACTTGTTCTAATACATTGGGGGGTAGGTCATAATGTGTGGCCTACCTCCCATTTATTTACTTAGCCATGGGATTAAAGCATCTGTCAGCGAATACTAAGCTGAAAGTAACCACGAAAGGAGTCAAGCCGAACTCCTCTTTTGTTATTAAGGTAGATAACCTTACTACCGGAAAACAGTTCGTATCAAAGGCCAGAAGTCGGTCAGGTACGTTCATTTCTACGATTACTGCAGATACCCGTGGAGTTAACCGTGTTACGGTTACTGACAAGGAAAACAATGTTGTAAAAACCTACATCAGTGTAGGGAGCGCTGAGATAGATTGCTGCATCGCCAAGCTGGTGCATGACGCAATCAATTGTACATGCAAGTGCAATAAGTGCAAAGAAGACCTCGAAAGAGCACAGACAATCAGGCTGCTTTTGCAAGCTGCTCAGTATGAGAGTACACTGGGACTTGTGGAGAGCGTACAAGACAAGTACAAAAAAGCCAAAGAGCTGTGCGTTGAAGTATGCGCTTGTGGCTGCTAACAAGTGACATATGAAGGGGAATCATTCTAATTCGAAGCTAGTATTTGCTTATCAGGATAAGGAGTCTAGGGCTGCAGGTTTGAATACTGCGCTCAATCCTAATGCTGACAACCAATCTGTTATTCGTGTTGTATCCCCTAAGTATGACCCTGGGCAGTCAGTACAAACGCATCACAACAACAATACTGCAGGGATAGACTGGGAGCAGTATGGCTCTGACTCTGTAGTAGGGGTAGCCATATCCAGAATACTGGCACAGACTGCTGCCGGTAATACATCGAGTCTGGCTGCCACCAACGTAGTAAGGTCCATAACTAGAGTCCAAACTACTGAGATGAATGGGGAGCTGTTTGACATACAGCTTTCTTCAACCTTTGAGGATACACTGGTTACCAATGTCTCGAATCTCTATAAAGCAGTCATAGAGATTTACTTTGCTTCTGGGGATACAGAAGACCTGATACTGAATCTGAAAGCCCCGTCGCTGTGTAAGTTGAACATAGATCCTACTCAGATAAGATTAGGGGGACAGTTCTCAGTTATAAATTCTGGGGTTACAGAGCTTGATACATCTATAGTTTCCTACTCAATATCAAAGGCTTACAGAAGCCTTAAGGAGAGGTCTGACTCTTCTACAGATCCCACAATAGAGACTAGGGATTTGTACGGGATAGGGTATCCAGGATATACCCCTTTCTCTGCTCCGTTTGGGGTTATATACGATAACGTCAAAGACCTCCCTACAAACTTCCTCCCAACCGTAGGAATACCTAGCACATCGTACATCAACAATGGGGATGGATTCGCTAGCTCTTCTACAAGCCACTTTACTTGGTTTAGTGGGAGATGCGACCTCACTAGGTTCAGGGTACCTGAATCTCAAACTGTGTTAAGTGCAGGAACAGATTTGCTGGAGCAAACACTTGAAGAACTTGGGGGAGCAGACCTGTCTCCGTTCTTCTACAGAGCTGCAGTAATCAATGACTACGATATAGAGTCAGAACCTGATCAATCTTACCTGAGCAGAATAAACCCAGAAGTTCCTTACTGGGGACAGACATTCGGGTGGTTGAGCACCTTTGTGAAAGGTGACTTGGTTTCATCATCTTCAGGTGGAACTCAAGTAGCTGTCGCTGAAACCGGGCAGAACTTTGGGGTACCCCCGATCTTCAGGGAAAACTCTCAAGCAGCAAATGCCGCTTCTCTAGGTGTAGATAGACCTACAAACTTCTGGGGAGCATTTGGGGATGGGCCTGTACCACAAGATGGAACTTTCCTGCAATCGTTTCAGACTGTAAACGATAGCACACAGCCTCCTCTAAGCAATGACCCTGCAGAGGTGAGATACAGCAGACTGCTGCATGGAACTGGGGGTATAGTCCCCAACATGGGAATACTCACGACTATACTTACCGGAGAAACAGGAGGCTTGCTTGATCCTGCCCATACTATTCTGGGGAACTATAACCTGCAGAGCACAAGAAACTACTTCTGCTTCTATCCTTACGAAAAGACTTACACTGCTGGTTTCCCAAGCGGGTGGCAGCCGTTCGGAAGCTCAATGCGTACTGGAAGTGTTACAGACTTGCAGGTAAATCCAGGAGCAAACTTCTTCTATCCCGGATGCGCAGGTACTGCTGCAACTCCGTACGTACCCATATTCAAAGGTATAGCTAGGGTAAGTACAGTTCTCAGATTCGCAGATGAAGGGAATCTTGGGGCAATAACAAGGAGAGTAATAAACGAAGCTCTGAGTTCGTATAACGATTTCAACTCGTTGGATCTCAGGGCTTTGTGGCTTGGGAGTCTCGGGGTACAAGATCCCAGTACTGGGAGTTGGGGATTTAATAGATTCAGCAACATTGATCTGCTCTCCAACCTGATATTCTCCGGGCATACCTACCCATCAAATCTGGGTACTTCACTTGCAGAAGCACAGAGTCAGCACTTGCCTTCATTCAGCATCAGCTCTGGAATGATGTTCTTGTACAACTACGGTTGGAGAGCATTGAAGACTCAAGCTTCTATAGATTCTACTGCCATCAGTATTGAGGCACAAGATATTGCATTCCTGAACTCTGTATACGCACCTGACCAAACCAACATAGTAGGGGGTTCAGATATATCAAACGATAAGTTTACTATATCCAGGAATCACCCAATTGGGCATGCTCTCAGTGAGAAGCAGTCTAGTGGGCCGCTTGTACCTGACTATGAACATCTCTCCAATGCAGACTACTCTTTGAGTAGACCCTTCGCTTTCACCTCCAGAGATTTCCATGCAGACTTCGGAGAGTCCGCACTTAACCCAATGCCTCCGTACCCGTACTCCCCGGGTAGATACCTGACTGCTAGCCAAAATGCAACTTGGAAGAACTATGCAGCTGTTACAAGTGGTAATGGGGTAAGTAGTTCTTACTTCAATACCTCAGTCAGTGAGAACGGGAACGGGATAAACTACGCACAGTCCTCCATTACAGCTCCTGTACAAACTGCTTTTCTCAATACGCTAGTCAAGTCAGGAGCTACTGCAGAGCCTAGCTGTCTTTCAGTCATCAGCAGCACTGTCAGACTTGTTGGGGCAGATGAGACTGACCTCTCAGTCAATGTAACTCAGAACAACTCATCTCCTCAGATAGAGTTCAAGATGACCTATACAAATTTTTGTTCTTCAGGATTTGTAAAAGGTGATGGTACCAAGATTACTACAGGAACAACTGTAGCAGCTAGAGTAGCAGAAGTACTGCAGATATTCCCACACATAGAATATCGTCCTCTTGCAATGCTGAGTGCGCAGCCTGAGGTCAACCCATTTGCATACAAGGTAATCGTACAGGATGAGAATGATGTAGATGACATCAGCATAGTAGAAAACAATTCGCTCTACACTCTGACCATCATAATGAAGGCTGATCAAAACGACATCATCGAGATTGATGGTGCTGATCAGCCTGTTCCTTATGGGGATGTATGGGGAGATATCCCGTACCCGACTACTGCAACTACAGAGCAGTATATATCTCCCACATGCTCAAAGAGATACATGTCTGTTGAAGGAGATGCAGA
>Ga0181577_10004577_pt1 | contig 10663 bp, 16 predicted proteins | sample 101ome_21_FD_132468 | JGI IMG/M metagenome (GOLD analysis project Ga0181577, IMG submission 132468) | Coastal salt marsh microbial communities from the Groves Creek Marsh, Skidaway Island, Georgia - 101413BT metaG (megahit assembly) | ecosystem: Environmental > Aquatic > Marine > Intertidal... | reverse complement strand
CGGTGTGGCTTATGCTGTACTACGACTCTTCGGCTACGAGCACGACCAAGCGTATCTTGCGATGGTGGATGCTCGGCCCTCACAAGAAGCGGCTTGGGCGGTCAAGATTCCGTACCGCCGTCCGTTGTACGAGGAAATAGTTGAAGAGTATTTAAACCAACAAAGAGAAAGGAGATGAGAACTATGAATGTAACAGTGAAGATTGACGGAGAAATAAACATGGAAGTGGATATGGACGAGTTGTTGGACAAGACACTTCGTGATGCGATTGAAGAATACCTAAGGGACTACATTGAGGAAGTAATGGAGTTCGTAACGGTGGAGGAATGAACATGCACAATTTAGCACAGACAAGAAACGGACAATTCATGACGGCATGGGCTGGTGACACCCCGTGGCACATACTGGGAACGCAAGCACAAGGGCTGATGACAGCCACCGAAGCGTTGGAGTACGCACACCTTGACTGGTTGGTGGAGAAGCGACCACTGTACAACCGCTCGGACGAGGGTGAGTTGGAGGTCGTGCCCGACACCTTTGGTGTGTTCCGCAGGGACGAGCAAGAGGACGGGAGCATCAACTGGATTCCCCTCAACCGTGGTACTGCGGTGGGTAAGGTGTACAAGGTGTTCCAAAATGTCGCCACGCTTGATTTCCTTGACGAACTCACTCAAACCCAAGAGGCCAAGATTGAGGTTGTGGGTGCGCTGGGCAACGGTGAGAAGGTATGGGTGCTTGCGAAACTGCCCGACAGTATTCTCATCAACGGCATGGACAAGATTGACCAGTATATCCTCATCGTCAACAGTCACGACGGTTCGGGTTCGCTGAAGATTTTCCTCACGCCGATTCGTGTGGTGTGTCAAAACACGCTCACGATGGCCCTACAGGGGCGGCAGGGTGGCTACAACATTCGCCACACCTCCCGCATGCACGACCGGCTGGACCAAGCACGGGAAGTGTTGGGTATGGTCAACAAGGACTTCATGGAGTGGGGCGAGATGGCACAGTCGTTGGTACAATACAAGATGACCAACGATGAGATGGAGTCTTACTTCATTGATGCACTCAACCTTACCTTCAACGACAAGGGCGACCTCACGACCCGTTCAAGCAACATGCTCAATACGGTCAAGGGTCTGCTGGACAACGACACCAACCGACTCAATGGCATGGCAAACACAGGCTGGGCGGCATACAACGCCGTGACTGAGGCCATTGACCACAACTTCACCAGTCTTGCCAACGGTGAGGTGAGCACCAAGCGCATGGAGTCGGCCCTGTTCGGCACCTACGCTCGCACCAAGCAGAAGGCATTCGTGAAGGCATTGGAGTTGACGGTATGAACATCTTCGTACTTGACAACGACCCCGTGAAAGCGGCGCAGTGCATAGACGACCAGCGAGTGAGCAAGATGATTATTGAGTCCGGTCAAATGATGCGGGCGGCTCTCGGTCGTCACGGCATGACCGAAGATGACTGTCGGCAGTTCGGCATCCTCACCAAGAGCGGGACGCCTTGGCGCATTACGCACAAGAACCATCCTTGCACGCTGTGGGCTGGCGAGTCACGCATGAACTTCATGTGGTTGGCTACCCATGCTCTCGCACTGTGCCGGGAGTTTGAGCAACGCTACCTCAAGGAGCACGCTTGTCGGCAACCCATCATGCACATGATTGAGTACATGGAGCAGTACATCCCCGAAGGGGACTACACCCCATTCGCTCAAGCGATGCCCGTGGAGTACAAGCATGACAATGCAGTGACGGCCTACCGTCGCTACTACCAAAGCAAAGACAACATCCGGTACAGGAAGACGGATGTACCAGCATGGTGGGGGGTGACGGCGTGAATTGGGCAATACACAGGGCTTACTACATTGACCTACTCAAGAAAGGCTGGCCTCTCAAGAAGGCTTACGATGAAGCGATTAGGCTGAGCGTGGAGGTGACGGCGTGAGTTGTGAACATGAATGGGTGAATTGGGGTAGGCAAGGTGGAGGTTTGACCCTCACCGGACGAGAGCGTTGGTTTTGGCGTTGCTCGTTTTGTGGAGAAGAACGACATTCATCACGCAAACCACACACCCGAAGCGTGGAGGTGACGGCGTGAGTATCTGTGGAAACACCTTCCAATCCCATTCGTGGGACGGCCCCGAACTTGAATTTGAAGACGGTATGGAACTCATCGTTGGGACTTCAACATGCCGTGTGTGCGGCATGAAAGCCATTGAAACATGGAAAAGAAAAGCCGACCCGAAAATGGAGGTGACGGCGTGACAACTGATTACTGTCCTCATTGCTCTAAGCCGAAAGACCACACTGTATTTCACACCAATCATGGTATTCGTAGTGATGACCCCGATGACTTTTGCGATGATGAATGTGCATGGAAGCGCGGTATTTGTTTTGATTGCGAAGAGGATTTACACATGTGTGAATGCGAAGAGGTGACGGCGTGCCCTACGGTATGACCTACATTTGTCCTTACAACGGTAAGACCTACAAGCGAATACGCCTTGAAGAAGGGTGGGAAGGCGTTCCGACTGGCCTTCGTAACGAACTTTGTTGGAACTGCGGTAGGTACTGCCCACATGATTGGAGGTGACGGCGTGATGCTGAAGAAAGATTACGAAGAAATGACGAAGGCTCTTGTTGAGGCCATGAAAGAATTAGACCCGAAAGCAAGTTACATGAATTGCACAGGCAATTTGGTATGGAACAGTCACAGACAATTGGTTGTTGATAGGGTTAGAAGTATCATGGAATACTACGGCGTGGAGGTGACGGCGTGAGTGAAGAATGCAAACTATGTGCTGGTGAAGACGATGTTGAACTCAGTGAGATGTGCGACGAGTGCCGTGCTGAGGTCAACTATCTTCTCAGTCAACGAAGGGCAGGTGAATACTGATGAACAACTTGATAATGGAGAGGTAAGTGGTGAGGTCAATGGAATGGCAACCGACTGAAGATTTGATTGCATGGGGGAATGAACACTTTGCGAAGATGGCGGTGGACGCCATTTGGTCGCCCGACGACAGTGGGGTGCAGTATCGCAAGATGAGCGAGAACAAGTACGCTCTCGTTTTCATGCTCAACCACCCGCTCGCCCAAGAGCATCACGAGAAGTTCACACTTCTCATGGAGGCTTGTGGCTACGAGGTGGAGAAGCCCGATGGACTGGAGATGGTCACGCCGCCAATTGACCCGGTGGCACAGGCTGAGATGAACTTCCAAAACAAGCAAGCCATCGCTCAGTCGTGGACATGCGAATGTGGATTCCCACTGGCGAACAACGACTTCAACAAGTCGGTGCCGCAGTATGTGGAAACGGTGGATGCTGAACTGGCCGGTGGCGGGAGTACCACCATTGACCTGTGGCGTGTCATGTTGTCGTGCGCATCGTGCGGCAAGGACAACGCCGTGGACCCCGATGATTTCCACCTGCTTGCTGGCGACGACGAGTTCATGCGCTGGCGCAACGGAGAGAAGGAGTACATCGCACTCACACGGGAACAACTCAAGGACTTCGCTGATGCGGGTATGTTTGATGAAGGCTACCCCACTCACACCGTCACGGTGATGGGTAAGATGCGGGGCGAGGACCGTGTACCCCCGTGGTTGTGGGGCATCTCGTGTTTGATTCGGACTGTTCCCACTGAAGAAGAGTGAGCCACATGGTAACATTGGCGAGAGCCAGTGAACTGCTCACCCGCATGCCAAAACAAATGCTGGTGAAAGAAGTTACAAGGCGTGAGTGTGAAGTCCTTTGGGACTTCGTTCATACCGACAACCGGCTGTCCATCTCACAGCAGATGCTCAAGGTCGGCTTAGCCAAAGAGTGCGGTGTGATGCTTGAGCGAGTCATGGAGGTAGCAGATGATAGTCCCTTCATTGATGTACTGGCTTGGGAGGCGCAGGAAGAGAACAGTGACTACTCGCTCAAGCAAGCGATGACGGTCATGCGTAATGCTCACCTTAGCGAAGATTGGATTCTTCCCTTCTGCCAATCCATCAGTCACATGGAGTCGGCCATCATATGGAGATGGGCACTTAACTACCGATGGCACTCGTACCGTAACCGCTTCATCAAGTGGCTCACGAAGCACAGTGGGTTGGGGAGCGAGTACGGACTGGACCTTCATTTGTCTGTCATATATGACGGACTGAAAGTGACTGAAAGTGATTTGCAGTTTAAACGGCTGGAGCCGTGGGAGAGCGGGGTACCCGACAAGTGGTGGTTCGTGTCCGACTGTGGCACACTCAAGTATGTCGGGGGTGGGGTGGTTCGCAACCGAAACGGCACACTGAACACCAAGTTCACGGCACTGCTTGACAGTGACGCCGAGTGCTGGATGTGGGAAAACCCGCTGGGCACCGGCCACTTCCATACGACCAAAGACGAATTACCCTTTTCATCGTACAAGAACCCCATGGCTGACCAATTTGTATGGCACGAATCTCAAGTGCTACTGGATTCATACGCCAAGGGCGGTTTCTTAATTGCTCATGAAACAAAGAGTGGATATAAAGAAGACAAAAATTGGCAGTATTATTTGCTGACGAAAGGAACCAATGTCCTGTACGCTCAACTGTTGACGGTAAGGAACTTGGACAAAGGAGGGTATGAATTTGTTATCGGCTTTGGTGATGCTGGTGAGGTGGTGGACACTACGACGCACCGTATGAGTACACTGCCCTTCGCCTTGGACAACGCACTGAAACGGCGTGGGGTGAGGGCGAATATACGCCACGCTTTCCACAACATTGACGACTGTTTGGTTGCGAAGTTTAACTACACTTGGACGCCGGATATGGAGTGGCACTTGAAGTTCGTTGATGTTGAAGAGAGCATGGGCTTGGACGATGTTGACGACATTCTTGATTACATGACCATCGTGGGTGGAGAAGATGAATCTTGAGCAAATTGGACTGGGGCTTGCACTTACAAGAATGGAATACTCCGTCGTCGTTTCTCGCACGCCTTTCGCATATGGCTTCCGTGTACGCACCCGCATTCGTTTCCGCAGTGTTTGTACCCCGGAGCAAAGGAAGTGCATCCTCCTGTGGGCCATGTCCCACGGCATGGACATCGGGGACCGCACGCAACTGGGTGGTGAAATACTCAACCAGTGGCTTGACGCCATTGAGCCATTCCATTCGCTGATGAATCAAAAGGACTTGAACGGTATCAAGAAGATTCAGTGGGTGCGTGACAACCCCATACCCAAGGTGTTGTACAAGGAAGACGGCACACGACGGTCACGGAAGATTGGGAAGAACTGGAAGAAGTTCATGTATTGGGCTGAAGCATGGGACGAGTTTTGTGAGGGATTGGAATGAGTTACCATAACAACCATGTTGGAGAAGTGGACGCCCTTGGACGACCTCACATCAAAAAACCAAACTCCAACAAGAGTCTTATGCAAAAGTATTGGTACGAAGGACCGCTTGCTAAAATGTTTCAACCCTACATTGACACTGATTTCTGCATGGCGTGTGGAATAAAAACAACTACCGACAGGGCACACATTTTAGCACAATCCGAGAAAGGTTCTCATCAATTTAACAACATTCACTTGTTGTGTAAGGATTGCCATGGTGAAAGTGAAATGATGGAAGGATTTCATTATTGGGCGTGGTTAATGGTGAAAAGGGAATTGTACGAAGAAGGCTATTTCACCCCTTACGAAATGGACTACGCTATTGATGAAAAAGATAAACTCATTAAGTATTTCATGGAGGGTGCTATCCAAGAGAAGATAAATCAAAAACTTGATGTCATTTCAAAATACCTTTGGTTTCAAGATGGTTTATCATTTAATCCCAAAGGACTCATGGAAACAAGAAAGCAAGATGAATACTACTTCAACAATACCACTGAAAAACAATTACTAAAGACATTTTTTGCTGGTTATCTTCTTCCTCACTCTCTAAAAGAAAAGGGTGAAGCGTTGTTTGAAGAGATTTTGAAAATAGATGAGTGGACACAAATGAATTTGGACATTGATGAATGAGTTTTACTCAAATATACGCCGAAATACGCTTTTTGCTCAGCATCTTCCTTATATTGATGACAACTATGGGAAGAAACATGTCCGACAAAGACTACAAGAGAGAGGCGAGAAAAGTGGAAATTGAATTTACACTGAATGAAAACGATGAAGTGATTTGCAACAGGTACATCACTGTAAATGGAGGTAAGTTACCAGTAGTGACGAGCATTGGGAATGACGCCAAGCAATTTCTTTGCGAAGCGTTGGGTGTTTCTTCCATTAACACTGAAGGCTGGCAAGACATTGAAATGCAGAACATGAAAGATGTACAAGCATTCACCCAACATTACTTTGATTCCATGAGTGAAATCTTCAGCAACAAAAACGAAAAAGACAGCATGCAGTATGCGTTCATACTTCACACTGCACCATCGGGAGCAACCCTACCTTTGCCGAATGAGTATGACATGCTCAATGATTGTTTGGCACATGTACTGAATGCTCCCGATGCTGATTACTTTCATGCACTTTTGAACAGTGCGGAAGGACTTGCTGATGAGGCATTTGCCGCTCACCAAGAAGGTGAAGTTGATTACGCTTGGGCACTCATGCAAGTTGCTAACGACTGTATCATCAACATGTGGAACAATACGACTGTACCACAGATGATTCAAGCGGTCATCAACAACGATGGTGCAAATGGTTGATTTTGCTGAGGACTATTTAAACCAACAAAGAGAAAGAGGTTGAGAAATATGGCATGGAACGAACTTCTGCGACCTGTCCACCCTTCCGAAGTGGTGGGCAACAACCAGTTTGTGTTGGACGCTGAGGAATGGGAGCGGTCGGGACAATACCCCTCGGCCCTCCTGTTCATCGGTGAACCCGGCACTGGTAAGACCAGTGCGGCCAACGCCATATCTCGCACCCTGCTTGGCGATGCCTACAATGATATGAACATCATGTGGACAAACGCCAGCGATGACCGGGGGATTGCTCACATCCGAGAGGAAGTGAAGAGTTTCGCACGGTTGAGCGGCATCGGTACAAAACGGAAGGTAGTGGTGCTTGATGAGGCTGATGGCCTCACCAATCAAGCACAAGACGCTATGCGTGGCATCATGGAGAAGTATGCCACGAAGGTTCTATTTATCCTAACCGCCAACTACGCAGACAAAATCCGACCGGCCATCAAGAGCCGATGTACGGTGTACACATTCCGCCGTGTCACCGCCGAGCAGGGTGCCTCTCACCTTACCCGCCTTACTGAGTCCTGCGGTGTTCCCGTGGACTGGGAGCCGTACTACGGCGATGTGGTGGATTATCACGGTGGTGACCTCCGGGCGGCGGTCGCTTCGCTTGAGCGCATCCCCAAGACGGCTGACGCTATCAAGCAATTCACGGTCAAACAAACTGAGGACGATTGGTGGGACTTCACCATCAGCAACAAGTGGAACGAGTTGCGGGAATACCTCATTGATGTATTACATTCATCGGGCGACAAGTTGTACTTCATGAACAACTTCCATCGTGCCATTCGGAAGCATTTTGACAACGATGCTGACACCACATTTGCCATCATGGAAGTGTGGGGCGACATGATGAAGTATGTACATGAGTGGGGCGGTTCGGGCGAGTCCTATGTGGAAGTCCTCGTCGCACGATTGAAGAAACAAATTGAGGTGAAACAATGAGCGCATGGGAACATGAAGACGAATACGGAGAATTGGAAGAACCAACACAGGGCAACGGCTTTGGCGCAGTGGTGCAAGAAAACACCGCTGGTGACCTACCAGCCCCTGTGCTTGAGAGGCTGAAGGCATACGCAACCCGCACCGGCAAGGGCATGGAAGCGGTCAAGACGGAGTTCATTGAACTGTGCAAACAGTATGTGGACGACCCGATGACGGAAGACGAAGACCTGCTCATTGACTGGGCAGAACAAATGGTCGTTGAAACCCGCCGTGCTGGTAGTGGCGGCAACAGTAAGTTGCAAACATGGGTTGGGTGCTTCGTTGGCGTGGCTGACAAGAAGCGTGACCGTCTTGCGAACATCGTTCGCTCCAACATCAAACTGTTCAACAACGACCCCGAAGAGGCCGTGAGTAGCGGTCGCCTCGGTGTGTACTCCAAGCAGGAGGGCACTTGGATTCTCAACACCAAGGAGGGTTCGGTGTCCACCGCTATCCCCGTGTCCGAGTCCCCTGTGCCTCCGCACGGCATCAAGGCTGGCGACCATTGGGTTTGCCTCACCACCTACGACAACAAGGCGGCACCATCCAAGAAGATGGGACGCTACGCATACTTCCTTGGTGGTGAAGAGGGCGACTTCGTGAAGAACGGTAGCATCGCCCTGTGGCGTGTTGACCTTACTGGGGACCATGTGTACCACGAAATCACCAACGGTCGTCCGTGCAAGATTTCAGTCGTACCTCCCCGTGAGAACGCCAGTGAAGCATTCAAGGATGTGTTGGGCATTTACTCGGACTTCTCCGTGACCTACACGGATGAGTTCGTGAGCGAGGACCTGCGCCCCTTGTTGCATCCCTCTCGCTTTTGGACCAACCCGGACTTCCATGACCTCTTCGTGCAGATTGACTCGCTTGAAGAAGCCTACGAAGAGCGCAAGGAGTGGTACGAGTCCGGCGGCGAACGCCGGTCATTCGGTCCTCTCGTCATCACCAAGGGTACCGTTACCCGCATGAGCACCGAGCCTCGTGAGAGTGAGTATGACGATGAGGGCTTCAACTACAACATGACGCTCTCAAGCAGTATCAGCGGTGACATTGACTGTTGGGTGCCCGGTGCCGTGGGCAAGTGCACTCAGCCTTTCACCTCTCACTGGGGCGACGATGCTTTCCCCTACGCTGAGCGTTCCACCGTCTTCGTCTTCGGTCGCATCGGCATGAAGACACGAGATGGACTCACCACCCCCAAGATGACGGTGTACGGTGTCTATGCAGACCCACGCCGCTCTCGCCGCCGAATGGAAGGCGGGGACACCGGGGTGGCTCAATTCAACTGAGGTGATGATACATGGCAGGATTTGGACAAACGGCAAAGGCACAAGAACAAGTGAAACAGGTGAAGCAGGAAGCACCCGCTCCTGTACCCATGGGTGACGCATTCGCTCACCTCCGGGTTGAGCGGGAGAAGATGAAGTCGCAGAAACTTCAGCACCTCTTCCTCGGCATCGCTGGGTTTGATGGCACGGGCAAGTCGGGTATCGTCAAGGACGCCTTTGACAAGGCGTGCGAGAAAGACCCCACCCTTGAACTGCATTCCCTTGACTTTGACATGGGCATGGCCATGCTCAACTCGGCGGTTGACACCAACGAGAACATCGTGGCTTGGAAGCCATGGCAGATGGGCGTGAGCGACCGCACGGCATACGACTACCCCGGTACCCACCAGCGTGTGATGGACATCATGAAGTTCATCCTTGAGGAAGTGGAGAGCGGCAACGCCAATGTTTGGGGCGTCCATGTGAGTGGGCTTGACTCGTGGCTGGAAATCTGTACCAACAACATGCGCATCATTGACTTGGGGCTGGCCAAGGACGGCATTGAATCGGCTGACATTCGTGGTGCCGGTGACGCTAAGCGTGTGGAGCGACAGTCCGACTGGGCCATTCGCAACACTCGTTTCCATCAACTCACGGCCCTTTCCCGTAGCCTCGTGCGTGCGGGTGTTCGGGTCTTTTGGGAAACCCACCTGCGTGCTACCAACTTCTCCTACGGCAAGGAGAGCGATACCGTGTCCCTTGCCCCGGAGTGGGAGAAGAAGACCAACAACTACCTTCCTACCATCATTTGGATGGAGCAAGACGAAGAGTACGACGACGAGGGCAACCTCATCAAGACGGAGTACAAGGCTCGCTTCAAGAAGTGTAAGACCAACCCCGGTCTTCAAGACCAAACACGCACCGTGTTTGTGACACGCCCGAATGGTGACCCGGAGTGGTTCGGCCTACCCGAACTGTACGACGGGAGTTTGTGACACTCGTGCATCCCGCACATGAGAGAGGTTTTGGCAAGGTAATGAATGGATAGGTTCGGCTTCATGGTTGTGTTTTTCTCGCACATTTCACCATTTTGCCAAGGGGGGCGGGGGTCCTCCTTCCATTCCCCTCTCTTGCGAGGTGATTGATTATGACTAAAGTAACGATTGACAGAAAACAACTGCTGGATTTCCTTTCTTCCTTTGGGAAGGGAGTGACGGACATTCGTATGAGTTGTGCAGGCAACCGCATCACGGTTGAGGTTGGCTTCGCCACCTATTACCTGCGAAAACAACTCACGGGTGTTACGGTTGAGGAAGAGGGCATTATCCACATCGCACTGCTGGAGAAGGCCCTTGCCTTCCTCAAGGCCAGTAAGCAGGACAATGTGACCTTGCGCCAAGTGAAAGAGGTCAAGCCTCTCCACATGGAGGCCGGTGGCAACAAGTTGCAACTCCCAAGCACCGACGACATCACCTCAGCGGCCAAGACCGTGGTGGTGCGTACACTGTTGGAGAAGGCATCTAAACAGGGATGGAGTAAATTCGCTGAAGATGAACTGACCGTACACGCTACGCTCAAGACGAAGGACTTGATTTCACTGGCAGGCATGAAAGGATTACTGGCAAAAGATTCCTTGTTCAAAATGCGAATCCACTGCGGTGAGGG
>Ga0181577_10004556_pt1 | contig 10688 bp, 7 predicted proteins | sample 101ome_21_FD_132468 | JGI IMG/M metagenome (GOLD analysis project Ga0181577, IMG submission 132468) | Coastal salt marsh microbial communities from the Groves Creek Marsh, Skidaway Island, Georgia - 101413BT metaG (megahit assembly) | ecosystem: Environmental > Aquatic > Marine > Intertidal zone... | reverse complement strand
TGAGCAAACCCACAAAATCGATGTTCAATCCAATGGCAAGCGGCAACAAGCCCAAAATCGTGGTGATGGCCGTGAGCAACACGGGGCGCAAGCGCGTTCGTCCGCCGCGAACACTGGCCTCATTCACCTCCTCAAAAGGAAGTTTAGTCATCGCATCCCGTGAATCGCCGTCTTCCAACCCGAGCTCCTCGCGACGCCGCGCGCGCAGCAGGTTGGTGTAGTCGATCAACACGATGGCGTTGTTCACCACCACACCCGCGAGGGAAATGATGCCGATCATGGTCATGATGATCACGAACTCCATTTGGAAAATGACAAGTCCGAGCAACACGCCAATCAACGAGAACAACACGCTGAAGCCGATGATGAACGGCGTGGTCACGCTGTTGAACTGGGCGACGATGATGAGGAAGATCAGGAACAACGCAATCAGAAGGGCCTTCGACAAGAACGCCATTTCCTTTTGCTGCTCTTCTTGCTGGCCCGTGAAGGCCCAACGCACCGAGGACGGCAGGGTGAGTTCCGCGGCCATGTCCGCCTCCATGTTGGAGATGATCTCCGTGGGGTTGGCCCCCTCGAGGACGTTGGACGTCAGCGTGATCACCCGCTTGAGGTCCTTCCGCTTCACCGCGCTGAATGTGGTGGCGCGGCTGGCCGTGGCGACCGCACTGATGGGCACTTCCTTGATTTGGCCGTCGCTCTGGCTGCGGAAAATGACCTTCTGGTTCATGAGCGCGTCGCTGCTGTGGCGGTATTCCTCCGCGAAGCGCACGTTGATGGGGTAATCGTCCTCCCCGTCCTTGTAGCTCCCGACTTCACGCCCAAACAGCGCCGTCCGCAACGCGTACCCAATGTCCCGGGTGCTCAACCCGTAGGTCCGGGCTTTCTCGCGATCGATGACCACGGGCATTTGGGGTTTGCGCTTGTCGACGTCGATTTTCAACTCCTCCACCCCGGCGTAATCCTTGCCACGCAAGTAGAGCAGAACTTCTTCGCTCGCCGTGAGCAACTCGTCGTAGTCGTCGCCCACGAGCTCGAGGTTGATCGGCGCGCCTTGGGGCGGTCCGTCCGAGTTCTTCGTCACAACCACCTCCGCGTCGGGGAACCCGCGCAATTCCTCTCGGATGGCCGACAGGACGTCCGCCGTTTCCAACCCGCGGCGGTCCTGGAACTTCACAAAGTTCACCACGATGCGCGCCTTGTGTGGCGTGGGTCCGAGCTGTGGACCCTCGTTGGGGTCGCTCGTGCCGTTGCCCACGGTGCCGATCACCGAGTTGACCATGTAGCTCTCGAGTTCGCCCGTCTCGGGATTGGGGCGCTTCCACTCGTCGCGCGCCAACACGTCAAGCACGATGTGCTCCACCTCCTTCGCCACCTCGTTGGTCTCTTCGAGGTCGGTGCCAATGGGCTTCGAGATGAAGATGTTGAGGTACTGCGGCTGGTTGTCGGGGAAGAACAACACCTTGGGCGGGAAAATTCCCATCAACACGATGGACCCAAACAACAAGCCCACCGTCCCAAAGAAGAAGGCCCACGGGCGTCGGCCCGTCAGCGCATACTTCAAAAAGCGTTCGTACGCCTCTTCGAGTCGGGGCAGCAAGCTGTTTTGGAACACCCGCGTGGTGGGGGAAAGCACGTAGGTGTTCAGAAGGCCGAGCAGTCCGGCGACGATGAGCATGTTGCCAAACGCCGTCACGCCCAGGGCCAGGAACAACGCTCCGACACTCACAAGCACCGCCGTGGCGACGTGGGTCCGGCGACGGTTGACGTTTTCCTCGCCGACTTTCATCAGGACGGACGTCAGCACCGGGTTGATCACGAGCGCCACAAAGAGCGACGACCCGAGCACGATGATCAGCGTGAGCGGCAAATAGCTCATGAATTCGCCAATCAAGCCGGGCCACATGGCCAGGGGCAGGAAGGCGGCGAGGGTCGTCGCCGTCGACGCCACAATCGGCCAAGCCACCTCGCCGACCCCGTATTTGGCCGCATCAAACGGACTGTACCCCTCGTCCATGAGGCGGTACACGTTCTCCACGACCACAATCCCATTGTCCACAAGCATGCCCAACGCCAAGACGAGCGAGAACAACACCATCGTGTTGAACGTCACACCCAGCGAATTCAGGATGAGAAAGCTCATGAACATCGACAGCGGAATGGCCACCCCCACAAAGAGGGCGTTGCGCAACCCGAGGAAGAACAAAAGCACGCCCACAACGAGCAAAACCCCAAAAATGATGGAGTTCTGAAGCTCCTCCACTTGGGTTTGGGTCATGTCGCTCTGGTCGTTGGTGATCGACACGTTGAGGTTGCGGGGCAGCACGTCGCGCTTCGCCTCCTCGATGATGGCGTTGATCGCGGACGACGCCTCGAGGAGGTTTTCGCCGGCGCGCTTCACCACGTCGAGGGACACCACCGGCCGCGAGTATTCGCGGGCGTAGCTCTCCTTTTCCTTCTCGACAAACGCCACGCGCGCCACGTCACGAAGGTGAACGATGAATCCGTTCTCTGCCTTGATGATGACGTTCTCGAGCTCTGGGATGCTCGTGAAGTCGCCTTCCACTTGCACGCTTCGACGCACGCCGTCCACGAGCAGGTCCCCGCCCGACACCGTCATGTTCTCGGCGGCAATGGCCCCCGCGATGTCGTTGAAGCTGACCTGCATCGCCTCGGCGCGGAGGTAGTCCACTTCGATCTCGACTTCGAGGTCGCTGATGCCTTGGATGTCGACCTTGCTGATTTGGGGCAGGGCTTCGACCTTGTCCTCGAGGTACTCGGCGTACTTCTTCAAGTCCTGGAGGCGGTAATCGCCGCTCAGGTTGATGTTCATGACCGGCATGAGCTCACTGAAGTTGAGCTCCATGATGCTGGGGTCGGCCGGCAGGTCGGTCGGAAAGTCTGGGTCGGCCTTGGCTTTGTCCACGGCGTCTTTGACCTTCCGAAGCGCCTCGGTCGGCGTCACATCAAAGTTGAACTTGATGTCAATGGCGCTGAAGCCTTGCACGCTGGTCGAGGTGATCTCGTCGATGCCGGAAATCGTGTTGATCTCCTTTTCCAACGGCCGCATGATCAGCTTTTCCATGTTGGCCGGGCTGTTCCCGGGGTAGGCCGTGCTGACAAAAATCTCGGGCACGACAATCTCCGGGAAGGCCTCCTTAGGCACCGTCAAGTAGCTGCTGATGCCAGAAAGGGTGATGATGGCGATGAGCACGAAGACCGTGGTCTTGTTTTGGATGCTCAGCGTCGTCAGCCCAAACTCACGCAGCTTCCCTCCGCCCTTCTGAGGCGTCGTGTTGGGGGTCGTTTCGATCATGGTGTGCCGCTCAGGATTCGATCAAGGTCACGCGTTCGCCATCCACGACGCGGGAGGCCCCGCGGTCGATCACGCGGTCGCCGGGCTTCAGGCCGTCCTCGATGAGGAGCATGCCGTCCGAGATGACGCCGGTGGCGATGGGTTGCTTCGTGGCGACATCGCCACGCAGCACGTAGACGTACTCCTGTCCCGTGGCGTCCTGCTGCACGAGCGAGGAAGGAAGGGCCAGGGCGCTGTCCAAGGCCAAGTCCGTGATGTTCACGGTCACCACCATGTTGGGCAGCCCAAACGACACGTCGCGAGGCAGGTCCACCGTCACGTCAATGGTGCGGTTGGCGGCTTCGATGAATTGGCCGACGCGGCGGATTTGGGTTTCCACCGGCTCCATGCCGTAGGCCTCCACCGTCACCGGCTGGCCCGACTTCACGACGCCCGCGTAGTGGTCACTCACCGACGCTCGGACGTACAGGTCGCTCAAGTCCACCACGCGCACCACCGGCATCGGCGGCGCGGCCATCTCTCCGACGTTCACAAACACGCGGTCCAACACCCCGCTGAACGGGGCCCGAATCACGGCCTTGTCGATTTGTTCGTCGAGGGTGGCCAGGCTGCGGTTCAGCGCCTCCAACCCGGTTTTGGCTTGGAGGTAATCCACTTCCGAGCCAATCTCCTTGTTCCACAACCGCTCTTGGCGCTCGAACAACGTCTGCGCCAATTCAAGTTGCGTCACGAGCTCAGCCCGCTGCTTCGCCAGCACGTCCGTGTTGATGCGCACCAACGCTTGGCCTTCCGACACCTTCGTGCCCTCCTCGACCAGCACTTCGGCCACGACGCCAGGGAATTCCGCCAAGACATTGGCGATGCGGTCGGTCTCGACGTTGCCTTGGACGGCAAACGCGTGAGAAAACGGCCCGGCATTCACTGTACGCACGCCGACACGTGTCAAACGCGCCTCACCCGAATCCGAGGTGGCGTACGGTGCGCCGCCCTCTGCGGGAGCGCCACACTGAGAAAAGGTCAGGGTCGCGGCCAACGCGGCCAAGCCCCATCCAAGGGAGTTCAATGTCACTTTCATGGTCGTGGGTTGGAGGCGATCAAACGCTGCTGGGCTGTGAGCCAAGCGAGTTGAGCACCGATGAGGTTCCCCTCGGCTTCGAGGAGTTGGTTTTGGGCGGTGTTGAGTTCAAAGCTGCTCCGGACGCCTTCCTTGTGTCCAGATTCAATGCGGGTGAGGATGCGGCTGGCCAAATCGCGTTGCGCCTTCGCCGTTCCCAGCGCGGCTTGCGCGTCGAAAAAGGTCGCCTTGGCGTTGGCGAATTCGAGACGCGCGGCCGATTCCATCTGCTCCAAGCCCGACTCGGCTGTGAGCACTTGAAGCTTCGCTTTTTCGACGCGCTGCTTGCCGCCGAAGCTGGTCCAAATCGGCATGTTCACCGACAACCCGACAATCTGGGAAGGGTACCAGTTGTTTTGGTCGGCGAGGACGGGGAAATCCGGATCGCGAAAGGCCTGCGTGCTGTTGGAGTAAAACGCGGCGACCTGCGGCAAGCCTTCGGCGCGGCGGTTTTGGACGTCGAGCTCGGCCAGGGCCACGTACCGACGCTGCTCTTCCAGCGCTGGAATCCCGCTCAGGTTCAGTTGGGTTTGAATCACCTCTGGCACAGCCTCGTCGGTCAAGGCGTCGAGGTTGTCCGTCAAGATGACGTCTTCCTCCACATCGAGGCCGCACTGAAACAACAGCAGCTGCTTGGTGAATTGTGCCTGAAGTTGTGCCGTGCTGAGTTGTTGCTCCAGGGTTTGGCGCGTGAGTTGGAGCTGGTCGGCGTCCACCGACTCCACCAGCCCTTCGTTGGCCAACTCGCGAAATTCTTGTTCCGAAGACTTCACCAGCGCCAGGGCACGGTCCAGCGTCTCGACATTGGCCTCCGCAGCCAAGGCCGTGGCGTAGGCTTCGGCCACCAGGCGACGCGTTTCCACTTCTGTCGCGTCCACGGCCAAATCCTTGGCATCGGCGAACACCTGCGAGGCCTTCAAGCCCACGAGGTAGCTCCCACTGAAAATCAGCTGAGAAGCATTCAATCCTGCCGTCGCCGTCTGGGTGGTCCCAAAAGACAACTCCAGCACCAAATCTTCCGGGGCCTGAGGATCGAACGACGACGCCGGCACCACTTGCGTCGGAATGTCGAGGAAGTGGTTGACATCGAACGACGCGCTGACTTGGGGAAGTCCGGTCGCGAGGAGTTCTTTGACGTCGCGCTTCGCCACCTGCACGTCAATGCGCGCACGCTGCATGGCGTAAGCGTTTTCGGCGCCGAGGGTTTGGGCTTTGACCAGGCTCAATTCGCGCTGGGCAAAGCTGCCCAACGTCAAGCTCACCGCGGCAAGCGTGAGGGCCAACCGGCGGCCCAGGAGTGGATTCATCATCGGTTCGTCGAAAGTTTCGATTCGAGGTAGTCCAAGCCTTGAGGGCTGGCGATCCCGCGGATGTGGTAAGTGAAAAGCTCTTTGAAATGTTCAGCGAGCGGGCGTTCGAGCGTCCCGTTCTCCGCTTGGCGCACCATGTCCTCCACCAAGGCCAAATGCAAGTCCGCCACCGCATCCACGTTCAAGTCGCTGCGGTACATGTCTTGCGCCATCCCCCGCGTGACGTTGTGCACCACCACCCGGCGAATCATGTCGCGGCGTCGGGCGTGCGTCGCCTCAAAGACCTTAGGGTAATACTTCTTCAGGTCGAACAGCACCGTTGAACTGACGGCCGACAACATCTTGTGCTTCTGCTCCATTTCCGCCAGCGCCAAGTCGATCGCATTCCCCTCCCCCGTCATCAGCTCGGTCATCTGCGCTTCCAGCCCGTCAATGTGGCTGTGAAGCGCTTGCGAAACGAGGTCGCGCTTGTCCTTGAAGTACTTGTACAGCGTCTTCTTGGAACATGCCAAGTGGCCCGCCAAATCGTCCATGCTGAGCGCCTTGATGCCAAACCGCCCAAACAGTTGGGTGCACCGCGTACGGAGCTCTGTGCCCCGTTCGTCGAGGGTTTGGGCAGGGGTGGTGGATGGGGAGGTCTGCGACATGCGGCCGCAAAACTACAACGCGATGCGCGCACAGGAAACGAAAAAAACGCAAATCGTTTCCTTCGGGTGCTTTTCCGCGCTTCACGTCAAATCGAGGTGCCACCCGGACACCAAGCCCTCGAGGTCGTCTCGGCGAAACTTTGCCCCGCGAACGCGGTTTTCGTCCGGCCGGATGCGCCAGCCCGTTGCGGTCAGAAAATCCGCGCCTTCCAACCGCGTGCGCTCAAACACCGCGCCTGTCAAATCCACCTCGTCGAAGGCCACCCCTTCGAGGTTGGCGCCGGTGAAGTCAGCGCCATGGGCTCGACCCCCTTTCCAGGTGACGCCCTTCGCGTCCATCCCTTCAAAGTTCGCGCTGTCTGCGACGCACTCTTCCAACCGCACCTCCAACCCCAGCGTGTTGCACGACGCAAAATCCAGCCCCACCAACTTGCAGCCCCGGAACGTGACGTCTTGGAGCCCGAGCCCCAAGGTTCGGACGTTGCTCAAGTCGCATTCCACGAAGGTGCACTCCTCAAAACGCGCGCGCCTCAGGTCCTTCCCTGACCAGTCCGCGCCCTCAAACGTGCATGCCTCAAAACGCGCGTCGCGCAAATCGCCCCATTCCGTCTCGCGGGTGAACCGCTGGTCGTACGCGTCCATGGCCGTTCAGGAAAGCGCGCTCGAAATGAGGTCGTCGTCCGCGTGGTTGGCGCGCGTGACTTTCAGGCGAGGCTCCATTTCCATGGCGCGGTCAATGGCCCATTGAGCGCCTTCGTTTCTGGCCCAGCTCCGGCGCGCGATGCCGTTGTTGACGTCCCAGTGCAGCATGGACCGCAGGCGGCGTTCGCTGTCTTCGCTTCCGTCAATCAACATCCCAAACCCGCCGTTCATCACCTCGCCCCAACCGACGCCGCCGCCGTTGTGGAGGCTGATCCACGTCGCGCCCCGGAACCCGTCGCCGACGAAGTTGTGGACGGCCATGTCCGCGGTAAACGCCGACCCGTCGTAAATGTTGGACGTCTCGCGGTACGGGCTGTCCGTGCCGCTGACGTCGTGGTGATCGCGGCCGAGCACGACCGGACCCTTCAGGCGACCGTCCTTGATGGCGTCGTTGAACGCCGAAGCGATCTCGGCACGCCCTTGAGCGTCCGCATACAGGATGCGCGCCTGCGAACCCACGACCAGTTTGTTGGCCTTGGCCTCCCGAATCCACCGCACGTTGTCCTGCATTTGCTGCTGGATGTCCGCCGGCGCTTCCGCCATGAGTCGTTCGAGCACCTCGGCCGCGAGGTTGTCTGTCACGTCGAGGTCAGCCGGATCGCCGCTGCAGCACACCCAACGGAACGGCCCAAAGCCGTAATCGAAGCACATCGGACCCATGATGTCCTGCACGTACGAGGGGTACTTGAACCCGTCGCCGTCTTCGGCCAAAATGTCGGCCCCCGCCCGGCTCGCTTCGAGCAAAAACGCGTTGCCGTAATCGAAGAAATACGTGCCGCGCGCCGTGTGTTTGTTCACGGCGGCCGCGTGCCGCTTGAGCGACGCCTGCACGTGCGTCTTGAACGTCTCAGGGTCTTCGGCCATCATGGCGTTCGCCGCGTCGAAGTCCAGTCCCACGGGGTAGTATCCGCCCGCCCAGGGGTTGTGGAGCGAGGTTTGGTCTGAGCCCATGTCCACCAGCACGCCGTCCTCGTCGAATTTCTCCCAAACCTCCACGACGTTGCCGAGGTAGGCGAATGACTCGGCGCGCTTGGCCGCCACCGCCTCCTTGACGCGGGACGACAGTTCGTCGAGGTCTGTGACCACGTGGTCGACCCAGCCTTGTTCGTGGCGCTTGTAAGCTGCCGCCGGATTGACTTCCGCCGTCACCGACACGCAGCCTGCGATGTTCGCGGCCTTGGGTTGCGCGCCACTCATGCCGCCGAGGCCGGCCGTGACGAAGAGCTTGCCCGCGAGCCCGTCCGTCGTGTCGGTGATGCCGCGCTTGCGGTCAATCATCCGGCCCGCGTTCAGCACCGTGATCGTCGTGCCGTGCACGATGCCCTGCGGGCCAATGTACATGTACGAGCCGGCGGTCATTTGACCGTACTGGCTTACCCCGAGCGCGTTCATGCGCTCCCAATCGTCGGGTTGGCTGTAGTTGGGGATGACCATGCCGTTGGTGACCACGACGCGCGGCGCTTCGCGATGCGAGGGGAAGAGGCCGAGCGGATGGCCGGAGTACATGACGAGGGTTTGGTCTTCTAGCATCTCGCTCAGGTACTTCATCGCGAGACGGTACTGCGCCCAGTTTTGGAAAACAGCCCCGTTTCCGCCGTACGTGATGAGCTCCTCCGGGTGCTGCGCCACCGCCGGATCCAGGTTGTTTTGGATCATCAGCATGATGGACGCCGCCTGCTGGCACTTGGCTGGGTACCACTCGATGGGGTAGGCCTTCATGGCGTGGGTCGGACGCAAACGGTACATGTAAATGCGTCCGTACGCGCGCAACTCCGAGGCAAATTCGGGCGCCAACTCCGCGTGTTGGTCGGCGGGGAAATAACGCAGCGCATTCTTCAGGGCCAATGCCTTTTCCTTGTCCGTCAATATGTCCTTGCGGACGGGGGCGTGGCTCCATTCGGGGTTGCGCTCCACGGCGGGAGGCAACACGGTGGGAAGGCCTTCTTGGATGGCGGCTTGGAGTTGGGCTGCGGTCATGGGGTGGTGGGTTTCTTGGCGAAGCGGCCGGTGCTCTTGTCAAAGCCGTAGGGGCAATGCTTGCACCCGCTTTGGCAACAATGTCCGCGCTTCAGGTGGTAGGCCTCCGTGAAGACAATGAAGCCTTCCGGTGTGGTGTAGTAGTCCTCGGGGTCAAGCTCCTTGGGCATGCCCCAAAAGTACCGCCAACTCGGCCTGAATGTTCTGTTGCTTGTCCGCCGTGTACCACTTGTGGACTTCTTGGCTGTAGGTGTGCGCAATCGCCGGGTCCGCTTTGATTCGACGAACGAGCGCCATGGCCTCCTCCGGCCTTGGCCCCCACGTGCCCAAGACCCTCATGTCCGAATCGAGAAGCACCGTCTTGGGAATGGACCGGCCGCCGTTGGTGAGGAACAAGTCCATCACCTCGACGTTCTGGTCGCGCAACAACACGCGCACTTCGAGCTTGCCCTCAGCTTCCGCCTCGAGGGCTTCGTGCACGGGGAGGATTTGGGCACCGTCGCCACACCAAAACTCGTTCAACACCAGCATCCGAGACCCTGCCTTCAACCTCGCCGCCGCCGCTTTCAAGTCGTCGCGCAGGCCGTCCTTCGCAAGCGCTTTCCGGATGCGTTTCACGCGTTGCGCGTTGATCGGAATGTACTTGTCGTACGGCGCCTCGTCTTCGTTGGGGTTGGGCTCGGCGTCGAGCAACCCATCAAGGTGTTGGGTCACGGTCACGGCGCGCGCCCATCCCTGGATCACTAGGGCGGAATCTGCGTCGGAAAGGGGGGTGTGATTCATGCCCTAAAAGTAGCGCGGAGGCCTGCCTCGCAATGCCTAACTTTGCCGCCGTCCATGAGCGACTTCCTTCAGCACGAGTGCGGCATCGCTTTGCTCCGCCTCAAAAAGCCCCTCCAGTACTACGCCGAGAAATACGGCACGCCCTTCTACGGGCTCAACAAAATGTACTTGCTGATGGAAAAGCAGCACAACCGTGGGCAAGACGGTGCGGGTTTGGCCAACATCAAACTCGACGTCAATCCCGGCAAACGCTACATCAGCCGGATGCGCTCGGTGGACCCTCGCCCGATTCAGGACCTGTTCCAAAAAATCATGAGCCGCTTCACCGACCTCTCGGCAGAGCAGCTTTTGGACACCGTCGCCTTGCAAAACGACCACGCCTTCACCGGCGAACTGTTCCTCGGTCACTTGCGCTACGGCACGTTTGGGAAGAACGAGATTGAAAATTGCCACCCGTTTTTGCGCCAAAACAACTGGCGCACCCGCAACCTCGTGGTGGCCGGCAACTTCAACCTCACCAACGTCGACGAGCTGTTCGACGTGTTGGTCCAAATCGGACAGCACCCCAAGCAGAAGTCCGACACGGTCACGGTCCTCGAAAAAATCGGTCACTTCCTCGACGAGGCCAACCAAGAACTCTTTGACCAATTGAAGGGCGAAGGCTTGGACAACCAAAGCATTTCCGAACGCATCGCCGACACCCTCGAAGTGGGGCCTGTGCTCCGCCGCGCCTCCGCCGACTACGACGGCGGGTACGTGATGTGCGGACTCCTCGGCCACGGCGACGCTTTTGTGATGCGCGTCCCCAACGGCATTCGCCCCGCGTACTGGTACGAAGA
>Ga0181577_10004552_pt1 | contig 10694 bp, 9 predicted proteins | sample 101ome_21_FD_132468 | JGI IMG/M metagenome (GOLD analysis project Ga0181577, IMG submission 132468) | Coastal salt marsh microbial communities from the Groves Creek Marsh, Skidaway Island, Georgia - 101413BT metaG (megahit assembly) | ecosystem: Environmental > Aquatic > Marine > Intertidal zone... | reverse complement strand
GTCGCAGTCTCACGCCCAGCAGAGTTTCTCGCTTTCGGTGTTCCAGTTTCTATTTTTGGACGGTTCCCGACTCGTCGTTTTGTCACCCACTGTTCAACAAACAAAATTGGAGAGAGAGAGAGACAGAGGTTTGGGCCCGAAGCCGGCAGAGGGAGACAGGCGCGCGAACGAACGAACGAACGAACGAACGAACGATGGCGACGCTGGCGGACTCGTTCCTGGCGGATCTGGACGATTTGAGCGATGATGAGGAGACGCCGGTGACGACAGAGGCGACGGCGATGGAGACGATGGACGGCGACGGAGTGCGCGGAGCGAATGCTGAGGGCAGCAATAAGTGTCTGCTTCGGTCGGACGTTCTGGACGAAGTGTCGACGCTTCCGGGGACAGAGAGGTATCAGAGAGTGACGAACGCCGTGCGTGCGGCGATGGAGCGACACGAGGCGATGGAAGCGGATGGCAAGACACCAAGTGAACGCAGAGTGGGAGCGGTGGATGAGGGCGCAGAGGCGTTGGTGGTGGAGTGCAACTCTTTGACGGTGGAGGTGGATAACGAAATCGCCATCGTGCATCAGTACATCAAGGATAAGTATAAGAGTAAATTTCCCGAGCTCGAATCCTTGGTGTTGCATCCCATCGATTACGCTCGAGTGGTCAAGGCGATCGGGAACGAGTTGGACATCATGAAGGTGGAGCTTGACCAAGTGCTGCCATCCGCGACCATCATGGTCGTGACCGTCACGGGTTCGACGACCTCGGGTGAAGCTCTGAGCGAGGTTGAATTAGATAAGGTGATGAAAGCCTGCGATAGAGCTCTGGAGCTCGACGAGTCGAAGAGAATGATGTTCAGTTACGTAGCCACGCGCATGGCTGACACGGCGCCAAACTTGAGTGCTGTGTTGGGAAGCGATATTGCGGCCCAGCTGATCGGTATCGCCGGTGGTTTGCATTCTCTTTCGAAGATGCCTGCGTGCAACGTGCAAGTTTTGGGCTCGAAAAAGAAGAACACTGGAGGCATGTCGAGCGCATCTGCAATTCGAGCCGGCGACATGCACGCTGGGTTCATCTTTGAGTGTGATATCATTCAGAAGAAAACTCCGCCTGCTTGGAGAAGCAAAGCGGCTCGACTCATCGGGGCAAAATGTTCGCTAATGGCGCGCGTTGATGCGTTCGGTGAATGCCCGGATGGTTCCACTGGAAGGAAGTTTGCTGATGAAATTGTCAAGAAGATTGACAAGTGGCAAGAAGCTCCGCCTGCCAGAACGGCGAAACCTCTCCCAGCACCAGGCGTTGAACAAAAGAAGCGGCGCGGTGGCAAACGTGCGCGAGCGCTCAAGGAAAGATATGGTCTCACAGACATGCGTAAGGCTGCGAACAGAATGAATTTCAACGAAGTTGAGGAGGAGGTTGGATACGAAGGCGAAGGTCTCGGTACTTTGGGATCCGCCGCCGGTTCTGCGGCAGTCGCCGGTCGGCTCCGAATCGCCCAGAAGAAGGCTAAGCTTATCAAAACTGACAACAAAGCTGGCCGATCTACCTTTGCTAGCACCGCTGGTACGTCTGGTATGGCATCTAGCTTGGCTTTCACCCCCATCCAAGGCATCGAGCTCGTCAACCCGAATGGACCAAAAGCGGAAGGGACGGTATCTGGAACGGACTCTGTATTTTCTGAGCGACGCGGCTTTTCCAAAATCGCGCGACAACTTAAGCGATGATAGCACCATCTCGTGAATTCAAGTCAATAGCCAAAACGTTGATTTTAATCGTCATGTACCGTATTAGCCACGCCAGACGCAAAGTAAGAAACAGAACCCACTCGGTCCATGTTCCCCCACTCTCGCTGTCAGCGACACGTCACTTGGCGACTGCTGCCGACCTAACTTACGAGAGAGCGCTCGAAGAGCACTCGACAACGTGATCTACCCCAGGCTCTAAAAGTCTCGACAAGCAGAAAACGATGCTCGCGGTCACTGCGACGTCATCCGTCACCGGAACGCTCAAGGTGAGCGCTTCTGGGAAGGCGGCCAGGGGACGCAGAAGCGCGACGATGGCGCAGCGACGTGGCGGTGTCGTAGTTCGCGCCGAAGGAGATGATACCGCGGCGGCCTGCACTGGATCGTGCGATTCGTGCGGTTTGGCCAAGGATAAGATGCAGTGCGATGGCAGTGGACGCATCCAAGGCGGTCTGGCGGCGATTGAGTTGTTCTCTTGGTGGCCGATCAAGGCATACAGACCGTGCCCGGGACTTATCGAGAGCGGTGGTGTTTACACGCGTAAGGGCCAGGACGTGAACACCATTTGGTTTGGTGACTCCGGAAAGGAATAGACGCTCGCCCACCACAACTATTACGACTAGTAGCCCTGTTATGTTACACAGATTAAAACTCAAATCAAATCTACAGATTGGCGCTAGAAGAGCCGACGACGCGATGGTTGTCATCGACGTCATTCATCAAGCGAGTAAACGCGATGTCGCTCGTTCCTTGAGCACCAGGACTCATATTCTGACGGTTGGCTCCAGACAACGATTCTTCTATGACGACTCCTTGCGTCTCGGGCAATGTCAGCGCATCGGCGCACGCTGATGCTGCCGCCAAACCCAAAACAACGGGCGGCAAAGAAGCCGATATAGCCTGAGATAAAATTATACCCGGCGCAATGATTCCACCGACACGAGCCGCAAGAGAACAAGTACCCAAGCACGCTGAACGAACAATAGTTGGAAACAATTCAGTAGTGTACAAGTAAATCATGTTGAACGATCCTGCGATTCCAAAGCGCCCAAACATCGATACAAACACCTGTGTGCCACCGGTAAATAGAGAGCTAGCAAAAACTCCTACGGCAGCGAACCCCATGAGCAAAACTAGAGTCATTCGTCGGCCAAGCTTATCCACGCAAACTTGTGCAAACGCATGCGATGGAAATTCCACTATGCCGCTGACGAACGTGTTCATATAAATGGATCCACTGAGAGCCCCGACGTTGAGAGATAGTCCATAGTACACCATGCTTGTGATACAGAAGATGTAAGCCATGGCGATGAGCCGCTGACGCAGCGTAGCATATGGGAGGACAGCGGTCACATTCAGACCTTTCACGACTCGGTTCTGTTTCAGGGGTGGTAATCTACCACTAAAGTTCGGGTTACCTTTTGCCAGATGTTGCATCACTTCATTAGCTTTGTCAGTTTGGCCGGTAGCTAAATACCAACGAGGAGATTCATACAAGTACTTGTACGTGAGCGCAACATATGCAACTCCGTGGACTCCGCAAAAGGCAACGAATGATCTCCATTTCGGCAATCCATACGCAACTGGAGCCATGAACGAAATGCCGCTCGACCAGAAATACTGAGTGGAAATTCCTAACACTGCGCGCCATTTGATTCCGAGGACCTCAGTGCATAAGACGTAGCTCGCAACGCCTAATCCTCCACAGCCAAAGCCACGTAGACACGTACAGAAAAAGTACATCCAGTATCCACTTGAAATCGACGCTAAGAGAGCCCCAGCGCTCGCAAGAAGCGTGGAGAAATACAATCCCAAAAGTCTCCCTTTGTCGTCCGCCAACTGACCCAAAATACCAGCGCCGAGAAGGAATCCGAGAAAGAAGAACGAGTCTGCCAGTTGCACCTTGTATTCGTGTGCGCAAACGAGGTCCCACTCAGAAACAATCGATCCCGCAACGTCAACCCACTCCCACAACTCCCTATCCATGTCGCACAACTCCATCAACGCCCCAGTTTCACTATCCACACAACCGCCTTCGGTGGCACATCGCCACTCGGGTACTCTTGCAGCGAAGACAGAAGTCAAAGTGAGAAACGCCGCGGGAAACCAAGCCAGTGAACTCAGCGCGAACTGCGTGAGCTGCGCTTTATTCGCCTGCCCGATGCGCGAATCGAAGAGCTCGTCGATCGTTTGCCCCTCGAACTCTCCCTCGTCTCCTTGCGATCCCTCAACGTCCGCCCTAGAGCTCGTCCCGACAACGGACTCGAGCTCGACGTGCTCAAACTGTCCAGAACCCATGAGCCCGGGCGTGGAGCTCTGGGACGCGGTTTCGGGCCCGGAACGTCGAACGGCTGATCGAGCGTTAATCTCGCTCGCCTCCGGCCGCCCTCAGCGGCCTCGTTTTCGCCGTCCGACGACGCCGCGTCGAGCTCTCGCCCGTGAGTCTCGCGGTCGTTGCGCGTTTCAAATTTTGAGTAAACAAGTTTTGAATGAGTAAACAGTGATGTGTTTTCTTCTCAAAACACCCGGGTGTGGGTTGAACGGACGACGACCGAGATCGAGACGGTCTCGACACAGCGTCACGCGTGTGAAGACAGCGACGAGCATGTTGCGAAGATCGACGAACGCATTGGCGCGGGCGACCGCGCACGCGACGTATGGTGCTCGTCGCACCGTCGTCACGGCGAAACTCCCGGACCTCGAGTACGATTTCGGCGCCCTCGAGCCCGTGATTAACGCTGAGATCATGGAGCTCCATCATCAAAAGCACCACAACACGTATGTGACCAACTTTAACGCGGCGCAGGAGAAATACGCCGAGGCTGAGGCTAAGGGTGACTACTCCACAATGATCGCCATGCAGCCCGCGATCAAATTTAACGGGGGCGGACACGTGAACCACTCGATGTTCTGGAAGTGCTTGACGGCGCCAAAGGATTTCGCCATGCCGGAGGGTGAACTTCTCAAAATGATCGAACGAGATTTCGGATCGCTGGATGCGATGCAAGACAAGTTCACCACCGCGACGGTTGCGGTTCAAGGCTCTGGGTGGGGTTGGTTGGGCTACAACAAGGCTACCGGCAAGCTCGCAGTGACGACAACGGCGAACCAAGACCCGTGCGTCACCACCGGCTTGACGCCTCTCCTCGGTGTTGATGTCTGGGAACACGCGTACTACCTGCAGTACAAGAACCTCCGCCCCGACTACGTAAAGAACATCTGGAAAATCATCAATTGGAAGGTACGTGTCGTGCTTTTACTCTCTATCGACTCGCCTCAGCTCTCGTTTTCCTCGGCTTTGTGACTGACAGAAGAATTTTGTTGACGCAGTACGTTGGTGACAACCTTAAGAATGCCATGTAATATTAGAACGAAAACATCATACTTTGCTTATTCAAAATATTTCGTCGAGCTATGGAGCTGCTTATTGTTGCGCATCGCGCGCTTGCTATGTGCTTCTACAAGAAATTGTGCTCCTCTTCTTCTTGAGGGAGCTGCATTCGGCGGCTATGGCTACGTACCGTCAGCGTCTGAGCTCCAATATCAGCTTTCTCGTTGTTCCTCTTCGTCAGTACTAACGTCCTCCGCCGCCTCTTCATCGATCTCCTCCAGTTCGATGTCTTCCTCTCCCTCTGTCTCCATAATGACTTTGATGCATTCCTCCTTGTCGTTGTGCATTGCCTCGTCGAGGGGCGTGCGACCCGCCGCGTTGCAGGTCGACGCGCTCCCCCCTTTATCTAACAGTAGCTGCACAATATTCGCGTGCCCGTTCAAACACGCCCAGTGCATCGCCGTACTACCTTGCTCGTTCGTCTTGTTGACGTCGGCGCCGTACTCGAGAAAGAGACGGACAATTTCCTCGTGTCCGTTTGCCGCGGCGTAAAGCAAGCCGTCGTACGCGTCTGCGAGCGCACCCTGGTCGAGATACGACCGACACTCATCGACTTCGCCGTATCGCGCCGCGTCCGCCAGAGCTTCGCTCAGTTCCTCCGCCGTGGACATGCTTTTCAGCGTGGAATGTTTTGGCGGCGAACGATTTTTGCTACGCGGTGTTGTTACTATTTCCAACATGGGTCAGTGGCGTCGGCGTCCCGTCGCGCCCCCGGGTGTGTGTAGGAAGAGAGTCGTTACCGGTGGTTGGTTTGTCACGGCGCGAGTCGGCGACACGGCGAGATGGTCGCCACGCGGCGCTCTCAGAAGCGCGATGGGACGACGAAGCGTTCGCCAAACTTTGCCGTCGGCTTTGCCTATCTGTTGGGTGCGTCTTTCGTGTCGTAAACGCGCAACTGGACCGGCTCTACGCGGCTGACAGCTCGATTCAGCCAACCATCTTTTTTCAGCGCGACTCGAGACTGATGCATGAGATGGCGATTCGTTTACGTAGCGACGCAATTGACGTCAAAACTCTTACCATTCTTCATCAACACCTTGGTTGCGCGACAATTGACCCCAGAAGAGTTTGGGGTGCCGACGGTGCACTTTTACTTACTATCCACAGTCATACTCACCACGCGCGAGGGCTTCCGTCGTGCCCTCATGCGAGACTCCACCGGGGACGCCTCCCTCGCTTACGCATGGCTAGTACTTCCCATAGGCGGTGTTTTGTCCATCTTGGTCCCGTTCGGGGTGATTCGGACACAGAATCTGTCAGCCTCTGAGCCATACGGCAAAGCCTTGCTGTACTACGGTTTAGCCGCCTTCATCGAACTTTGTGGTGAGCCCGGTTACATACGAGCGATGAGGCGATCCGCCTTTAAGCTCAGGCTCTTCGCAGAATCGACGTCAACGATCCTCAGGAGCGTGTTGACGTACGCTCTAGTGTCATCAAACAGCGCTGATGTTGTACTAGCGTTTGCGTACTCGCAGGTTCGTATTAATTTTTTTACAATTAATTTTTAGAAAGTTTCATCCAGCTGGGACTGACGGTGTTTTTCACGTTCAGCTTATCTATGCGGTGTCCATGACGATCTTTTATCTCATAGCAACGCCGAGATCATCGTTCAAAGCTTCAAATGGGGATCCCGCGACTGGGAAATTAATTAGTATATTTTCACTGCAGGTAAATATATTTCATCTTCTCAAATGGCTGTTCTCTGATGATCCTTCCACGCAGGCACTTTGGAAGCTCATCCTTGCCGAGGGAGAGAAGGCGGCGCTGATCGCGATCGCCGCAGCCGATCAGGTTGGAGTTTACGGACTCGTGGCTTCACTCGGGTAAGTGTGAATTATTTCATTAATTAATTATTATTTCACTGACGATTCGATTATAGCGCCGCATTCGCTAGATTAGTTCTGCAACCTTTCGAAGAGGCGGCATTTGTCATTTTCACTCGCAGTGTTTCCTCAAATGCGCATGCAAAAAGAGAAAAGGAAGTGTTTGATGCATTGTTGCGAGTAGCTATTATTTTTGGTAGTACAGCGGTACGTTTGTTGGCGTTGCGTGCTGACAGTCTCTTGTCGAGATGATTCTGACTCGTGCGTGATCGCAGGCATTCATGGGTCCACATTATTCTTGGTTGGTGCTTCGGTACGTGCTGTGGCGACGTGTTCTCCAGAGATGAAATTTAATTATTTCTTTCCGCGTGCAGCATCTTGTACGGTGAGCGATGGTCAAACGCTCATTTCGCCGCGGAAACACTCGGTTTCTACGCGATTTTACTCCTCCCACTTGCGGTACGTGCTTGACGATACTTGACGCGCGCGCACCCGAATTCCTTCGGTGTACGCGATAAAATTAATTAATTCTGCTCGATGTCATTTACGTAACATTGAATTATTTCAATACTGAATTTCTGGTGCAGGTGAACGGGATAACTGAGGCGTATGCCCACGCAGTCATGGTATGGATGTCTCACTGACGTTTTGCCCATTTCGTTGACTCTGTACACCCCGCAGTCATCTTCTGAATTGAGCTCGTCTAATATTTGGCTCCTCATGTGCTCACTTGTGAACGTGGTACGTGACGACGTCGTGGAGCACCGTGTACGCAGGTTCTAACCTCACAATAGGGTGGCACACTACTTCTTCAGCGTTCTTTTGGTCCTGTTGCGCTACTTATCGCCAATGCGATGAGTATGCTCGTTCGTATCGCTTTCACCGGAACATACATACGCAAGCGGTTTGTTCGCCTCAACGTGGACAGCAGACTCAACTTGCTCTCCAAGACGTATCTCTTGGTGAGTCAATCTCGTCCTGATGCTTTAGATATTCCGTACTCACTATTTCTTTCGCAGACTTTAGTCGTTTTCTCCATTGTTTCTCGAGCATCTGCGGTTATGCTGCGCAACAACCCGACAAGCGCTGGCTTGCTCGCGCACACATCCTGCGGCGCTGTAATACTCGCCATATTGCTCGTAACAATCTACAAGTTTGAGCGTGACGCGTTTTTGTACTTAGCTAAACATGATAAACATGATTAGCGCGACTCTAGCTCATTTGAAGAAGATTTACGTCGTTTTCACAATTTGAAACTCTTTGGCCCAGTCCCCAACATGGCTGTTTTCGTCAGAAATCCAGCACGGTGGTGCTTCACTTGACCTAGATCGCACCTGCAGGCGTCAGTCTGTGACTCGAGCGTTCCGCGCTAGCAGAGAACGCGCTCGTTTTCTCCAAAGAGGAGTGAACGCATAACACACAGCAGTGTCTCTGCTGGAGTACGCCAGTTCCGAAGCCGTCGCGTCGTCAAAAGCCGCGTCATGTTGACCTCTGTCGTCCGCCGTGTTGCTGGCGCAACCGCTCGCAGTTTCAACCGCACGTCCACTAGATCTTACGGCGCCGGTCCGCCGGGGGGCTACTTCGCGGAAGGTACTCAAACTGGTCGCAACGGCTACCTGTTCGGGGAAACTCCGCCGCCCCCGGGTAAGTCGAGAGTGTGGGAGGACTGGGAAGCTCCGTGGTACGCATCTCTTGTGATCGCGGCAGGCGTCTTGACCTTCGGACTTCAAGCGAAGCCGGAGACGAGAATGACGTCCTGGGCTCGAGAAGAGGCTGCTCGTCGCCTTGACGCGGAAAAGTAGTTGCCTCCTCGCATGTGATGCTAGCAAGTAGTCGAGCACCAGACTGGTGTGTTGTAATTGTGTTCCCATTAGAAAAATTTCTTGGTTCCCTCTTCTTCACGAGTACGTGCGATGTGCTCAGTTCCTAGATTTTCGCTTCTATTAAAATATTTCTAATGTTTTTGTGCTAACGGCGATACTTCGGGCGCTTGAAGTTGACGTAGAGGTGAAAGATACCGCGCTCAAACGTGCATCGAAAGCCCCGCTTGTGGCTGTATTCCCACTCTTTGTTGACGATCTTAAAAGCGACATCCTCGTATGGTGGTCCAGCAGAGATTTTCAGCAGACAGGTTTCTGCATTTGGGGACCCATCCGGTTCAATTCTGTACGTCGGAGCCTTCGAACGATCGATGAGATCGGGATAGAAGATGTTAAACTTGTAGCCTTGTACAACCTTTGGCGGAGGATTTGATGAGTCGTAGTGCGTTTGGTTGTACTTGTTCCAAGTGTAACCAGTGTGAACACGATTGAAATATTTCGGTTTCCGCGGTCGATACTTGTCGTGCCACCAGTAAGCTTGCGATTCCAAAGCGACCTCTGCGGAAAAGTTGGCGTCACCGTCCTCTGTTGCGCCCATCATGCGCTCTACTAGAGCCTTGGCCTTTACATCTTCTTGTTTCTCGACATCCTTGAAGTCGGTGGTTCCCGTGATCAAGTTTGCAAGGACGCCAGTAGTGTGATGACGCCCACCGGCGCTTTTGAAGGCGTTGTAGACGTCCTCTTCAGTCTTTCCCCGCAACACGCGCTTCTCGGATGTTACCTTTGTGAAGCGAGACATGCCTCTAATGCGCTCTTCTTCGCGAAGCTTCTTAGTGTTCGCAGCATCTTTCGTCGCGTCGATGATTTCGATACCGTCCTCAACCTCAGTCACCCGAGCTGGCGACAATGCAGGATCGTAAGGTGCCGCAGCGCTGTGCGGCACATCCGCCAGCTCCTCTTCCCACTCTGATGACCCAGCGCCATGAGCGTCTTCATCGCCCATATGCTTGCCAAAATCTGCACCAAGAAGATCTTCGTCATCGTCGTCGCCATCAGCGTGATTCGAAGCGGCCGCGGTGGAGGGGTGCACTCGTACTTGGCTTCTATCTTCAATCTCACTTTGTTCAAACTTTGCCTTGAGAGCTTCGTGCATCTCCTCGACGATGGCTTTCGTCTTCGCCATGGAAACGCGCATAAGAACCGCTTGCCAATACTCTATTTCGCTCGCGTCAGGTCCTTCGATTTGTTGGGAAATTTCCGTCTCGAGCTCTGACAACTCGGCGGCTGATTTTCCGCTGACAATTTCCACGACGTCATTGTCAATGTCCTCGTGAAGACTAGTAGCCTCAACACGCACAGACGCTTGTCCGTGAACACGCGCTCGCTCTGTCTCTTCCTTTTCGCGCGCTTTGTTCGTCTCAATCTGAGCCACGCCGATGAGAGCCGTCCAAAACTCTCTTCGGCGGGAGTTCTTCGTGTCGAGCTCGCGAATTTCCTCCAATTCTCTCTTCGTCTCATCGAGCTCAGCGAGCGAGAGCCCACCGAGAACGGTGAGCGGATTCACAAAAGCGTCGAAATCTCTGTGAGATTCCGCGAACACGTTCCTCGAGATCAAATCGATAGCTTTCGCCCTCCCTTCCTTGATCCGAATGTCCGCCCGCACCTTGGCCTGCTTGAGGTGAAACTCATTCTCCTTCTCCTCGAGTTCCCGCGCCTCGCTCTTCGCCTTGGCGCGTTTTTCGTTATCCATCGCCGCTAACGCGCTCGAGTTTCCTCGTCGCCATCTCCCGCTCACGCCTTCACCCTCGCTCACGCCCCCGCCGCCCGAGTTTCTCCAGCCCTCCACCGCCGTCCCGGCGCTTCCCGGTCCGAACCTCGGCGCCCCGCCTCCCGCGCCGTCATCCACCCGCTGTCGCTTGCCTTCCAT
>Ga0181577_10004548_pt1 | contig 10697 bp, 11 predicted proteins | sample 101ome_21_FD_132468 | JGI IMG/M metagenome (GOLD analysis project Ga0181577, IMG submission 132468) | Coastal salt marsh microbial communities from the Groves Creek Marsh, Skidaway Island, Georgia - 101413BT metaG (megahit assembly) | ecosystem: Environmental > Aquatic > Marine > Intertidal... | reverse complement strand
ACTAGACCGTCTTGCGCTGCCTCTGGATTGGCGGGGTCACCCAGCAACGCACCACCAGCCAAAAGCAATCCACCTACTGCGGCTACGCCGACACCGACACCAGTACCGCTAGTCGCCAACCCGGCACCGACCATCGCACCGCCGATGCCCTTCAGGGCACCGCCGATCATCTTTTGTTTAGGACGACTACTGATGCGTGCTCCAATTAAGCCACTCATAGTGTCTTCCAAAGACGCCATTGCCTTAATCAAATCTTGGTTACTCTTCTCAAGAGCGGCCATGTTGTCGATCTGTCGACGCATGAACTGCTCTTCACGCATATCAGAGACACGTTGCGTTTCTTCTTGTTGAGTCGCTAAGTTGTTCTCAATACCCATGCGCTGTCGGTGAGACTTATTAGAGGGGTCGTAGAAGCCCTGTCCACCTTTTTCTTTAAATGACATTTGCTGTTGGGCGTACTGCAAGATCTCGGTCTGCATCTCTTCACCCAGACCCATGTCAGCCATACGGGCACGAGTTACCGATCCGGGTCCCATTGCACCCTTCATGACTTTCTCGTTGTCCAACCCCATACGCTTGATGATCTCTTGACGCATCTGGAGGGGGTCTTTCATGCCCCCGCCGATCTCATAAGCGTTAACTCCGCCCATGAAGAACATACGGTTAGCGACCGTGGGGTCCATTAACTGGCGTTGCTCAGTAAGGATGTCTGCGGTGCTCTTACTGAAGCCAGTTGAAGTACGAATAGCCTCGATGGACTTAGCCATTGCAGGTGTAATTGTTTGACCTGTGCTCAGTCCAAACTGGGTAGCAGCGTTGATGCCACCAGCGCCCAAACGGAAATCCGTTAATCCCTGACGCTGTTGCATTGCTTGCATCTGGGACATGCCTGTCATCTGCTGGGTGAGCAGGTTCAACTTGTCTGCGCTAGAAGCGTATTGCATACCCCTATCAATACGTGCATCTAGTTGACCCATTGCAGCACCGATAATCGGGGCGGCGGCGGCAAAACCAGCGCCCACCTTACCGAAGGTGCTTAGTCCCTTGCTTGGCCCACCAGTACTTACTGCCTGAGCGGTTGCAGATTTAGACTGTCCAACGGACCCGCTACTGTTGATTGGTGCGCCATCAGTACCAGCGGGGCGCGGAGTACCTCCCGCTCCTTTACCTCCGCCACCTCCCATGACGCCCTGTACGTCCTTTGCAGCGGCGGCGAGTTTCTCCATCTCCATGCGCCACGACTTGGTTATGTCGCGCGCCTCTTTGAGATGTCCTTTAAGTTTCTGTAGTTGTTGGGTATCTAGTCGGAGGCCAGCCTTAACCTCGGAGCGCATACGGCTATTGTTGCCGCCAATTACTTGCTCTCCGACCTCTGCCTCAGGTCCCTGAGGGGTTTCTGCCATTACAGCCTCCGCTACTGGTTACGCCACCTAGCCATGCGGTACCAATAGTCCCGCTGTCTAACTGACATGGATTTTATGTCTAGTAGATTGAACCCATTGTAGTGAGAGGCTATGGCTTCGTATTCCCAATAAAGTATCTTCAGACTAACTGAGTAAAAGTGAGACCCAATCGAGCAGAATTGGCATGTCTTCGCCGCAACTTGCACACTGGGTGTTCACCTCCCCCATCTTAGGCCCTAAGTTGACCTCCAACAGGGCTTTTATCAACTTTTTACGATCTGAGACGTTTAGTCCTCGTGCCCATTGCAACGGGTTAGCGGGGGCCTTACCATCTTCCCAAACGGTGCATCTAGATAACATAACTGTGTTTAGAGCAGCGTCATTGTCGGACTCTTTCTGAGCGACGAGCGTGTCCTCTCCGTTAGGTAGACGCATTGTAATAACGCCTTGCGAAGTGGTCACTTGTAGACCTTCACGGATATCAAAATCCGGGTACGTAATGGGGAAGTCCTCATCGAGCAACAACTCCACATCGTTCATCACCGAGCACGACGGGCACGTTACGTTAATCATGCGGGTATCACCATACGTAGCGCGTACCACTGCCATATACAACATGTCCCGGTCACCCAACATCAACTGGTTCATAATCTGCTTACCATTTGCGTTGGTAATCTCGATAGAACCAATACGTTGGACTGCGCGGGAAAGGAGGGCATTCATGTACTCCGAGTACAGCAATCCCTTCTTATTTTCTAAAGAGGCCAAATACTCCTCGTCCTCACCGGTGAGTTCCCTTACCTCAGCGTCGGTATGCCACACATCCAATTTCTTGTCGTATAGACCTTGGATGAGTTCGACAATTACCTCAGGGACTCCCGCCATGTAAGGAACGGAGTCGTTATTAGCATCATTAATGATTTCGGCTTCTTCTACAGTACCCATGTTGTGCTCCTAGATTGAGTTGTATGCAGGTTTATTATATACGTATATTACTTAATTCCAGTGATGCTAGAGAAACTAGCGATTTCATCCTCAAACAAGATGCTAAAACCTTCGTGGTTAATGACCATCTGCTGAATCAGGATCGAGGAGTCACCTGCGTTCAAGTCACCTAGCGAGAATGATGCTGGCCAGCAGTTGAAGAGTTTATAACCCAACTTGATAGCGCCAGCGGGAGTCGTAGTTTCGGCATTTTGTCCTGAAGTTCCCGGCTGAGCATAGCGACCAGCGGACACCGGGTGATCGTAGACAGCCACTGCGATGTCGCAACGGTAGTCGTTTGCATCAGATGTGGAGCCAGACAAGCCAGCGCCACCCTGTCCCCACGAATGGAGGAACTGCTGCCACTTGTACAGGTTGTCTTGGTCTGCAAAAACGCCTTTTGTGAAAGTGACGGGGCCGAAGTCCGACTGACCGATCATCTTATGCGGATGAGTGTTCATACCACCTTCGCGGTAGGCAATCATCTCATTCTGTACCGTAAGTCCAGAAACCACGGAGAAGCCAAGGTCAAGTTGGCCTCCCATAAATTCTGAACCAGCGAGGTTACCGCTCGGGATGATTTGTACCTTGAACTTAAAGTTCCTGATTGGATCAGTTACTGCTGCACGTGCCATTGGGATTGCTCCTTAGTATTAAAGTGTCTCAGCGGTGTTGCTACCGCCTGACCACTGGCTGAGGTTAATTACGATATATTCGGCTGGGTTCTGAAGTGCGACACCAATCTCGATGTTGACCTGACCTTGGTCAACACTGCTTGTCGTATTGTTTGTCTCGTCGCAAATCACGAAGAACGACTGAGCGGCGTTGGTACCTTTAAGCCCTCCCTCGTTGTAGAACTCTGTCAAGAACCCTGTCGTAGTAGCGGTGATTCGCGACCACAAGTTCTCGTCGTTAGGCTCGAATACGGCGAACTGCGTCAACTGCTTGAGGCTGTGCTTCAAGTAGTTAAGGGTACGACGGATCGGGATGTACTTGTCGGACGTGGTGCGAGCCAAGGTGCGTGCCCCGAAGACTGCAATTCCTGCTCCGGGGATTACCTTGAACGAGTTCACGTAAGGGTTACCGTCGTAAAGGGTACCAATGTCGTCGTTTGACAGTTTTACCGTCAGACGAAGAGCACCGCGGATTTCTGCTGAGTAACCGGCTGGGGCCTTAGCGACTGAACGCTGTACTTCTGTACGAACCATCAAACCTGCGACGGCTCCACCGGGATACGTTTTACGGATAGCACCGGGGCCGCTCTTGGCTGGGTCAACCATCAGCAATGCGGGTGCGTAGTGAGCAGCGTAACCGCCGTAGTCGGCAAAGTTAGAGGCTGTGCTCTGTAGATCGGCCAAAGTAGCAGACGTGATGTCCGGGTCGATGATTACAATGGAGTCTCCGCGAGTCTCGGCCTTGTTACGCAAAGCGGTATTAGCCGTGCTAGTCGAGTCGCCTACAGCATTGATGATCAGCGTACCAACAATGCCATCGATTGCGTCTGCGCGGTCAGCAATATTCTGTGATGTCACTGCTCCCTCTAGACCTCCTGAGAGGGTGACGTCGGTGAAGTAATAGGTAAGGTCTTGGTTGGGGGCCAAAGTAGTCACACCTGAAATCTCCACATACTTACTGTATGTGTTAATTACAGTTTCTACATAACGACTACCATCGGGGTCAAGTGTGACTGCTGGCCAACGCTCAACCTCAACACCGCCGAGTTTGACAACTACTGTAAAGGTACCGTAGGTGGTGTCGGTGGTTGCGTCCAGCCCAGATACCGCTGATCCACCGTCTTCCGTGAGAGCCTCGATTGCAAGGCTCAGGGTGTTACCCCAAGTACCGGGGCTGATGGCGGCAACATCAAAAAGGGCGGCACTAGCGGTACCCTGACCATCGAGGTCTGCGGTCGGTCCCTCTGGGAAGTATGGTACATCCAAGTACTGCGCTTCTGCGGGGGTGATGACAATTGGCTCGTCGTCCTCGTCCAGTCCGCCGTCGGTACCGACGACACGAACTACGTAGCACGAACGGCCACCATTAGCAAAGAAGTGGTAGACAGCATACCCGAGATCAAACTCATTCTTAAGGTCACCATAGGTGCGCTTGTATGTGGCCCAATCGTTAATGAGGGTGGCCTCTACCGGACCACGCTCAGCGGCACCATAGAAAACTGCTGCGGTGCCACCAGCAACGGTGGGAGCGATGTTAGCAAGTGCGCCTTCGTTAACGTAGACGCCGGGTGTTGAGTAAGTAGGCATTTGTTAGAACTCCTGCGTGGGAAAGATGGTTAAAGTGGATGTGTCTGTTCGTGAGTCAGTTAGTTGTCCGGTAACAGTTTCCACCTTCTTGACACTGGTTATGTCATTTTGCGGAATTTCTGCATTGATTTGTACTGTAAGGACTTTGCGGAAGATACGTTTGCTGTATCCAGCCTCTTGGTCTAATAGGTCTGCCTGCCGCCAGTTTAGTAGATCACAGCGTCGTATGGTGCCATCTTCGGGTATTTCGATAAAACCTCTGCGGAGAGGAAATACATACCTTAATAGGGCCGCTGTCATCTGACGGTCGTGGCGCTGGCTTCGGCAGTAGGTACTCACTTGGTAGGTGAGGTCTACTGGTACGAAATCTTCCATATGAATGAATCCGTCCGAACCTGCTATCTCGGCTAGAGCGACTGCGTCGTACTCTGACGGAAAGTAGTTTAAGTGAGAGGAGTACTGAGATACTCTGGTGGATGGTACTTCGGAATCATTCGTGTAGTAATAATCAACATGAGAGTGCTGACGATTACGGGCATGGTTGATATTAATCAACTCAATGGTGATAAACGGGTACGTCTTTTCAGTCTCGCCGTCTGGGTACCTAAAGAATACCTTTACGGGGCGTTGCTGCTCACGGTCGTCTGATACGTACACCGTTTGCAGACGGTTCTTTAGAGCGGCGTCTTCTGCAAGAGTAAATCCGGGGTTAGCCAAAGTCCAACTCCTGCTCTATCCTCTTGGTTACCTCACTAGCAAACTTGGTCGCGTTGCTTTGAGCAAAGGATCTAATCAGTGGATTAGGGGGCTGATACGGAGGTACTCCGTACTCCAATGCGGTTGCCTGAACCGCAACAGTGTAGTCGTTGACATATCCGTACTGGATCTCTCCGTCCAACAAATCCACTTCCAAAAAGGGGGCCAGCGCCACCCAATCGGGGTCCCCAATGGCGTTAGCACGCAATTCAAAAGACGCCTCGTCGACTAGTTCATCAAGAATGCTCACTAAACCATCGATGTAGTTATCAGCAAGATCGTCAATAGCACCAATAGTAGATAAGGAGCCTGAGAGGAACGACGCATCAGAACCGCTTGAGATGTTGTTGTAAGTAGCCACCATAGGCCACCCTCCGAGGTTCTGTGCGTTGTAAGGCTGTACTAGGTGCGTAACGCTCGTTACGCACGTTCATATGTTACATCAAGACGGGAACGCAGTAGGCCAAGGAAGGTCGTAAACCTCAGGATTTCTTGGACCAAACGAAAACGGCATTTCCTGATCTGGGAAGATCTCCACCCCGACAATGGTGATAATCACCTCACCGTTTGGGTTTCCTTTATTCAACCTTCCCCGAACTTTGAACGAGCGGACACGGTAGTAACGAGAGTCATACTCAAATACGTCGTTTAAGTGACTGTTGTACTCTCGTACATTGCTAACACCTGCCGCCTCCATGTCCTTAAACAACACCGTCGCACGTAGGTTCTGTGTGGGGAGGCGACCGTCATCGATGGCACGGAAGTCGTCTTCGACCTCTTCTACGTAGATAGTAGGAATAACCAAACCCCTATCATATGACTTACCGCCTACTCCGGGGGCACCCTCGTCGTATACGTCATCGTACGTACTTCCTCCAGAACCCAGTTTCTTAAACTCGTACCAGATTACGTGCTCGCCTGCCTGCTGATTGCGCTGACGGACGTGCTTGTTGATCAGACCAAGTTCACGTCGCGTATCCATCAGTAGTAACCAGTCGACAAGTATCCGGGCGGCGGTTCGCCATCGGTGTAAACCTCTTGACGTAGATCGTCAGACTCTTCTTCAATATCGATAAGTCCATCATCAATCTCTGGCCAAATACGTTCAATTGGACCGTAGTCCCCAACCTCACGCGGCTTGTACAGTGGAACCAAGCGATTCGTAGTACGGCTGACGCGGCGCAGATTGACAACCTCCAGACGCTCCAGACCGATGTTGAGTGCCTGAGCGCGTCGGTTGTACTCTGCCATCCAGTAATCCAGAAGACTAGAGACCATTCGGTAACGCTGTGACGATTGGATATGTACCGACTCTGATGTAATTACGTCAATATCACGGCTGTACTCAGATAGTAATCCCCATAGTGCTTGAACCAATGTGTGAATACCGACAACGTCGGCTACAGCGGGGGCCATGTTCTCCAGTGGAATCTTAAGGTTGTGAGTGTTCAGATTGATAGCCATATCAGCGTAAAAGTCGAGATCGTCTGGCAGCAACCATTCGTAATAATAACCCTCAACCATAAGGGTGTCATATGCACCTAACTGCGGTACCAAACGCACCTGACCGTTGCGGGCGTCTACTGAATACTGCGACGCAGCCAAAGCACTGGCTGCACTTTCACCCTGAGGGAGATAAGCAACATACAGTGTCGACTCTTCGACATTGGGCTTCCCCAAGTCATACAGTTTGCCCATGGGGGCAAACGTCTGTTGAAAAGGCTTTTTGAAGTCACGCAGGTACGTGCGTGCCGTCGTAGTGATTTCGGCTTTGGTTGCCACTAGTCCTCCCTAGTGAAATACAGGGTAACTGTAAGCGGTCCTTCATCAGATGTGTTTGCCGAATCAATATCAAATGTAAGCAGAGCGTCATTAGCAATAGCGCTGTCGCTAATCACTGCTGGTGTAGCCGCAGTGAGAGAAGTGGCCTCGTTTTGGTCGATGGTGATCTTTGTACTGAGAACGCTTGTACCGCCTTCATTCACGTCGATAGTTACCGAATCGTTGGTATTGGTGCCATTGCGGTTCGCCTTAACCGCAGTCAACGTAGCGGCCCAAGGTACTCGGTAGTAAGCGACTCCGGTGGTCGGCGTTGAGGGGAGCGCGCCAGCACCAGCAAGTTCAACGGTTACAACTTCTTCACGTGCTTCGGAAAGAATCTGCACTCCATCTTCTGCCGTGGCATTGATCGTCCCCGTTGCACGAATTAACCAACGAACGTACGTAGAAGCAGGAACACGGTTAATGGTAGCCCCAGTGCCCGTAGTACCACTGTTTGTACCAGTCTGACCATCTGTAGTAGGGTTCGCTGAGTCCGTGCTGGAGTTAGACTGTTCCACCGTTACGTTGTGGGTGTGGGAACCTGCGTTTGTGGTATTTCCCGTAATGTTGTGGGTATGAGCGCCAGTAGTGCCTGAATTACCACTAACGCCGTGCGAGTGGTTAGAGGCGTTAGCCGTGTTGCTGTACCAGTCAACCACCATACCAAACGTGACGTCGTCGTAGTTGCTGTCAACAGCACGGTATTGACTGTCGCTATATGCGTTAGCACCACTTAGTCGGCGTGTGAAATCACCACCAACCATACCGTGCGAGTGCGAACCTCCGCCGTCTGCGCCGTAGTTCCCATCACCGTGTGCGTGGTTACCGGCGCTAGCGGCATCTAAGTCGGCTGCGGCTCCATGAGAGTGACTACCTGCGTTGAGCGTACTTGCAGTGTGATTATGTGCAGCGCCATGATCGTGCGTAACAGTATGAGTGTGCGAAATAGTATGAGCATGTAAGGGTAACTGTGATTCGCTTAGTGTGAATGTGTCGCTACCAGTATTTGTACCTACCGTACCCGTGTTAGTCGTACCTTTAAGGTGTTTACTGTTTAGGTCGGGGAGGGCGAAGGTAGTACTCCCATCACCAGCGCCATAGGTTGTGCCGATGAGGGCAAACAGGTCGGCGTACGTAGTCCTAGAAACAGGTTGCCCGTTGCATTCCAAATAACCGCTTGGAGGGGTCGACCCTGTTCCAAGCCATGAAATGATCGAGCCAACAGGTACTTGTGGCCCGGTGTTCTGTGCCAACTCGATCCATGTACCTAGGCTGTTCTTTACGTACACGCCAGAAGCGGTAGTTCCTTGGATGACGTTATTGCGATAGTACAGGCTTCCTGTGGTACCAGTACTGTCGGGGGCGGTTGTACCCTGACTGTAGATGCTTGACGACTGAAGCAAACGTCGGTCGGTAATGCGACTTGCTGTAATGTTCTGACTGCCCTGCCTGTAGATGGAGGCTAAAACTACATCGGTAGACAGGTCGACATGAATGGAGCCATCAAATACTGTTCCCGACGTTAGCGAGTTAGTACTACTCGGGAACTGTGGGTTAGTCTGCTCATCATTTCCCTGTACCGTAACTATGGTAGCGGTGCCACCGCTAACTCGTGCTACTACGACATCAAACCGATAGTCTGTAGGGGCGGCGGGCAACCCATACGACGACTGGCCGGATACTACATACGGCTGACCGTTGAGTACAATGACGCCGCCTGAAACTGATACGGCTGAGTTGGACGCGGGCAGTGCGCTGACTTCACACCCTGAAAGTACTCCAGAACGTCCGGCATTACCCAGAATCTCAAAGTCAAGAGAATCCGGTTCGGCCTGATCTAAGTTCTCGTACCTTGCACCGCTAGCGGTGGCAGTAGCGTTGGGGATAATAAAGGCCATCTGGCCCTCCTATATCAGAGCGTGTCGTAAATGTTCCCCGACTTCCTCAAGTAATTGAAGAGGTCGGTAGGTAGGTCGTAACGGTGACCGTCGATAAAGTTCCACTTCTGTGTTCCCCAGTACATTGTCCATGTACCTTTGATCTTTGCATTCTTTGTTGCTGATTCAACAACAACTGGCTCTGGCTTGGGGGCCGGAGCGGGGGCCTCTTCGATTTCCTCGGCCTCAACAAACGCTTCGGCAATCTGGGTGGTCTTATTTGTAGCCATGTTGGTTCTCCTTGGTCAGGGTCTAGTAGAGAGTGTAGCAGGTGAATAATGGTTAGGGGGCGGACTCTAACTCTTCTATTCTGGCAGTTCGGCATCAATTTGTGCTTGCCTGTCTGCCGCCGACATGATGTCCGCATCCAACACGACTTGCTCTTTGTTCGCTGGAATGTTGGTAATGTCAGGGTCAGCAGTCATGCGTTCAACCTCTTCAGTGTAAATCTTATCGACTGCTTGACGGCATCGGTTGTGTACCGCATTGTCAATCCAATCCTGAGGGTCAAGCGCAACGTGGCGAAGTGCCTTGTCCTCTGCGTCTGTCAATGTAACTGTGTATGTAGGCATGTTTGTATATCCTTAACCAATCAACCAGCCTGAAAACTGGTTATGTCCGTAACTTCCATAATAGTGTGTGTAGAAACTGCCTCCGACACCGCCGAACTGGACATAATCATTTGCGGCGAGAGGGAATACAGCGCAAATTGTGTTGTGCGAATAACCCGCACTGCCGACCTGTAAGGCAACTGAGCCGTTCACCCAAAAAGCAGAACGCTGAGATGAAGTCGTCGTGTTCGTGTAAGCAGACCATAAAAAACAATACAGCCCATCAACTGGAGCCGTGAATCTATCGGTGGACAGATTGTAATGATTACCAACGTTCGTCAGAGCGTTCGTCATATTGGCGATACCGTTGTATGTGACATCCGCAGAACCTGTTTGATACACGGCAAACGCTGGCTGATTCGGCGTGGTGACAGTACCGTTCTGATAGGTACGCATAGCAACTACTTGTGCGCCAGCCTGAGCATCCATCTCAACATCGAAGGTGTTGTCGTTACCTGCGCCACTGCCCCGATATTTGAGGGTCATTCCGTAATCTGAATCAGTTACGAACTGGTCTGTACCGACACGGATGATGTCAATATCGGTGTTCTCTCCATCAATCCAAAAGACAGGATTTGGGTTAGTGGCACCAGCAACATCGTAATAAAAACTGTGACCAGTCCTCATGTTGATATCGCCATCAACATCAAGAGCGTAAGCGGGTGTTGTTGTACCGATACCGACGTTGCCAGTAGAGTCAATCGTTAGTTGTTCAGTGTTATTTGTTCTGAGATAAAGACTGTCGGCACTTGCTGTGCCAACACGCATCGGCCCATCATTGTTGTCAACAAGGAAATAGCCAGTTGCAGTTCCTAGACCGACCTGTGACTGGACTGCGCCAGTAGAGTCAGTAAACTGAATTATTCATGACATAGAGCCACCAACTGTTCCGTCTGTGTCTTGAAGGTGCAAGGTGGTAGAGGT
>Ga0181577_10004546_pt1 | contig 10704 bp, 9 predicted proteins | sample 101ome_21_FD_132468 | JGI IMG/M metagenome (GOLD analysis project Ga0181577, IMG submission 132468) | Coastal salt marsh microbial communities from the Groves Creek Marsh, Skidaway Island, Georgia - 101413BT metaG (megahit assembly) | ecosystem: Environmental > Aquatic > Marine > Intertidal zone... | reverse complement strand
TCTCAATTCGTCCACACCCCTCCCAAAGGTGGATCTGAGAGTATCTTGGATAGCTCGACCCACAGCATTGTGGTATTCCAGCAAACTCTATGATACACTTTCTGTTTGGCGCGGTACCCACCGTTTTGTAGGTAATGGAACCTCCACCTGGAGGATACAGGTCTTCCCAAACGTGGGCGATATAGTTGTTTGGTGTCTGAGAACTAGGAATAAAATCACCCGAGCAACATCCATTGTCCGTATTGGTTCCAAACGTGATGAAGCCATTCGAAGAGATCTGGAATGTCGTGTACTGATTGTCGAAAAAACGGAAGCTGAATCCGATGTTCAATTGACCGGAAATCGCATCATCACCAAGGGAGACCGAAGTGCCTCCACTGGTGGTGTCAGGGTTATAAGGGAGCGACTGATCCACCGTATAGGTAGTAGTGCTAGACAATACCAAGATCGGTATGCTGTCTTGCAATCCGGCTGGATTGAAATATCCACTGCTATTCACACCCGGACCCAGGATGGTTCCTGAACTTCCTCCACAAGAGGCCGTGAGTTGGCTTCCGGTATCGGAAGAACAATAGAATGAATTGAGGCCGCTCAAGGTGCACTGGCCATAGGTTAGGCCAGCAAGCAGCAGACCGGCAAGGGTAAGTAAGTGCTTCATAGGGATGGGATTAATTGTAACTAAACTAGGTAAACCCACCTCGGTGACCAAGAAAAAACGAAAAATGAATTTTAAGGAATGATCAAGCGGAATCCCTTTCCATGTTCATTCATGATCTTGACTCCTTCATCCTTCTTTAGGTACTTTCTCAACTTCGCGATGTATACGTCCATACTGCGAGAGTTGAAATAGCTATCATCCCCCCAGATGGCAAGCAATGCCTGAGAACGATCGAGGAGTTGATTGGCGTGTTGCGCAAGCATCTTGAGCAAGGCATTCTCCTTCGAAGTAAGATGCTGTTCATCATCACCGTGCTTCAAGACCTGATTCTTAAAATCAAACGTGAAAGCTCCGAGCTCGAAGACTGTTTTCTCCGGTGCCTTTTGCTCGCCCTTTGTCCTACGCAAGATGGCTTTCAAACGAAGAAGAACCTCTTCCATTGAAAATGGCTTGGTGATGTAGTCATCCCCACCACTCTTGAATCCCTCGATGGCATCGTCTTTCATCGATTTCGCCGTAAGGAAGATGATCGGAATGCTCTTATCTGCATTTCGAATTTCCTTTGCCAAGGTGAAGCCGTCTTTCTCGGGCATCATTACGTCGAGGATACAACAGTCGAAGGTGCCGTTGGCGAAGATCTTCCAACCCTCTACACCATTTCGTGCCAAGTGTGGCTCGTAGCCCTTGGCTTGCAGATATTCCGTGAGAATGATCCCCAAGTTAGGGTCGTCCTCGGCCACGAGGATCTGGATCTTATCCGTTGTTTTCGTTTCCTTCTCCATAGTCATCTTGCTTTAGCGGGATTTCAATATAAAAAGTACTTCCAACATCGAGTTGGCTTTCAACCGACACGCGTCCACCGTGCCGTTCGGTAATGATCTTAACATAACTCAAGCCGAGTCCAAAACCCTTGACGTCGTGCACATTTCCGGTAGGCACTCGATAGAGTCGATCGAAGATCTTCTTGAGGTTCTCAGATGAAATTCCAATGCCTTTGTCTTTTACCAATAGAATGATGTTGCCATCTTCTTCTTTGGTTTGAATGGTGATCTCTGGCTTACTTCGAGAGTACTTCACGGCATTATCCAGCAGGTTATAGATCACATTGGTCATGTGATTCGGGTCTGCATAGATGATCGAATGCTCAGCGCCGAGCTGCATGTCCACCTTAGCATCCCGATCCTTCAACTGGATCTGATACTTATCGAGCAGGTCCTGGAGCAATTGATGCATATCGATATCCTCGCGTTTCAGTTTGAAATCGCCCTTATCTAGAACCGCACTCTGCAATACTTCCTCCACCAACAAGCCAAGTCGCTTATTCTCAGCATTGATGATATTCAAGTAGCGATCGACCACATTCTGCATGCGACCCAACTCCGGATCAGCCAGCGCTTCGCAAGCCAAACTGATCGTAGAGATCGGCGTTTTCAACTCGTGGGTCATGTTATTGATGAAGTCGTTCTTGATCTCGCTGCTCTGCTTTTGGTAGAAAATGGTTCGAACGGAATAGTAGGACGTCCACACCAAGGCAATTAGGAGGATCAAGGACACTAAGAGTAGCACCCAAAGGCTATTGAAAATGTACCCACCTTGATTCGGAAAGTGAAGCTTGATGAAGTAAGGCACTTGGATCACATCGTTTGGAAACAAGCGTGCGCTAGTAGTAGATGCCCGAAGAGATGTTTCAAACTCCTCCGGACCAAAGACCATCTCACCTTCTTGGTCAAACACGCCCATGGTATACTTCAAGCTGAGGCCTCGTTTCTCTAAAGCCAAGTGCAGCAGAGAATCAACTATTCGCGGATCGACGCGCTCGTCGATGGGTTGATTGATGTTCACCTCGATCAAGCTTCGTACAATGTCGCCCAAAAAGGTCTTCTTGGATTTGAGCCGTTCCCGCAACTGGTCAAGATCTCTATTGACATCATCGACCCGATGCTCTAACTCCAATTGGATCGAGTCCGCCGTGAACATCTCCAATCTCAATTCATCTTCCAGATCCGTGTTGAATGGGAGGTCATCGACGGAATAGGTCACGGTCTTTTCAGAGCGTTGCCCTCCGTGCTCCTCCTCCACTTTCATTTCCACTACATCTTCCTTTCGCTCGATATTGCGTTTGACCACAAACTCCATCAAGGAATCATCCGGTGGAAAACTCTGCCCATCCTCGCCTTCTACAAAAAGGTACTGCGCTTCCTGATGCGATCGGATCTTAGTGAGTGTCTCGTGCCGCTCGATCAGGTCAACGACTTCTGCCAATGCCTCTGAAGCGCCCCGTCGGATGCGGTCCTTTTCAAGGTCAATGGCATTGCTGATCCAGTAGATCTGAATGCCGATCAACCCGATCAGGGCCACCGCGATGACGATGACGATGTTGCGAAGCTGGTCTTGTTTCATGGGGCCGAACAAAAGTAACGGCGCATCCAGCGTTAATTGCTTGTTTAACAGTACTTAACAATGGTTCCCCGCCCATTAACAGCGGGTTGCAGCGGGTCGAGATAGGTTTGGCTTTACAAAATGACTACCATGAAAAAATGGCTATTGCTGCTTGTGATCTTGACCCTGATCGGGGTGCAGTCCATTGCCCAGGATCAACCAAAATCAGTTGAACGTACGATCCAGATCAAGGATGGGGACGACCCAAGAGTGACCATCACCGAGAAAGTGGATGGAAAAACTACGGTCAAAGAACTCGAAGGCCAAGCGGCCCGCCAATACATTGAGGACAGAGAAGAAAAGCGCGAGTCGGTTCGCGAAGAGAAGCGTACGATCGTTGAGATAGAGATCAACGAAGACGACATCGAAGAAATGAAAGCCAGCATGAGGCAGGTTCGCGTAGACATTGCATCCGAACTGGAAAAGGTATCGGAGGAGATCAAACACATGAATGTCGATTCGATTCTGGAAGATATCGGTGTTGAGATCGAGCGCTCCATGAATGAAGTACGCTATCATTTCGATATGGACGACAATGCCTCAAAGAGTGTTATCGTCATTCGTTCCAACGGACAGGATGAAGATGAGGAGATCGATGTTCAAGTGGAGGTTTGATCAGATAGTGACGGTGACACTGAAAAGGAGGTCGAGGTGACGCGTACAAAGATGGTGGTTGAGGATGTGGAGGAATCTCAAACCGGAAGCTCATCCATTCAGGACTTGAGAGTCTATCCTGTACCAAGCAGACGTTCAACTTCAGTTTGAAAATGATGAAGATGGACCTGTCCACATCCAGATCAAGGACTTGCAAGGAAAGACGGTACGCGAAATGAAGATCAAGGGAGAGGGCAAGAAGAACATGCGGATGAACTTGGACGAACTTCCCTCCGGAACATACACGATCGAAATTCGTGAAGGGAAAAGCAAATACACGAAACGACTCGTGCTCGAATAAGATAAATTCTCGTTGTTTAGTTAGGTTCAGAAGAACCTCCATATTGCATGGGGCTTTTTCTTTTTACTCAGGCTACATTTGACACCATGGAAAAGCTGCAGAACTACATCAACGGTGAACTCTTGGCTCCTAGCTCAGGAGAGTATTTCGAGAACATGGCTCCGGCCACCGGAAAGCCATACAGCCTAATTCCCGACAGCGATGCTGTAGATGTGGAGCGAGCCACCAAAGCCGCTAAAGATGCGTTTCCAATTTGGAGCAAGATGAGCATCCAGAGGCGTTCGCACTATTTAATGAAGATCGCTGAACTGATCGAAGCCAATCTTGAGGAATTTGCCGAGGCGGAAAGTCGCGACAACGGAAAACCGCTTTCTCTGGCCCGCACCGTGGATATACCTCGGGCCGTTTCCAATTTTCATTTCTACGGAACTGCCATCCTTCACTTTGCTTCCGAGTCTCATTCAATGGGAGAATTGGCGATCAATTACACCTTGCGCCAACCGATCGGAGTAGCCGGATGCATCTCGCCTTGGAACCTTCCTCTTTATCTTTTCAGCTGGAAGATCGCTCCGGCACTGGCGGCAGGAAATACGGTGGTAGCAAAGCCTTCAGAAGTGACTCCATACACTGCCTACCTCCTTTCCAAGGTGTGCATCGAGGCAGGCTTGCCAAAGGGCGTGTTGAACATCGTTCACGGTCTCGGTCCTAAAGCAGGCGCAGCCATCATCGAGCACGACGACATTCCGATGATCAGCTTTACCGGAGGTACCGCAACGGGTGAGTGGATCGCGCGGACTGCAGCGCCCAAATTCAAGAAACTAAGTCTCGAACTAGGGGGCAAGAATCCGAACATCATTTTCGCCGACTGCGACTTCGACGATATGATGGACACGACCATGCGTTCATCTTTTGCGAATCAAGGTCAGATCTGCTTGTGCGGATCGCGCATCCTGATCGAAAGAAGCATCTACGACCGATTCAAAGAAGAGTTCGTGAAACGAGTCAAGGCGATGAACGTAGGTGACCCAAAAGATCCATCTTCTGACCTTGGAGCGGTAGTCAGCGAGCCGCACATGGAAAAGGTATTGAGCTATATCGAGTTGGCCAAAGAAGAAGGCGGGGCCGTCTTGGCCGGTGGAAAGAGAAAGGAGATGACGGGAGAATTTGAGGAAGGATATTTCCTTGAGCCTACGGTGATCGAAGGACTACCCCACACCTGCCGCACCAATCAAGAAGAGATCTTCGGGCCAGTGGTCACCTTGATGCCATTCGATACAGAAGAAGAAGCGCTGATGATGGCGAACAGTACGAAGTATGGATTAGCCAGTTCGGTCTGGACCTCCAACCTTAAGCGCGCTCACCGAGTTGCCAAGGAATTGCATACAGGCATCTGCTGGATCAACTGCTGGTTGCTCCGCGACCTGCGGACTCCTTTCGGTGGGGTGAAGGCTTCCGGAGTAGGTAGAGAAGGGGGCTTTGAGGCGCTGCAGTTCTTTACTGAGCCTAAGAACGTTTGTATTAAATATTGACCTTCTTTTGGGTTCACGCGGAGGGCGCGGGCCAGCCTGCTAGCAGGCAGGGGATTTCGCTCTTTCAACTCTGCGATCCTGCCGCTAGGCAGGTCTGCGTGAACTCAATCCTCGAGCTTGTGAAAGTGCGCCGACTCCACTTTGGCGATCATGGAGTGGTAGTACTTATACCACCGTGCCCTTCCTTCTGATTTGGCTTGAATGTGGGTGGCGTTCTTCCGCCAGCGGTCAATGGATGCTTGGTCACGCCAGTAGCTGATGAAGAAACCTCTTCCATCTGCCTTATGACTCTCATAGCCTAGGTAGCCCTCCGTTTCCATCGCTAACTTCAAGGTGATCTCGTCCATTTCGGGGTAGCCCTCCAGGTCTTCGCCGATCAGGTAGTTGAAGATGGAAGCGTAGTAGGGTGGTTCCTGAACGATATCGTCTTTCCAGTTGATCAACTGCTTTGGTCGAGTTTCTTCACCATGGTGAGGATGGTTGCTATTGCCACGGTCTCACCGGTCTCATCGTACATGTCCACCAAGAACTTGACGATGCCTTTCGCGATATCCTCTTCGCTGCGCTTCTCTTGATCGATCTTTTCCTTGACCGTAAAACGAACACCGACTGTTGCCCCTGGATACACCGGCTTGGTAAATCGAGCTTGTTCGACACCGTAGTTAAGAAGCACGGGGCCTTTCTTTGGATCCACAAACAAGCCAGCGGCTTTGGACAACAAGAAGTAACCGTGTGCCACACGCTGTTCGAAGATGGTGCCCTCCAAGGAAGTGGCGTCCATGTGCGCGTAGAAGTTATCCCCGCTCACGTTGGCAAAGTTGACGATATCGGCATCCGTCACCGTGTGTTTATGGGTGAATACGGTATCCCCCACACGCAGTTCTTCGAAGTGTTGACGGAAAACATGTGGATTCGCCTCGGGTTGATCGGCTCCGACTTGAAATTGCTCTGTAATACGCGTGATCGTCTCTGGATGACCCTGGATCGCGGTGCGCTGCATGTAGTGCTTCACCCCGCGGGTTCCTCCCATCTCTTCACCACCACCGGCACGCCCCGGACCTCCGTGGCTCAACAACGGCATGGGCGAACCGTGACCCGTGCTTTCCTTAGCACAACGCTGGTTCAATACCAGAATTCGTCCGTGTAAATGCGCTGTATTCAAAGTAAACTCTTTCGCGATCTGATCATCAGCGGTCACGATAGAGGTCACCAATGAACCTTTACCCATTTCGGTAATGCGAATGGCTTCGTCCATGTCCTTGTAAGGGATCAGCGTACTCACCGGACCGAAGGCTTCTACGTCGTGTACCTTGGTCTTGTTGAATGGATCATCGTTTCGGAATAAGATCGGACTGAAGAAGGCTCCTTTGTTCTTATCGGCTCCTGTCACCTCAAAGTTGTCGAGGTCGCCATACACGATCTCCTGCTCTTCCATCAATACCTCCACGTTCTTGCGGACACGCTCCACTTGCAGCTGTGAGGCAAGTGACCCCATACGAACCCCTTCGACCGACGGATCTCCGATTGTGGTCTTGGCCAGCTGTTGACCCAACGCGATCTGTACATCCTCCATGTACTTCTCAGGCACGATGATGCGTCGGATGGCGGTACACTTCTGTCCGGCCTTCACCGTGATCTCGGCGCGGGTTGCTTTGATGAACAAGTCGAATTCGGGCGTTCCGGGAGCTGCGTCCTCGCCTAACATAGAAGCATTCAAAGAATCAGCCTCCAAATTGAACGGAACCGAGTTTTCAATGATGTGAGGCATCGCCTTCAGCTTCATTCCTGTGGCGGCCGAGCCTGTAAATGTGACCACATCTTGGTTCGTCACATGATCGATGATTCCTCTTCCTAAACCTGTGACTACTTGAAGAGATCCTTCCGGTAAAATGCCTGAATCCACGATCTCACGGACCATGAGTTCGGTGAGGTAGCTGGTAAATTCAGAAGGCTTCACCACGGCAGGTACTCCGGCCAACAGGTTCACCGCGATCTTCTCGAGCATTCCCCAGATCGGGAAGTTGAATGCATTGATATGCACGGCCACTCCACGCTTCGGAACGAGAATGTGATGTCCGATGAAGCTTCCGCCTCGAGACAGCGGAGCCATATCGCCTTCGACCATGTAAGGCAGGTCTCCAAACTGACGACGCAAAGACGCGTAGGCGAAAAGGTTTCCGATTCCCCCTTCGATGTCGATCCAGCTATCGGTACGTGTTGCACCGGTCGCTGCGCTCAGGGCGTAGAATTTCTCCTTTCGTTCGCTTAGATACAAGGCAAGCGCCTTCAGCATTCGTCCTCTTTCCTGGAAGGTCATTTTACGCAAGGCGGGTCCTCCAGCGGAACGACCATAGTCCAGAATTGCGGCATAATCTAACCCTTCGCTACTGACCGTACCAACAGGATCTCCTGTGATCGCGTTATAGGCGGTCAGTTCCTCTCCGTCTCCGACAATCCACTTACCCTGTACGTAATTGCTGATTTTATTCATATCATTCTTCAATTTGGTTCCTTACACGCATCGATTTCCTTTCATTGACAAACTCCCTTAGAAGTCGGTTCTGCTCCTTTGTAAAGTCCACATCATAAATAAACTGAGTCCCCGAAAAAATAATCCTACCCACAGGTCGGTTCAGATCTATGTTTGACGGGATTCTATCGGTAGGATAGAGGTCAATAAAAAACGGATATAGATAATCCGGATCTTTTTGATCATTTGGAACTCTGCTATCCAAGTACACCGTTTTAGACACGTATCCATCTTTATAGGCTACCATGATCACCGAGTCCTGAAGGGGAATAAAGAACTCAAACCTCCCAATTCGGTTCGTTTGGAAACTATCGATTCGAATATTGTTCTGGTACAGAAATATCGTTGCCTCCATTCCATGTTTCCTTTCGTTCACCACTCTCCTATTCAAGTGCAAGTTTCCTACATCAGGAAGCTGGGAGATGGCCGGATAGGCCATCAAGCAAAAAAGACTGAAAACGACGGTATGAAGTATGGTCCGTTTCATTGCAATAACTACACGAAGATACTCCGCACATTGAGCTCGACCAAGGAATCGGCTACTTCAGCGTCGTGCCTTTTGCCAACCATAAGGGATGGCATTCATAGGTGAGTCGTCCGTGAATGACCATGGGATCCTTGTCGATCAGAGCCGCAGCATCATCGACGGTTTCGAGATCGAACAGGAGCACTCCCCGCTTCTCAGTATCATCGCCGAAGGGTCCGGAAATCTGCAATCCCTGTGATTCCAACGCACCTAGGTGAGCAAGATGATCCTTCTGAATTTGAGCCGCCTCTTCTTCCGATTGACTGCGATTCGGACCGGACAAGTACAAGCAGAAGACATACTGTTTCATGTGGTAGATCGTATCCCCGGCATCGTAGTCGAACTCGCGAACAGGCTCGTCCTGAGCATGGACTGTTACCCCTATCATAAGGACTACAAGTATCGTCAAGAACGATTTTTCCATAGATCGTAGAATTTGGGTTGTTCAGGACGATTCGGCTCCACTTCTCTCAGAGGTTCACATTCGCGCAGTCCCTCATAGCAATCCGATGGAAGTTGCTGATACAGCTTCGTCCCTTCGGTCTTCCACTCCAGCATTTCATCGCTGACGTCTTTGACGATCCTGGCCGGATTACCCACCACCACCTTTCGATCCGGAATCTTGGTTTTCGCCGGCACAAAGGCAAGCGCTCCGACAATGCATCCATCGCCTATCTCGACCTCATCCATGAGGACTGCATTCATACCGATCAGGCTGTTCTTTCCGAGCTGGGCACCGTGCACTATTGCTCCGTGACCCACATGCGCGCCTTCTTTCAAGCGAACTTCTACCCCCGGAAACATGTGTACCGTGCAGTTCTCTTGCACATTGCATCCATCCTCAATCACGATCTTTCCCCAGTCGCCCCGAATGGCGGCTCCTGGACCGATATAGACATTTTTGCCAATAATGACATTCCCCGTCACCGCCGCTTGGGGGTGGACGAAGGCGGTCTCGTGCACGACCGGTTTGAATCCGTTGAATTCGAAGATCATTTGCTTGCGCTTTGCGCAAAGATGGGAATAGGAATTGGGTTTTAATATTATGAGGGCACCTCCCTCGCTGCGAGCGAGGGACCGGGCTATCCGCTATATCCTCCCGAAGTCTCGGGAAGGATGCCGCTGCTATCCCTGGCACAAACGAAAATTATAATCTTTTAATTGATGCTTCGAAGAAACCTTGTATCTTTAGCGTCCCAAAATCGCGGGGTGGAGCAGTTGGTAGCTCGTTGGGCTCATAACCCAAAGGTCCCTGGTTCGAGTCCAGCCCCCGCAACTAAAGCAAACGCTTAAACCCTTGACTAGCAAATAGTTGAGGGTTTTTTGTTTTCCCTCACACACCCATTCACACTCCTTATTTGCTTCTGTGGCTTGCCTGGTCTACCCCAAGTTCCACATCCACACTGCCCACAATGTCCCATGAATAAAGAGGTTTAGCTGTGGAATAGTGTGGAATTGATTTGGTTGCCAGTATTTACTGGTGAATTCACGATAAAAATACCTGCCTCCATAGTACAGGATAAAAAGCCCGAACCAGGCTCGGAGAAAATACCATGGCTAGGCAGTGAGGTAAATTACAAGGAAAGTGTTGCATTCTATTGTACAAAGTATATCCGCCGCGGAATAATTCACTATGACCTACTAACTCAATCCGATTTAGGTTAAATACTACCATAGAACAACAGTAGTCTGCCCTTATATTGCTGTAGGGTAATTGTAGGGTAATTACAACTGAGTCCTCTATTTCCGCTGAAAAAAAGACCCCAGAGGGGTTTACAGAAGTGATTTCCTTGCCTAAGGCATAGGGTAAGAGTAATTGATATAATACAGGGGGCGAGTCTATACGCCGTTTAAGATCTTCAGCCTGAAGTTAAGTTTCTGAATATTAGTCCAATAATTGCAGATTTAGTTCCTGCGGGGAGTAGAGAAGGTTTTTGAAGGGGGTATTGATCAGCCGTCTGAGGTATCGCAAAGTAGTATTGATGCTCTGGTGACCCATTACAGACCTGACCTTCGCCACGCTTCTAAAACGCTTGTATACGTTTATCGCTCCTGTGTGTCGGAAGC
>Ga0181577_10004544_pt1 | contig 10706 bp, 11 predicted proteins | sample 101ome_21_FD_132468 | JGI IMG/M metagenome (GOLD analysis project Ga0181577, IMG submission 132468) | Coastal salt marsh microbial communities from the Groves Creek Marsh, Skidaway Island, Georgia - 101413BT metaG (megahit assembly) | ecosystem: Environmental > Aquatic > Marine > Intertidal... | reverse complement strand
TCATCATCCGTTTCTTCACGGTGCCAACGGTACGTGCTGCCAGAACCTCTGCGGGTTGGGCGCTGGTCTTCATCGCTATTCTCTACACCACCGCGCCAGCCGTGGCGGCGATGGCGCGGCTCAACATCATTCAGACGCTGGAGCCTCAGCCGGGACAGCACCTTGCTATCGAGGAACGCCCGACCTGGTTCAAGAACTGGGAGCAAACGGGGTTGCTGGGCATTGAGGATAAGAATGCCGATGGTCGTATCCAATACTCCGCGGATCCTGAGCAAAACGAACTGGTGGCTTTGGACAATGACATCTTGGTGCTGGCCAATCCGGAGATTGCTCAGTTGCCGAACTGGGTGATCGCATTGGTGGCCGCTGGTGGACTGGCGGCTGCGCTGTCGACGGCAGCGGGGCTGTTGCTCGCGATCTCGTCGGCGATTTCACATGACCTGCTCAAACGCACGTTGATGCCCGACATCTCCGAACGGCAGGAGCTGATGGCTTCCCGACTGGCCATGGCCGCTGCTGTATTGGGGGCGGGCTACCTTGGGTTGAACCCTCCGGGGTTTGCCGCCGGGACGGTTGCACTTGCCTTTGGCCTCGCTGCAGCGTCTCTGTTTCCGGCGCTATTACTGGGTATTTTCTCAAAGAGAGTGAGTCGGGAGGGCGCCATCGCCGGGATGCTTGCCGGAATTGGCGTGACGCTGGCTTATGTTTTTCAGCACAAGGGTTTGATGTTTATACCGGGTACAAGCTTTCTGGGAGATCTACCGCCTAACTGGTTCCTCGGTATTGAGCCCAACGCGTTTGGCGTTGTGGGTGCGGCTGTGAATTTTGCTGTCACGCTGACTGTTACGCGTTTGACAGCGTCTCCGCCCGAGTCAGTGCAGCGATTAGTTGACGATATTCGGGTGCCGGCGGTGCCGCGCGAGGTCTAAGTGGCTGCGATCTGAATGTTGTCTATGAGACGCGTTTTTCCCAGTCGCGCCGCAACGAATAGGGCACAGTCTTCGCTGATGCGGTCAAGTAAGCGCAGATCTGCCAAGGCACGCAGCTCGAGGTAATCCACGTCGAACCCAGCCCGCTCCAGCGCGGTTGTCGCCGGCGTCAGCACTGGCGCTGCGGCTGCCGAACAATCGGCTTTGAGCTTGCTGGCGCAGTCACACAAAGTTTGCCAGAGGAGCGGGGCGGTCGCGCGCTCTTCGTCGGACAAATATTGATTACGTGAGCTGAGCGCCAATCCATCCTCTGCTCGCTGGGTCGTGCCGCTCTGAATATCGATCGGCAGTCCAAGGTCTACAACCATTCTTTTGATGATCAACAGTTGCTGAAGATCTTTCTCGCCGAAGATGGCAATGTCGGGGCGCACCAGTTCGAACAGCTTATAGACCACGGTACAGACGCCGTCGAAATGACCCGGCCGGTTTTTACCGCACAGCCCGTCACCCAGCCCCGGGACGTGGATCGCGGTGTGCGTCTTGCTGCCATGAGGGTAGATGTCCGACTCGCGCGGAGTGAACACCACATCGGCACCGATCTTTTCCAGCGCTGACAAGTCGGCATCGAGGGTTCTCGGATAGCTATCGAGATCCTCACCCGCAGCAAATTGCATGGGGTTCACAAAGATTGAGACCACGACCTTGGCGCCGGCTCCGAGCGCCTGTGTTACCAGTGCCAGGTGGCCCGCGTGCAGATTGCCCATCGTGGGTACAAATGCGATCCGCTCAGCGTGCGCCCGAAGCGGTTCGAGGTGGTGTCTGAGTGCGGTGGGATCCTGGGCAACGATCATGGCGGATGCCTATGAGTAGGTGTGCTCGTCCCTCGGGTACTCACCGGATTTGACCGCGTCGACAAAAGCCTTGAGTGCGGCCTGAATCGACGGAGCACCATCCATGAAGTTCTGCACGAATTTGGGTGCCGATTCGGTCATGCCCAGCATGTCGTGCAGGACCAGCACTTGCGCGTCGGTACCGCTGCCAGCACCAATGCCAATCACTGGAATATCGAGTTTTGAGGAGATATCAGCTGCCAATTCCGCGGGTATGCACTCGAGCACCAGCAGGCTGGCCCCGGCATCTTGGATTTCCACCGCGTCGGCCAGAATCGATTTGGCCTCTTTTGGCGTGCGGCCCTGCACGCGGTAGCCGCCGAAGACATTCACCGACTGTGGGGTCAGGCCAAGGTGTGCGCAGACAGGAACACCCCGCTCAACCAGACGGTGGATGCTATCGCTCAGCCATGTACCGCCCTCGAGCTTTACCATTTGCGCCCCGGCCTGCATCAGCCGGGTACTGGCATGCAACGTGTCGTCAGAGTTTGAGAAGCTCATGAACGGCAAATCGGCCACAATCAGTGAATGGGGTCTGGCTCGCGCCACACACTCTGTGTGGTACGTCATGGCGTCGAGCGACACGGGGATGGTGGTCTCATGCCCCTGCAGCACCATACCCAATGAGTCACCCACCAGTATGGTCTCTGCGCCCGCCTCGCTGGCAAGGCGGGCAAAAGTCGCGTCATAAGCCGTGATCATCACGAATTTGTCACCCGACGCTTTCATGGCGTCCAAAGTGCTAATGGTGATGCGCTTGTTCATTGTATCGACTCCCGACGGGTAGCGGCTGCGAGATGATCAGCCAAAGAAAGTGGGATTGAAATAATGGCGGCCTTTCTTGATGTTCAGCATGTAATCCACCAACTGCTCATAGTCCCTGTCGCCTTGGGCCAAATCCATTTCGTTGGCGTTTACGATCAGCAGGGGCGCGGCATCGTAGTAAAGAAAGAACTCGCTGTATACCTCGTTGAGTTGCTCTAGGTATTGCCTGTCAATGAGACGTTCGGCATCGATACCTCGGCGCTCAATGCGCTCCAACAGCCGATCAGGACTGGCTTGAAGATAAATGACCAAGTCGGGTGCCGGTGCGTCAACGCGCATTTTTTCGAAGACCTTCTGGTACAGCACATATTCATCGGGCTCGAGGTTGACCCGAGCAAACAACGGATCTTTTTCCAGCACAAAATCTGCAACGCGCGCCTGACCAAATAATTCGCGTTGCTTTAATTCGGTGATTTTCTGTACCCGCTGAAAGAGAAAAAACAGCTGGGTTGCCAAGGCAGTTTGCTGCCGATTTTGGTAAAAGCGCTCCAGAAAGGGATTGAGCTCGGCTTCTTCCAGCAGCAGATCATGATCGAAGGTATTTGCGATACGGCGGGCCAGAGTGGTTTTGCCCACTCCAATGGGGCCCTCGACAGCGATATAGCTCGGTATTGCCCTGCCGCGTAGAGAGATACCAGATGAGGCTGTCTGCTCCGGCAAGCTGATCTCTCCTGCGTCCGTCAACATCCGGGAAACTCGCACAATACGCGAATCTCTTGGTCTGCGCATTGTGCCTGTAGCTGTCCCAGCGCGCCCTGTCCGGGTAGTTCAAACTGCGCTCCCAAAAGCTCGATGAGAGGGTCGAGTACGAAGCGCCGTTCATGAGCCCGCGGGTGCGGTATGACCAACGAGTCGGTGTGCATTTTCAGATCGTCATAGATCAGCAGATCCAGATCTATACAACGTTCCCCCCATTTTCTTTTACGTTGACGCCCCATTGCGTCCTCGGTCGCAAGCAATAACCCCAGCAGCGCATCAGGCGCTAATGAGGTGGCGAGCGTCACCACCGCGTTGAAAAAATCTGGTTGGTCTTGGGGGCCATGAGGGGGTGAAACGTAGACGCTGGAGGTGGCGGTGATGGCAAGTTCAGAATGCTGCGCGAGATTGTAATGAGCGGCCGTGAGTTGCTCCAAAGGGTCACTGATATTGGCACCTAGCCCGACCATGACCTGATTCATGCGTTGCGGGGCCTGCGACGGGGTCGTGGCCGACGCCTTGCTGAATCGTCTCGTCGCTGACGCGCACTACCCACCAGCTCCGGGTGTTGTTTTTGCGCTGCGGCCCAAAACTGACTGCACTGGTTATCCAAGTCATGGGTCTCTTCGCGAAGCAAACGGAGATCGAATGCCGCACGGAACCAACGATGCGCGAGCAAATCCTTCACTTTTTTGGGTTGCATCCGCTCGAGTCTGGGCTGCAGATCCCAGATGTCCCTCATGGCCAGTGAGAACCGCTTGGGAATAGCGAGGTACTGGCAAGCCGCCGGGACGATTTGCTGGCCGGCAGCGTGCATCGCGGGAATCGGTGACTCACCCCGATCAGAAATCTGGCGAGCCGTTTGTTCAGTTGCCGGCCAATAAAGCGCTGCCAACAGAAAGGCAGGGGTCACTGGGCGCTCATCGGCAACACGTTGGTCGGTGTTACTGAGGGCGAGCATTCGTAGCGAGTTCGCATGTTGACTGTCCAATGCGTCGGTAACGCCTTCTCCCATCAGATGGGTGATTAGCCCAAATTGTTGCAGCAGCGAAAAAGTCGGTGCGGAGTAGCCATTCATGAAGAGCTTTAACCATTCATCAAATAGTCTCGCGGGGGGGATGTCGCGCAGCAAATGTCCATGCGTAGCGATGGCCGCGGCAGTGTCTGCTGCCAGCTCAAACTGCAATCGAGCGCCAAATCTGAGTACACGCAGCATACGCACCGGATCTTCTCGATAGCGGTCTGCCGGGTCGCCAATGATTCGGATGATGCGTTCGGCAACATCGGCGCAGCCACCAAGATGGTCGATCAGTTGATGCGTTGAGGTGTCGTAGTACAGCGAATTAATCGTGAGGTCGCGCCGTTGAGCGTCCTCTTTCAACGTGCCATAAACGTTGTCTCGTAGCAGTCGCCCGGATTGACTCGCCTGAGCCGCCTGGCCAGAGGGATTGGCTTCGTGACCGCGTCGAAACGTGGTGACCTCGATAATTTCGCGACCCGCGCGAACGTGCACAATCTGAAAGCGTCTGCCGATAATTCTGGCGTTGCGGAAGCACTGTTTTATCTGCTCCGGAGTGGCATCTGTGGCGACGTCAAAATCTTTGGGTCGATTGCCGAGCAGAAGATCACGGATGGCTCCGCCCACCACATAAGCCTCGTAGCCGTGTGTTTGCAGTCTCTCGACGACTTGCAGTGCGCCGGGCGAAAAATCCTCGCTGGCGAAACGAGTCTTTTCTGGCGTCTCAGTCAAAATCGGGCTACCGGCTGCGTCGGCAGAGAGCTGCCGCTATGTGGGGCTAATGTGGAGGGTAAGCAAGAGGGCGAAAAAAAAGGCTTCCCATAACGAAACATGGGGAAGTCTCCTTCCCCACCCAGGTCCGTTATGACATCGTTTTTTTTATTGGGCCAGTTATTGTTATTTCGGCTCTGCAGAAAATACAGCAGGGCACATGCCACTTCGTAAAAAACCTTTAAAAACATTCATTTGTCCAGTTTTTGACCGGTTTTGTCGATGCTGCACCCGGCATAGTGTTACAGATTTGCACTGCAGTGTTACAGATTTTCACTTTTATATCAGCTCTTAGGCGCGCTTTTGCTTTTGCCGTGGCAGGCCAAACCGCTGTCTCCGTTCCCACAGGCATTTTCTACTGATACCGAGTTTCTGTGCCAATTCTGTCTCGTTCATCGCATCCTGATGCTCCAGAACGAATCGCTGAAAGTAGTCTTCCAGCGACAGTTCCTCGGCGGCGTCGGGGGCGGAGTCAGGGGGGGCAGCGGATGCGCTCGGCTGATTCGCCTCTGTCGGCTTCGCTGTTCTGATGGCGGAGGGTGCCGCTGCGGTCGACAGGCTAACTTGTAGCGTTGGCCCAGTCGACATGACCAGCGCTCGCTCAATCACATTTTGCAGTTCCCGAACGTTGCCCGGCCAGTGGTGCTGTGTCACTAACGTCTCACTGGTCTTGGATAAGGGTTTTGCTGGGGTGCCGAGCTTATGTGCCTGTTGCTGGATGAACCAGTTGGCCATGGCGAGCACGTCGTCGCCTCGCTCGCGGAGCGGCGGAATATCCAGTCTGAGGACATCGATGCGATAAAAGAGATCCTGTCGAAACTCGTTTCTGCTGGCGAGTGCGCCAAGGTCGCGGTGGGTGGCACAGATCAGGCGCGCATCCACTTTCTTGCTGGTCACCGAGCCGATGCGACGAATCTCACCTTCCTGCATAAAGCGGAGCAGACGCGCCTGGGCCGCCAGCGGCAGTTCGCCAATTTCGTCCAGGAACAATGTGCCGCCGTCTGCGGCTTCGATAAGGCCCACGCGATTACTGGTGGCGCCCGTGAAGGCGCCTTTCTCATAACCGAACAACTCCGATTCGATAAGCGTGTCCGGAATAGCGGCGCAGTTAACGGTGATGATAGGACGGTCGGCTCTGGCGCCAATGCGGTGAACCTCCCTCGCTGCCAGTTCTTTACCGGTTCCCGTCTCGCCGACAATCAGAACAGTGGAGTCGGTTTGGGCGACGCGCTCGATCTGATCTTGCAGCGCTTGCATCGCTGCACAGGATTCGCTGATGTAATGCGATTGTGCGCGATCGCCCGATGCGAGCTGCGATTGCTGCTGACAGAGATCATGTAGCCAAGCCGCAATGGCGGCCGGGGATGCAGCGCGATCGAAGACGTCTATGGCTCCGGCCTTGGCGGCCTGCATGATTTGCCGGGTATCGTGAAGGGGCAGTAAACCCGCCACAGGTGCAGGCCAAATAGATCTGCTGAGCTGGGCTAAATGGCTGGCCAGAGGGTGCTGGCCTAACACCACGACGTCGGCATTGGGGCGCCAACCGCTGATCTGCTCGACCGTCGGCGGGTCGGCGCTGTCCAACTGAACGCCCAAGTCACTTAACTGTTGACATAGCGCGTCGCGGAAATCGGACTCGTTCTCTATGAGATGAACTCGCATAAAACCTCGGCGATGGCGTTGACGTGAGACAGAATGAAACGTTACCGCACTCGTGTCACTGTGCGAGTGAAAAAGTAACACATTGTGTCAACGGGCGAGTTACGGATGCAGGGTCCAGTGCGCTATCGCGAAGTCCAGTATCTCGTCGTTTTCGCGCGCCGACTTGGGCGGAGCGGGCTGACAAAGATGCGTTAAACATTCACGCAGATTGTCTGCGGTGCGCGCCAGATCCAATGCCGGCGCACCGTTTTGTTTACTCAGCTTGTTGCCGTCGATGTCACGTATCACCGCGATGTGACCGTAACAGGGTGATGTCTGACCTAGCAGCTGCATTAACCAGCGCTGCCGGTGGGTTGAGTCCAGAAGGTCGGCGCCTCGCACGATATGGGTGAAGTGCGGCTGCGCATCATCGACTGCTGCAGCCAGCTGGTAAGCGAACAGTCCGTCGCGGCGCCTGACAATGAAATCGGTGACAGTTTTTTCAGGCGTAACGGGCTGCATGCCCTGAAATCGGTCTGCAAACCCGGCCAGCTGGGCACTATCAAAGTTCACCCGCAAACTGTGCGGCTCTTCATCAGAAATAGCGTGTTGCTCGCAACGCTGGCCGCAAGTGCCCTGATCGCTGAGGGTCGACCGCGTGCATCGACAGCGAAACAGGGTCCCTGTTTCTGCCAGCTGCTGCAGCGCTCGATGATAAGCATCACTTGACTGTGATTGATACCTTACAGCGCCATCCCAATGCAGGCCGTGCGCTGACAATGCCTCGGTAATCTGGCCAACGCTACCTGCCACCGCTCTTGGAGGGTCAATATCGTCAATGCGCAGCACCCACGCACCGCCTGCTCGCTTGGCATCCAGAAAGCTTGCAAGGGCGGCGACCAATGAGCCTGCGTGAAGCGGGCCGGTGGGCGAGGGCGCGAAACGCCCTCGATAAGGTGTGATTTCAGAGGCGGTCAGAGAGGTGCTCAACCCAGCTCCTGGCGCTCCTTAATCTCGGCGAGCGTTTTGCAGTCGATGCAGAGTGTGGCGGTGGGCCGCGCTTCCAATCGCTGGATGCCGATTTCGATCCCGCAGGCGTCGCAGTATCCATAGTCGTCGTTTTGCAGGCGATCTAGCGTCGAGTCGATTTTTTTGATCAGCTTGCGTTCGCGATCGCGCGTGCGGAGCTCAAGGCTGAACTCCTCTTCTTGCGTGGCGCGGTCTGCGGGGTCAGGGAAGTTAGCGGCTTCGTCCTTCATATGGGAAACGGTGCGTGTCACTTCATCGACAAGCTCCCCACGCCAATTCAACAAAATGCCGCGGAAGTGCTCGAGTTGCTCGTCGTTCATGTAGCTCTCGCCGCGCCCCGGTTTGTACGGCTTGAAGTCGTCAAACTTCTGAATCTGCCCAACGGCTCGGGCGAGTTTTGCAGGCGCCTTTTTGGCCGCTGATTTTTTGGCAGGTGCTTTCTTGGCTACCGCTTTCTTTGCGGGTGCTTTTTTCGTTGCCGCTTTCTTTACGGGGGCTTTTTTCGCGACGACTTTCTTGGCTGCGGCTTTTTTAGCAGGCGCGTTTTTGGTGGGTGCCTTTTTGGCTGCTGCCTTCTTTACGGGGGCCTTCTTTACGGGGGCCTTCTTCGCAGCGGCTTTCTTTGCAGGTGTCTTCTTGGCTGCCGCTTTCTTTGCGGGCGCCTTTTTGGCCGCTGATTTTTTGGCGGCGGTTTTCTTAGCCGGCGTTTTTTTCGCGGCGGCTTTCTTAGCAGGTGCCTTCTTGGCTGCCGCTTTCTTTACGGGTGCTTTCTTCACAGTGGCTTTCTTAGCCGCCTTTTTAGCTGGCGCCTTCTTCGCCGCTGTTTTTTTCTTGGGTGCGGACTTTTTTGGCGCGGGTTTTCGACTAGCCATGATGATGCGGATCCTCGTAAAGTGACGCCGCAGACTTTGCGGCAATCAATTGGGCACGGGAAGCTATCAGACTTCAGCGATCCGTGCTAGCGCTGATTAGGGTTTTTGGCCTGCAGTGCGGACCTAACTGAGACCTGGCTATCGAGCGAAATCACTATGCAATTCACGCCGCTAACCCAAGCCAGCTTGTCGAGGCGCTACAAGCGTTTTCTCGCTGATGTCACGCTCCAATCTGGCGAGGAGGCTTGTGTTCACTGCCCCAACACCGGCGCCATGACGGGTTGTCAGGCATCCGACGCAACTGTTTGGCTCTCCTACCACGATAATCCGCGAAGAAAGCTGCCCTGGACATGGGAATTGGTGCAGATCGAGGGCGACTTGGTCTGCATTCATTCGGCACGAGCTAATCAGGTCGTCGAGGAAGCGTTGGCTTCGGGTCTGCTCTCAACGCTCGCGCGAGATCGCGCCAATGTCCGCCGCGAGGTGGCGTTGGGCGATGCCTCAAGAGCTGATTTTTTCATCGCGGAGGGCCGAGGCCTCTATCTCGAGGTCAAGGCGGTCACCCTTCATCTGGGTGGAGGGCAGGGCGCCTTTCCAGATGCCGTCAGTCAGCGTGCGACCAAGCATCTCGTTGAGTTGCAGCGCGCCATCGCTCAGGGCTACCGCGCAGCGCTGGTATTTTGCGTCCTGCACGAAGGTATTACAGATGTCAGCCCGGCGGCAAGCATTGACCCGGTTTATGCCGCTGAGCTGGGTCAGGCAATGCGGGCGGGGCTGGAGGTGTACTCGCTTTTCAATGACATCTCGACGGAGGGAATTTATCCTCGAGAGGCATATCAATGGGAGATGCCTAATTGAGCCAGAAAGCGCTCATTGCTCTCGGGCTGTCAACGCGCCATTTGGTGGACTGTGCTCCTGATATCCGGCTGGACCCAGCCGCTCGCGACGCCTTCTCTGCTTTGACCCAAAGGGCTACCAACGCCGGATTCAGTCTGCGCATTGCCTCGGGTTTCCGCGACTATGACCGCCAGATGCAGATTATCAATGGCAAGTGGGACGGTCGTCGTCCTGTAACCGATGCTCAAGGAGTAGCGCTCTGTCGGCCATCGCAACCTGACGAGGATTGGCTCCACTCGATTCTCAGATACTCGGCGTTACCCGGTACTTCCCGACACCACTGGGGCACCGACCTCGACATCTGGGACGCGGCGGCTGTCGATGCCGACTACACGTTGCGACTTGATCCCGGGGAATACAGCCCCGGCGGCGTGTTCTCTGACATGACGCAGTGGCTGGATGAGCAGATTGCGGCAGATAATGCCGAGGGCTTTCACAAACCTTATGCGGTCGATCGGGGCGGTGTGGCGCCCGAAGCGTGGCATATCAGCTATCGGCCCGGTGCCGAGGGCTATCTGTCTGAGATCGCCGCAGAGCGCCTGTTGCCTTTGTGGCGCGGAGAGCCCGATCCATTGGGCAAAATCCACGAGCCCTTAACGATGCTGCATGTGGTCGAGCCCCGCATTGAGGCGCTACTCAACCAATATGTCGGCACAGAGTGAGGCGGCTTCAACGCTAGGCTGAGTGTGGTGCGATTACTCTGACCAGGGTTCGCAGCGTTGGCGGGCTAAAACGCGTTTTAACGTTGTGTAGCGTGGCATTCCTTTGTGGTAGTCCGGATAGGCTTCCCCGGCGATCAGCGGCTCAAAATAGGCTCTGCCCGCGGCAGTAACGCCAAAGCCGTCTTTCGTGATAAAGCGGCGAGGCATTTTCTTCTCCCGGTTAGCGACCCGGCTTAGCGGCGCCGTGCCGATCCGCCATCGGTAAGGTTGGCTCGATTTTCTCTCCACGGTTGGCATCACCGCATTGGCCCCTGACACCGCCAGCTCCACCGCTGCCTTGCCCATCGCAAAAGCTTGGTCGACGTCGGTTTGACTCGCGATGTGACGCGCCGCACGCTGTAAATAGTCGGCGACCGCCCAGTGATGTTTATAACCCAGTTCGTCTTTCACCATGCCGGCCAATAGCGGTGCTAACC
>Ga0181577_10004542_pt1 | contig 10710 bp, 10 predicted proteins | sample 101ome_21_FD_132468 | JGI IMG/M metagenome (GOLD analysis project Ga0181577, IMG submission 132468) | Coastal salt marsh microbial communities from the Groves Creek Marsh, Skidaway Island, Georgia - 101413BT metaG (megahit assembly) | ecosystem: Environmental > Aquatic > Marine > Intertidal... | reverse complement strand
CTCAGCCGTGGTTAGATCTGGCGTTGAAGTCGTGGCGTTGTATGAACCCTGGTAATCAAGGTTCCCTGTAATATCCAACGTGGTGAATGTGACATTACCCACGCCATCCGTTTGTAAGACCTGATTGGCGGATCCATCCGTAGTTGGCAGGCTGTATTCAGTCCCGATTGAGACGCCGCCGACCGTGATTGCATTTGCAGTCGTCGCGCCGTTGTTTGTTACGTCGTTGAGATCGCTGGCAGTTGTACCGCCGCCTTCCCATGGTTTCGCTCCAATACTCATTTAATCACCTCGCTTATGGGTTGTTAAAGCCGGCATAGATGACGAATGAGTCACCAGCAGCCGCTTTTTTGTATGCGATAGAGGTTACAGAAGCGCCACCAATCAGAGCTTGAGCATCGACACGAAACGAGCTGAAGATAGGTACAACGCCATCTGAGTTTGAAACGCCATCACCCGCGCCAGCTGCTGCTCTTAATTTGCAGTATGAAATCGTGCTTGTGTTTCCACTGACCACTTCAAGAAATGCAAACTTGAGCCCAGCCGCGAACTGATCGCCAGTTTGAGCATCATAAAAATCATCACTGCTCAGCGTATGCCAATCAGTATCAGCAACGCCTGAAGCGTTGTATGTTGCGAGGTATCCACCAGCGTGAATAGGGTATTGTACACCGAGTCTCATGGCTTCTCCATTGAGTCTTTGGGTTGTTGGGGTTGGGGTTGGATTGGGGTACGCTTGGCCATCACGTTACCAATGGCGAATACAGCGTAAAGAGTATCGATCAGGCCGAGAACTTCGGTCTTTGCCTTGTCTAGTATGGCTAAGATAAAACAGCAAGCGAGCGCGGCATAGAACGCCAGCGCCTTTCGACCTCCTGCTTTATCCATCAAGCCCTTATCATTACTCATCGAAGTCTTCCTCGAGTAGTCGGTACACGTGGGCCACCTGCTCTACTTTTCGAGTATTCTTGACCACGCCCTCACCATATGAGCCATCTCCAAGGGTACCGTGGGCATTTCCTTCTATCGTGGTAAACTCACCGTTTTCAATCGATGAGGTAGCGATAGTGATATGATCACCTTGGACGCTTCGCTTGGATGAGAACACAACAACAATATCACCCGCCATCATGTTTTCGATGGGGATATGTCGTGAGGTATTAGACCAGTTTTTATAAAGCCTGTAACAGCTGGGGAAGATCTTATGACGAATGGGAAACCTTACCGCCGTAAAGCAGAATGCAGCGAAAGCGCCACACCAAGCAAACTGTCCATTCTTTACATAAGGCTTTTCCCAGCTCCACCCTAGGCCTTCTCTGCTCTGGATGTAAGCGTTGACTCGCTCGCAAGGATCAACGACGACTCTTGACCATTCAGCCTCACCACGCGCCAAGACCTCTCTGACCTTGGGTGTAAGCGCTGGCGTGACTCGATCAATTGCCTTTGAAGGGATATCGGATAGATCAAGCTGAGCCTGACCAAGCGCTCGCTCGGTTCGTCTCAATAGGTTTCTGAGGTCGTCAATCTCGCCTTGTAACTCTGCTTTAGTGGGCATCAGCTATACTCCTGAGCTGGTGTGGTGGTGTCGATTATATCAGATGAGTTGGCTAAGTAAGCATCTGATCGATGAAGCGTGGAAGCGTAGGCATAAGTGGAGGGCTCGAGCGTGCCACCGGTCACCGTGACCCCGTGGGCCGTGGTGAACTGTATCTCGTTTCCAGATATGGCCTGAATGGTGAGACCTGTAATAGCGTTGTCTTGGTCGCCTACTGGCACATAGTCTACTCGATCACCAGCAGCAAAGAAGCTCACATCATCGAGAGCAGTACTAGAAAACTCATCATCAGAGACTTTTAAAACTGTGGAGCTCACAATCGTATTTACTAGCGCGCTAGCATTCCACGCGACCGGAGAGAGTCCAGTTGTGATCACCTCGAGCTCGCAACCTTCACCCATGAGCTCCTGATGAATAGCCCGAACCATACCCACCTGATCAGTAACGCCATATTGATCAGAGTAGTCTCTGAGGTGAGGTGAGCTACATTGCACATATGAGCCAACATCCAGATAGATTGATTGACCCGTCCCAATATGGCCGCGCCACACTCTAAGAGGGTTACTCAGCAGATTGAAGAGCCGGCTTGATGTCGGTAGAAACTGATCAAAGATATCACCAGCATTTCGGCCGAACTGGCTCGAGCTAATACCGCTGAGCTTGAGACTGATTGCGCTTCGTTCTCCGCCATATCTATTTATGGCTTCTGAGTTGTTAAAAACAGTTTCTGACTCATAACTATTGAGCTCTGGGTCATAGTCATACTCATATCTGATTTGAGTTACGATATCTTCGTACACGTCCCAGCTTGGAGGGGGATCACTCAACCAATCGCCCTCTTGAATATCAGCCGCTACATCTCTTGAGCGATCAGCGCCAACTGAGATAAGGGTGAGCTTAGCCCGTCCGGTTACATCCCGCTTCATGACTAGCGCAGCTCCAAGCAACCTTAAGACACTCTCAAAAGTCGAGCGAAGATCAGCGCCATCACCAGCAAATTGCTCAGTCAGCGTAAATGGAGAGGTTGAGTCAATGCTGAGAAATGAAGCCTCATCAATATCATCTGAAGAGATATTCAAGCCGATATTGAGAGTATCATAATCGCCATTGACCTCGAGGCCGCCGCCACTCTCGAGCAGTCGAAGAAGCGCAACCCCTGGACGCTCTCCTGTATATTGACCACCCCTAAAAATCAAAGCGCGCTCTTTATCTGCCCAGTCTCCGAAGCTGACCACGTTTGACCATGCTTGATCTTGGCGTAGGTGTATCAGTACTCCAATCGTTGAACTGTCATAGGTCGCGTCGGTCTGGTGGGTCGCTTGGATTGTCTGGCGTTTCGTGGTCTCAGTCTGATGATCATAGTAGACGACAGTGAGGTCATAATAGACGCCAGCAGTTGCTGAGGTGGGCAAGCCTAAGCCGTTCTCAACCAATAGGCCAAGCTCACGATTTTGATAGTACGCCTTGGCTACGTCTCGAAGTTGCAAGGATCCGCTTAGCGTTCTCATCCCTGATTTTGCAAACGCGATCGTTGAGCCGTCAGGCCGCGTCTCAAGATGACTAGGATTAAAATCACCCCAACCAAAATCAAGAGGATACCAGCACCGAAGATCAGGGATGAGCGCGCCATTTGTCCCGCTGCCATCAAAGTGAAGGGGCAGAACATCAGACAGATTTCGAGCTTGAGTATTGATATCAGAAGGGAACAACCACCAGATACAAGACGCGCTAAATCTAGAGTCACTGAGCTTGGAGACAATAGCGCGATTATCGGCCGTCAATCTCCATTTAGCGAAAGCACCAGAGAAGCCTTGTGTATCACTTGGCCCATCGCTTTCAAGCGTATCATTCACCACGTTGGGCCAAGGCTTGATCTCTTCGTTGCCGAGCTCATGCTGCTTGAGCTCATACCGATAAATCGGAAGATAGAGATAATCGGCCGCTTGGATCTGAGCAGCTAGCAAACTGTCACTCGGTGAGGTATCAGCCACGATATCAAAGCCGCTCGCCGTCGAAGTAATAGACGTTGGGAACACGCTTGGGCTTGTATCATTATCGCCATCATCAGGTCTTAGGCGTGGATAGCGTGGATGTTCGAATAGATAATCATCTGCACCAGTCGGAAGCGACACATCAAAATCATCAAACTCATTGGAGTTGAACGACTCTATACTAAACGCGCCCGCCGTGATGGTTCCGGTAGGAGTTCCAAAGGGCTCTCTATGTGGCCTATCTCTGTCATCATAGCCGAGCGCTAAAGCATACTCGATGGCTGAGCCATTACGCCCATCATAATAATGATAGCCCTGAAGAAGCCGAGTTTGATTAATGCCCTTGTCTGACAGGTCAGTATCAATGAGCGCTGTCAATGGAGCAATAGAGAGACTGATTGTATCGCCCTCTTCAATGACTGGTGAGCTCTCGATGAAACCATTGATGATCTGACTCCAGCTGCTCAAGCTTCCGTCAGGGTATTGGTGAGCCATCCATAAAGCAGCTCGGCGACCTCTGAATGTGGTTATCTCCAGAGTAACCTCTGGAACAATCGAGCCCTCGAGATCGATAGAGTGAGTCTGTGGTGTGCTCCTCACTCCTCTGGTGGCTGTTAGCGTGGTTGAAGTCGCCGAGCTCACAACTACAGTCTCGGCCCCAATATGCATGAGCTTTGGAAATGTCAGGCTTGATAGGTCAGTATCTACACTGATTGAGAAGCTTGTTCTATCTAGTGAGTTTGTGAGCTTGGCTCGAGTGGTCGCGCTTCTGGCTCCACATCGACCGAAGACCACGCCAGCGTCTCCAGAGTCGGCCTTTCGATCAATGGAGAGAGAAACGCTTACAGGTGAGTATTGAGCGATGCCGCCGGAAGGATCGACCGAAGCAGAGAAAGCGCCCACGCTCACTATTCCTTCGCGATCAATAAAGGGAACACCAGTATATACATTCGCGTCTAGACCAGTTGCTCCACCGCCTGAATGATAGCGATATTCTAGGCCGCTGACCTCGAGAGCGAATACCCGTCTTCCTTGATCGCTGGACAATGTCATGGCGTGACCTCTGGCTGATATACATCATAGATATGGACTGATGAGAGGTTAGTTAGAAATGTACTCACTCTGATATTGACCAGTTTGTTTCTGAATGCCGAAGGCACGTACAAAACGCGCACTGGATCAGGAGTAGTGTTAGTGGGTGCCGAGATAGGAGAAACGCCAGTAAATGCAGTATTCACGCTGTATACCTCGCCCTCTAAATCTGCTTCTCCGCTCAGCTGAAAACCATAGTCAAGTATTGATCCAGAGTAGCTATTTGAAGCCGTGTTTCTGAGCTCTGCTCTTATGTAGTTCGATGGACTGTTTGACTGGCTGTAAACAAACATCATCGCGATAAACTCAGATCGCGGTGTAGTCTGATAGAGAAGGTTATGAGTCTGGCTGTTCTTGTCTCTTGGAAACTGTGTTGAGCCACCTATAGCTGAAAGCACCGGATAGTTGATATGAAAGTGAGCTTCACCCAGAAACTTACAGTGGCTGAGTTGAGCCAATGCACCCGCCATTTGTGCCACGGTTCCACCCATAAGGATCTGGCCGTTATAGCACCCGCTCACATCAGGAAGAGGATTGAAGCTTGAGGGTATCAGCATTCTAAACTCCTATGATGCTTATTGCTTGAATGTAGGGCACTGAGTCCAGCTGGCGATTATCAATACTCAAGAGATTGGCCTGATTGCTCGGCGTCTCATCGATGCCCACTCTGTACATATCTAAGCCAACATCACCCGATAAATAATAGTCTGGTGAGCTGATCACGCCTAGGCCAAAACTATTCCAACCGTTCTGAATACAGCTGAGCCTATGACCGAACACATCCACATTCAGAGTTTGGCCCACGCCGAGATTAACGACTTTTAGGAACACATCGACCTCTAAGCCCTCTTCTCTCATGCCAGCGAATAAGGCCACCATCGAGTAAAGCAGCTGTTGCTCTGCTATACCTAGGCCGATTGGAGGTAGAGAGAAGCTCGCGCTATCAAATGCACCTGACCAGTTAAGCAGCACTCGCCCGCGCTTTCTCAGAGTCGTGATATTGCGCAGAGTCTGAACGCCAAAGCGAGCAGTCAACGGTAGATCGGCGCCTTGTCTAGATTGCCCTTGAGGGATGAAGTCATCACTAGCTTGTTGGAGTACACCCGCGCTCAATGGTGAGGGTAAATCATTCCAGCTCGCTTGAACTTCACATACATCTATAATCCCAGATGATGCACACTGAAGATAAAGACTCAGAATGCAATACTCCTCAGCCTCATCAGCAGTGATTGAAACCGTGACGGGGTCAAACTGACTCGAATATCTACCGTTGTCTGTGATTGTGTCAGTAGTCGAGTAGGTATTCCCAGAGAGAGGAAATGTAAGCTCTGCTGTAAACTGACTTCCTGATACAGAGGCAAAAGCGCTCAATCTAAAGACGAATGAGCTATGCTCTCTACTAGGCCGAGGGATGTACCACTCGCAAACCTTGGTTGAGCTTGTATCGTTAAACCTAAAGCAGCTCTCGACCCATGACTGACTCACAACGTTTGATGTTCCACCATAAGCGAAAGAATAATTCTGGCTATCCGCTAGTCGTGCAATCTCTGTCGTCCTGATAGTCAGGCCAGCAGTACACCGCGCTGGATCTGTGAGCAATGGTGGAGATGTGAAGCTGTTACTCATAGGTGCTCCATCTCAATATTGACTGGTACCCTTCTTCTCAGCCTTCCAGGATATCTGAGGTCAAAATCAGTCGTGAGCATCGATGCTCTTACCCTGCCATCCGATCCATTATCTTCTGAAGTGTAGAGGAGATCATAAGCGGGTTGAGTCGTGTTTATCTGGTCAGTCCTCAGAGCTCGGCGACTATCACCCCAACCTTGATAAAAGTTGACTCTCTCACCACCTGAGCAAAGAGGCAGCCAGCGATCGGTGAAATGTCGATAATCGTCTACTTGGTCGAGCAGTGCATCAAGATCAAAATCAAGAGATGAAGTGACATAAGAGCCAATGAAGTTCGAAGTATAGCCGCCGCCAATCTTTCGTCTCTGCTGGCTGACATTGTTTACCCTGAGATGGTGTTGTTGATAAGGCCTCGATGGAAGAAGCACACCAGCATTTTTATGTGTGCTAGTGAGTAGGCTATAGCTTCCAGTCGTCGATGGGGTCTCATCTCCAGTAAAGCCTAGCTGGTTTCTGATGGTGGTATTTGTCCATGTAATATCTCCAAGTGAGGTCAGGTAATAACATTCCGTGTATCCTTCATCATTGATTGACCAACTGATTTCACTAGAGCTCTGAGCTGTAATGTCTAGCGCCTCGAGGCTAGACAGCCCAAACACGTCATCATCATCAACCACCTCTCGACCTCTGAGCCAGACTGTCACATCTTGATGATGAAGTAGTGAGCTAGGGAATGTGAAGGTTGATGACCCAACAATCGTGTATTCAACATTGGTCAGGTCGAGTAAGCCTCTCACCCAGTCATTTGGAGCGGTGGCGATATACCAGCCATCGACCAATACAGAGCTAACCACTGAAGACCCAAACCCAAGGGGATCATCTGAGCCGGTGGACTGAATGGTAAAGCTTTCAGTCCCTTGGATTATGATCTTATCGCTCGAGTTTATAGAAACATCCCAGACTGAACCGAATGAGGCTGATGTAGATAAGTCTCCGCTTGCATAGACCGAGATGCCAGAGGATCGACCATTTAAGAAGAATAGCGCGTCTTCATATACACCTGAGCCGCTCGCGAATGTAGGCAGGTCTACATCAGAGCCACCTGAGCGCGTGAAGACTTCAAGGCCGCTAAACGCTCTCATGTCGTATGAAGTGAGAAGCGCAAATTGTGGGGCTGGGTTATTCCTAGGCATTGGGCAATCTCCTTGGGCCACCACGTCTCTGTCTATTCTGTAGGTTTGTTATTCGATCTGCAAGGGCTTGCTCGGCCGCTCTTTGTGTATCGTAGATTACAGCGCCTGAGAAGTTGATATTAAAGGTCATCTGTTGAGTTTCAGCGCGCTCTCTTTCTGGTGTGGTTGTAGTTTGAGCAATACCAGTCGGAGAGGTTGAAGCCGCGCTTGCAGTGGAACCACCACCACTACCACCACCAAGAGCAGAACCCGCGACGCCAGCCGCCGCCGCCGCTGTAGCATAAGCGCCAGCCGCTGCAAACTTATTGGCCGCTAAGGCTGGATTGAGGAATAAAGCCGCGATACCTTCCGCAGTCTGGCCGAGAGCCTGTACTGCGAACTGTTTACCCAGAGCAACTAAACTCTGACCTATCGCATCACTAAATGACTCACCCAATATAGCCGCACTATAAGCCGCTTCTGCCAATCCTGTTCCATAGCGTTCTGATAGTTGGGTGACCAACTCCATTTGTTTCTTAGTTGACTCTTGAGTGGCCTTGAGTCGCTCGGCTTCATTCTTTTTCTGGATCTCAGTTATTCTCTGAATGCTCGCGATACGCTCAGCTTCTGCTTTCTGGTCAAGCTTGGTCTTCTCCAGATCGAAGCGCGCTTGAGCGATCAGCATTTGATTGATGTTATCACCGGCTAGCGCTAACTCGTCTTCATACCTGAGCTTTAAAATCTCCAGAGCAGAGACCCCGTCTACCTGCATCTGTTGAAGCTCGAGTTGTCGAAGCGTTCTAAGCTCTGCCTGTTTTTGTCTTTCCAAGGCGAGCTCGGCTAGTCGCTGGCGTTCTAAGTCTGCCTTTCTCTGATCTGCTCTTACCTTGCGCTCTTCTGCTCTCTTCTTGGCGGCTTCTCTCTGAATAGAGCTAATCTGAGCCTCAAGCTTTGCTCTCTCTGCCGCGATCGACCTTGACCTAACTTGCTCGCTTATATCCTCGATGGCCTTTAGTTCTCTTACTCGCCGCTCTGCTCCTATTCGAGCAATTTCTACTTGAGCATCAACCGTGTCTTTAGTTCGCTCAAGTTGTGCGATACGCGCATCTTCATCAAGCTTGGCCTCTTGCTCTCTAATCTTCTTAACAAACTCAGGAGATTGCTTGAGCGTCTCTTCAAGCTGAGCCTGCACTTTCTGACGCTTAGCCGCTCCACTGGCCGCTAACCTGTCAGCTTGAGTCATCATCTCAGCTTGTTGCTTGATAAGCTCAGCTTGTCTCTGTTGAAGACGGCCAAGAGCTGCTGTTTCTTCATCTGTTCTAGCTGCTGGGCTCGGCATAGGTATACCAGCAGGCCCACCACCGCCAGCCATAAATGAGGGAGCGAAAGCAGCAGCCTCTTGAGCCTGATTCACAAGCTTCTGTTGCTGTTTAATCCTCTCTTTATTGAGCTCGATCTGCTTAAAGATCTCTGCTGACTTTTCGCGTAAAGCTTGAGCTTCTTCAAGATCCTGTTGAGCCGCCATTGTTTGAATGCGGAATGACTTTATCTGTTCCTCATTCAGTTTTACTTGAGCGTCAGCAAGCTGCTCGAGAATAGAGGTGAGTTCAGCCGCCGCCGCTTTGTATGCTTCCACCCGTAGATTAACGCCAGAAGCCTCAAGCTGATATTCCTTATACGCTTGTACAAGCTCAGTGACTGCCATGACTGCAAGCCCAATCGGCCCGAGTAGTGTAGTGAAGCTTGCACCGGTCGCTTTAGCCGCTGCTCCAAGCTGAGCAAAGGCCGCGACTGATTGGCCAGCTGTCTCTCCAATCTTGCCAAGGTTTTGATTGAGCTGGCCACCTGTACTACTCACCACTCGGCCCATGGTGCTGAATGACTCGCCTACACCCTCAGCGCCTTTCTCGATCTTATTTAAGCCGGTCTCGGCCTTCTTTGAGTCTAAGACAACTTCGATCTCAACTTGATTTTGTGCCATGATGCGCTTCTTTCATCGCTCGTTCTTGAGCTCTGTAATGAGCTTCTTCTGTACTATAATGCAGTATGTCAATCGCCTCAACCAATGCACACGAGGGAGACGGATAGCTCTTATCAATATGATAGAGCCCTGCTCGGTGGCGTCTATATGCCACCACTATGGGCGCGACCTGATTACTGAGCGCAACTGGACAACGCCTAACCTCAAGCTCACTAAACGCCTCACCCGAGTCTGGCGCGATCCTGTAACCCATCACATACACGCCTTGGTCATCGACTCGAGACGCGGGAAGGCCACGCTGAAAAGGGCCGCCACAATTGCCGCGCTTCCTTCTCAGGTCTGGGTTTTCTCGGCATTGGTCACAGCTCCAAGCACGGCCCCCGCTATGGCTGAGCCATACTGAAGCCGTAAATGCTATTTTCCCGAGTCACCAAGAAGGCTTATTCTCTGGACGTGTAACACTAGCTCACCCATAGCAAGCGCTCGATGGTCATCTGGCCTTATCGCTTGCACCTGCTCAACGGTGGCGGGTTCACCATCGATGTGAGTGAGTGAGGCTCTGACCATCTCCACATAGACGCGGTTGAGGTAGACTTGCTAGCTGGCCATTGCTTCTCTCTCATCCTCAGTCAAAGCGTGATGCCATCTAGCTCGTTCAGTTGGATCAACTGGAGCCTGAACCCAGAGAAGCCGGCCGAGCTCTGATCTAGTATAAGCTCCTGCCCTGACCTCACACTCTTCACGCTCACTAGGTGAGAGCGCTTTGAGTCTAAACATAGTGGCCCCTTCATGACTGCCTAAGTCCTCAAGCTTGCCACTGTCTAGATACGCGGCTTTTTGCTCTTCGGTCGCTTCTACTGCTGAGTCACAAGTAACCACAACGTCAATACTCATCTCTGATGAGGTCAGGAAGTGCAGAGCCATGATTACACTCCAAGCCCAAGCCTGAATGGAGAGTTAGCCGCGCCAGTCTCTACCACATCACCACCAAAGCGACTTTGTTGATATGTGAGCTGCTGGCGTACGATATCATTACCTGAAACATCATAAACGCTTGGATCATTGGTCAGCATCGCCGCCGGTAACATAATCGCGCAACCTTCACCATCACCTTGTGGGCCAGTGCCGACCAACACTTGCCGTACAGTACGATTGAAGAAATCATTCGCGATTGTGGTATTGACCGTGGATAAGGTCAGGCTGAGCTCTACCACCACATCTGATATCTCCATGTCAGACATGGCGAGAATAGAGTTACTGTGACCCATAGGTGTGAGAGTGTTAGTCACGGAT
>Ga0181577_10004541_pt1 | contig 10712 bp, 7 predicted proteins | sample 101ome_21_FD_132468 | JGI IMG/M metagenome (GOLD analysis project Ga0181577, IMG submission 132468) | Coastal salt marsh microbial communities from the Groves Creek Marsh, Skidaway Island, Georgia - 101413BT metaG (megahit assembly) | ecosystem: Environmental > Aquatic > Marine > Intertidal zone... | reverse complement strand
TAGATATCAAGGACAAAGTTGTTCTCGTCACCGGATCTAACCGCGGCATAGGCAAAAGCTTCGTTGAGAAGGCTCTCGAACTCGGCGCGACCAAAGTCTATGCTACAGCCCGCAACACCGAAGGCCTTGCTGACCTTGCCGCAGCCAATCGTGACCGCGTCGTTTTACTGACTCTCGATATCTGCAGCCAAGAGCAGGTTGACGCCGTCGCAGCCGCAGCTCAAGATGTGAACGTGCTAATTAATAATGCCGGCGCTGGCGGTGGCGGTGCGATAGTCGCAGCGAACAATGAAGCACCGAAGCGCATGGAAATGGATATCAATTATTTTGGCACGATGAAAATGTCGGTCGCGTTCGCGCCGATAGTCAAAGCCAATGGCGGCGGCGCTATAGTCAACATTCTCTCCATCTCGGGACTGTGCAGTTTTGCCTTTGCCCCCGGCTATTCTGCATCAAAGGCAGCCGGCCACTCGCTCACACAGGCGCTTCGCGCAGAGCTCGCAAAACAAAATACGCTCGTCATCGGTGTCTATCCTGGTCCCATCGACACCGACATGGCTAAACACCTACCCTTTGACAAAGCTTCCCCCGATTCCGTTGCCACGCATGTTTTTAATGCGCTCGCCACAGGCGAGGAAGACGTATTCCCCGATCCTTTCTCTGTCGAGTTCGTAAGGCAGCTGCGCCTAGATTCGAAGGCTGTAGAAAAAGCCAACGCTGCAGGCGCATAGCCCGCTAAAACAATGAAATAATAGAACGCAGGAGATGCAATACGATGGATTTTGAAACACTCGTCCGTACCCGTCGCAGTGTGCGCGGTTACAAGAACGATCCCGTCCCCAAAAAGATCATTCAAGAGATTATCGATATTGCGAAAGGCGCGCCTTCGTCGATGAACACTCAGCCTTGGAATCTTTATGTAGTCACCGGCGAACCGCTAGACAAAATTCGCCAAGGTAATACCGAACGAATGCTGGCTGGCATAAAGCCACAACGCGACTTTCCTACCAAAGAAGCCTACGAAGGCATTCATCGGGAACGACAGGTAGAGATCGCTAAACAGCTTTTTGCCGCGATGGGTATAGCCCGCGACGACAAAGAAATGAGACAAGATTGGGTGATGCGCGGCTTTCGCCAATTCGATGCGCCGGTTTCTATTGTGCTCACCTATGACAAGATTCTCGAACCCGCAGCGATTGCTCAGTTTGACCTTGGCGCTATTTCACACGCCATTTGTCTTGCTGCGTGGGAGCGAGGGCTAGGCACCGTAATTAACGGTCAAGGTGTTATGCAGACACCAGTGGTTCGCGAACATGCGGGCATTCCTGAAACTCAGAATATCCTTACCTGCATTGCGATGGGGTATCCGAACGATGATTTCTCTGCCAACAAGGTAAAAGCGACGAGAGCGAATGAGGAAGATTTCGTGCATTTTGTAGGATTTGATTAGTAGGCGGTTTGCCTGCACTACTCTCGCCATTTTCAGGCGAGAGTAGCAGCAAAGCGCTTTTAGAGGTCGAATCGGTCGAGGTTCATAACCTTTGTCCACGCCGCAGCAAAGTCCTCAACAAATTTCTGCTCAGAACCCGCCATCGCATAAACCTCAGCGACTGCGCGTAGCTCAGTATTCGAACCGAAAATTAAGTCAACAGGCGTCGCTGTCCACTTAATTTCACCCGTGTCACGATCTCTGCCTTCGTAGACGCCTTCCTGATCGGCCTTCGCCCACACAGTCGACATGTCTAGTAAGTTGACAAAGAAGTCGTTCGTCAGTGTGCCGGCACGATCAGTAAACACCCCGTGTGCCGCACCGCCCACATTCGCATCGAGCGAGCGCATTCCGCCAAGTAGCACGGTCATTTCTGGCACCGTTAGCGTTAAGCGATCGGCTTTCTCAATAAGCGCGCGCGCTGGTGAGAGGCGCGTGCCTTCGGCAAAGTAATTGCGGAACGCATCGTAGTCTGGCTCGAGCACGGCGAACGAATTGACGTCAGTATGATCCTGCGTGGCGTCTGTGCGACCCGGCGTGAAGGCGACTTCTACCGAATGACCCGCCTCCTTCGCAGCTTGCTCAACCGCGGCAGACCCTGCTAACACAATAAGGTCAGCCAGCGAGACCTTGCGGCGACGGCTCTCTTCATTGAACTCGGCCTGAATTGTCTCGAGAACGCCAATCACCTTCTCGACTTCGGCAGGATTGTTTGCTTCCCAGTCCTTTTGAGGCGCGAGACGGATGCGTGCACCGTTAGCCCCACCGCGGAAGTCAGTGCCGCGGAATGTAGAAGCCGAAGCCCACGCAGTACGCACCAGTTCGGAGATCGACAGACCCGATTCGAGCACAGCAGTCTTCAACTTAGCGATATCGCGATCGTTGATCTCGGCGTAATCGGCCGCAGGCACAGGATCCTGCCATACAAGCTCATCGGTAGGAACGAGCGAACCCAAGTAGCGTGTGCTTGGCCCCATGTCTCGGTGAGTCAGTTTAAACCAAGCGCGTGCGAACGCATCCTCAAACTCTTCAGGGTTTTCCAGCCAGCGAGATGTAATTTCACGATAGATAGGATCTTCCTTAAGTGCGAGGTCGGTTGTGAACATGATCGGCGCGTGACGCTTAGATGGGTCGTGAGCATCTGGCACTAAATTCGATGCTGCTCCGCCTTTTGGTACCCACTGGATTGCTCCGGCCGGGCTGCGCGTTTGCTCCCAGTCATAGGCGTAGAGGTTCTCGAGATAGTTATGCGTCCACGCTGCAGGGTTGACTGTCCATGCGCCTTCTAAGCCGCTAGTAATGGTATCTGCCCCTTTGCCTGTGCCATAGGTGTTTTTCCAACCGAGGCCCTGCTCTTCAATACTCGCGCCCTCTGGTTCTACGCCGACGTTGCCCTGAGGTTTCGCGGCACCATGTGCCTTACCAAAGGTATGACCACCAGCGATTAACGCCACAGTTTCTTCGTCATTCATCGCCATGCGACCGAATGTTTCGCGAATATCGCGCGCCGCTGCTAGCGGATCAGGATTGCCGTTAGGACCCTCCGGATTCACATAAATCAGGCCCATCTGCACGGCGCCGAGCCCATCTCTGAGTTCTCGATCCCCTTCGTAACGCTCGTCTGCAAGCCACTCGCCCTCAGGACCCCAGTACACTTCCTCAGGCTCCCATGAGTCCACACGTCCACCGGCGAAGCCAGCTGTTTTAAAGCCCATAGACTCCATCGCGACAGTTCCGGCCAATACCATCAGGTCTCCCCACGAAATATGATTGCCGTACTTTTGCTTGATGGGCCACAGAAGACGCTGAGCCTTGTCGAGGTTGGTGTTGTCCGGCCAGCTGTTGAGTGGTGCGAAGCGCTGCATGCCGCCATAGGCACCCCCACGGCCATCGCTCACCCGATAGGTACCTGCGCTGTGCCAGGCCATACGGATAAAGAAAGGACCATAATGTCCGTAGTCTGCTGGCCACCAATCCTGCGAAGTCGTCATCACATCGATGAGGTCTGCCTTCAGAGCATCAATGTCGAGCTGCGCGAACGCTTCGGCATAGTCAAAATCGGCGCCCAGTGGATTGGACGCAGGGTCGTTGTCACGAAGCGGATCGAGGTTCAGTCGGTTGGGCCACCAGTAGTCGTTGTTGGCGACACCGTCTTGAGCAACCGCAGGGCTAACCGCGGCAAGTGTAGACAAGCCAAGCGAGATCGCCGTGGCGAGAACGAGAGATTTCTTAAGCATGCGAGATGCCTCCATTAATTATTAGCCAATTAAACCGGTGTGTAAGCCGGCCATTCTTCTAGGTAAACGAACAGATCACCTGAGTAGATGATTTTTACAATGCGCAGGATAGCGCCCAAAGCAGCATCGGGATAACGCTTTGTTTCGATTAGCGTGATCGTTTTTTCCGAACACCGAGCCTCTACCCCGTCTTCCTACGTCCTGTTCAACCACGTGAAGACGCGCTATCGTCTGCGTGTAACCCCGCACCCTCAGGAGTCATCCCCGACATGTTTTATGAGCCAAAGAAGAAAAATCACGGCCTTGCCAAAAACCCGTTTAACAGCCTCATCGTGCCAAGGCCTATCGGTTGGATAAGCTCGGTAGATGCCGCCGGTATTCATAATCTCGCGCCGTACAGCTTCTTTAATGCCGTGAGCTATCAGCCGCCGACTGTGATGTTTTCGGCCGGCGCCGGCGCCAACGACGATCGGTTAAAAGACTCGGCTCGCAACATCGAACAAACTGGCGAATTTGTTTGCAACCTTGCGACTTGGGAGACCCGCGACGCAATGAACCAGAGCTCTGTGACTGCGGGCCCCGAAGTCGATGAAATCGCGCTGTCGGGACTTACCGCAATCCCTTCACAACTCGTTAAAGCGCCTCGCATTGCCGAAGCGCCTGTGCACCTTGAATGCCGATATATCAAAAGTGTCGAAGTCCCCGGCTGGACCGAAGCCGATAATTACCGCGTGATTTTCGGCGAGGTAGTCGGTATCCATATCGATGATTCGATGCTCACAGATGAGGGCCTCGTCGACATCAGAAAAATGGGCATCATCAGCCGACTTGGCTATAACGACTATGCGCGCGTTGACGCCGACTCAGTGTTTAGCATGGAAAGACCCTGAAAAAGAAAATAATCATCATGCGAATCTCGCGAATGGCGATAAAATAGCGATCATCAACTCTCGCAGTGTCGCGCCATGCAGCATCGCCCTCGCCTACGGAAAACGTTACGCTATTCGCAGCAAGAGGCCGTTGCCTCAGGGCTGATGACTGCGACGAGTGACAACTTCCTCAACGCCTTTGCAATTTACCTTAAAACCTCAGCTGTCCAACTCGGGTGGCTAACCGCGCTTCCGCAGCTCGCGGGTGCGGTCATGCAGATCGTCTCGGTCTGGCTTGGCGGGCACATTGCGCGTAAACCTTTGGTTGTGGGTACGGCACTCCTGCAGAGCGCCATTGTCGCCGGCATGGCCACGGTAGCGCTTCCTGTGTCAGAACGATTTTTACCTTTAAGCCAGGTCACTCTGCTTATAGGCTTCTCTATTACCTATTTCACCTGCATAAACATTGTGCAGCCGCATTGGCGAGCATGGATGGGAGGCCTCGTTCCAAAACAGACCCGCGGCGTGTTTTTCGCTTCACGCTCGCGCCTGACTATGCTGACAACGTTAATTATCTTCGTGCTCGGAGGCGTATTACTCAATGCAAGCACGCGCGCTGGCTCTACCTGGACAGGATTCTTTATCCTTTTTAGCGCCGCGGCTATTGGACGTCTACTGTCAGCCATCCTATTGGGCCTGATGCATGACCCAGAGCGGCGGACAGGAACAGATACAATGCGGCTTCGTGACAGCTGGCTGCACATAAGAACATCACTGAAAGACCCCACCTTCAGAAATTACAGTCTTTTTGTCGCTGCACTGCAGAGCGCCGTCGCCGTGTCTGCGCCATTCTTTGCCGTGTATATGCTACGTGATCTCCAGTTTACTTATTTGCAATTTAGCTTTAACAGCGTTGCCTCTATCGCGACGCAGTTCTTCTTTCTGCGTCGTTGGGGTCGCTTGAGTGATAGGTTCGGAAATCATTGGGTTATGGTCATCTGTGCGGCGAGCATTCCGGTCATTCCGGTCCTATGGATGCTCAGCCCAAACCAGTACTACCTTATTTTCGTGCAAATTGTCTCGGGTGTATTTTGGAGCGGCTTTACCTTGAGCACGGCAAACTATCTCTATGACATCCGCCCCCATCAGACGAACTTCGCGCTTTACGCAGCAATCCAGTCTGGCACAAGTGCTTTGGCGGTCTGCCTTGGCGGAATTTTCGGCGGCTATTTAGCGAGTCTTGCACCAAGAATCGCCGAGACTATTGTGCAGAGCTGGGAAATGCCGAGTGATCTTTTCATTGTCTTCATCACAACGACCATTCTGCGCTTGGCAGTCGTAGCGTACTTTATCCGCCGGCTTGAAGAGCCTCACCTGAGGCGGCGCCCAAAACTTCTTGAAATTGTTTTCCGTGTGTCGAGGGTTAATACGGTGTCTGGCGTTTCGCTTGACTGGCTTAGCGTTGCCCGAAGAGACGAGCATCGCACGGCCGCCGAGGAGCAACCCGTGGACAAGGGCGCCGCAGCAAGCGACAGCCGAGTCGACGAGAGGAATAGCGCAGACGAAAGAAACTCTAACTCTTAAAAACAGAGTTGCCGAAATGTCGTAAGAATCCTCTCAATCTGCCGCAGTGACGCTGTCCGATTCATGCGCGTCGATCGAATTATCCTGAGGCTTTCGCACGCTAGTTACGATGGATTTGGCTGCTGGAATAACCAGCAAAGCATAGGCATTAACCTCTAGCAGCTCTTCGAAAAGCCTTGGGTGATCGGGAGTGAAGAGTCCTCGATCAATTAGCGCCCCGGTCAGTAGAAGGCCTGCAGACACAAACAAATAGCGAGAAAGCCCGGAATCAAACTGCCGGTGTATTAGCTCTGATAAATTGACAGGCTGTCGGAGTAAAAACGCCAAATAGCCACTCCAGAGCACTAAGAGTGACGCGGTGCGACCATTGCCAATCAATAATTGCTCAATGAGCCGCGGCAAGCCTATCAGCTCGAAATCTATTTCGCGCAAACTGAAGCTGAAGCAAAGCAGCGCGAGGCACACAAGCTCAACGCGCTCAGTGGATCTATTCCTAAGGCTGCTCGCCGCATAAAGTATGGCAGCAAAAATTAAACACACGGCTTGTATATTTTCGAGTAACGCGTTCTCCGCATGAATGTCATGCTTTCCGCTCGCAACAACGCTCGCAATAACGAGGAGGTTAGTCACTGAAGCAGCGAAGACAGTGCGAGGCAACGTATCGATCATACTATTCTCTAGGCTCGGTGAGAGTTAAACGCCTAGATCAATATTGCTAGATCGCTTCAGAGAATAGATCGAAAAAAACAGAACTTAATATAGGAAATATCTATCGCCTATCAAAAACTCACACGCGCTAACGCGATACCGCTCTCGCCCGCAACAGCGTAGAGAAGATAGACAACGCCATCCTCGACATACAGAGCGGGATCTCGCAACTGATTAACGTGTCCATAGGCTGTAGAGCGAACGGACGGTTCTACCGGTGCATCCGCTCCCTCCCAATCAAACTCCGCTCTCAGCACCTCAACTTCGGGCGACTCCTGCCAGTTATTCCAGTCGTTGGTAAGTTCAATCGTACTCAACAGAATGGCTTCCGGCGCATCACCAACTCGTGTCCAAAAAACAAACAGCTTGCCATCGCGAACAAGGACTGCAGAGTGGCGCATCGTGCTTTCAAAAAGAAGTGGACCTGCTTCAAAATTTGTCAGTCCATCTTCAGAGCGATAGAACTGCCCTGGCATGGCGACGGCGTAGGTCATCCCGCCCCATTTGAACGCACGATAATAAGTGCGGCCTATATCGCCAGGCAGCGTCTCGAAGTCGATTCCATTTTCAGAAACTGCGACGCGCGAATGCTGTCTGGCAGCCGCTTCGAGGCCATGAAAATACATAATGATTCTTTGATTCTCTTCGTCTACATGAACATCGGGCGATGCGATATGCGGCTCAGTCAATTCTTTCGCATAGTCATGAGACACGCGAACACCGCTCGCTTCCCGCGCGGCAACGAGCTCAGCGAGCCGATTCGCTGCGATCGGCGGACGCGATACAGCAAAAAAGGACTGTTCGATACGCAAACTGCCAGGCACATGAACCTTCCAAGGGCCTGTTACCTCGTCTGCATAGGCTAATCTTATGTATTGCCCTTTATGATCGGCGAAATAGAGATAGTACTTACCCAACGGGTCTCTGACCCAGTCGGGCACTCGAATTAATGAGGGGCCTTGAATATTACTACCGATGCTCGGGTCGGTTTCGGGGCTTATTATCGGCGCATCAAGGAGACGAGTTACCTTCACGTTATGTCTCGCCTGACCGGCAAACGGGACACTATCCGCAGCAGGGAGTGGCGTCGCGAGCGCAAGCGCACTCACTAATAGAGCGAACAACGTTGCATCTTTGGCACGTTTCCTTAGGAATAAAAAAATCATCAACTGCCTCCCATTTAAAAACTTATCACTGTCTAGCGAAGTCCGTACCTAACTAGAGCCTGATCGAAACGTTGCCTCGCTTCCACCCACGTCGGGCTAGGAACATCGGACGTCATGAAATCGAACAAATAAGGGAACAATGCAGCCGCATATTCCTGCGAAGACTCGCGCGGTAGCAGCGTTGGTAGATGATCAATCGCCTGCACATACACCGCTTGGCCTTCGCCGCGTGCTCGAACAAACGGCGCGTGCAAATGCGTAATCGCATCATAGACTCTGATTGGATTGTCGGTACTCGTGGGATCGCAGCTGACATCGCTAATGATCTTTAGCCTACCGTTATCGGCAAGCAAGTCCGCATCAATCATTGGGGCGATCGGCTCGCGCAGATAAACGCAATTGACGAATAATTCGTGCGCCAAACTTTCTCTGAGAGGCTTATCCGCAGCCGTAAACTCAGGCAAATCCCATGCGGTCACACGCACCTCAGACTTGAGACTTGCGATCAAATCACGCGCACCCGAACCACACCGCCCGAGAGCACCCATTATCAGCACACTCAGCGAACCGTCGGCCCAGCCCGACTCTTGAAGCGCGGTGTCGACAGCATTTAGCAGCGCATCTCGATCAGAGAATGGTTGCAGCGCGGGAAAGTCGATGCTTGTTCTAGAGTAATGAGCTACGCCCAAAAGTCCAATTGCTGCACCGACATAGCCTGCCCAATAGCCAAAGGCAGCAACTCGCCTGCCTTGAGTATCGAACAAAAATTCCAGATCTAAGATCGCTCCGCCTCCACGCGCGTAGCGTGCAAGCGTATCCATCGCGCCCTCTTGGTCTTTAAACGTATGTGAGAAATGAATTTGCGTATGCGCAACCGGCTCAGCCGAATCGGCGAGCTCTTTTAACGCAATCACCACGGTGTCTAGCGGCGCCTGCTGCCAGACGGCGTCGGTAAGCACCGCACCAGCCGCCGCGTAGTCCGCGTCGGTATAGCAGCGTTCGCTGCAGCGCTCAACAGTAACTATCACTCCGGCCTGCACGAGGCGAACCACCTCTGCCGGCGTTATCGGCACCCGGCGTTCACCGGTCTTGTCTTCTTTTCTTAACCAAAGATTTTTCACATTCACTCAACTCGAACTAGAGGCGGCCAAGGCGCATCCTCGACAGCATAAAATACGTTACGCCCATTAGAATAAACATCAATGAGACCGATAGAGCCGGTATGTCGAGTGCGTGAGTAAGCGACGCAAAAATGAAGCCAACAAACGCAAAATTAGCCGCGATGAGCGCATACGGAATCTGCGTTTCGACATGCGCCATGTGATTAACACCCGAAGACATCGAAGACAAAACAGTAGTATCAGAAATAGGTGATGTTTGATCACCAAATAAACCGCCGCTAAGCGCCGCCCCCAGGCAAATGGGAATAGATGCATCGAGCGCCGCGGCGATTGGTACTGCAATTGGAATCACCAGCGCAAAAGTGCCCCATGATGAGCCGGTAGCTAGCGACAGTGCCGCGCCGATCAGAAAAATCATACTTGCGAGCATCCACGTCGGAAAATTTATAGCCTCGAGTAGTGCAGCAATCGCTTTGCCGGTTTCGAGCTCGGTCAGCACGTCGCTTAGCGTCCACGCCAAAATTAGAATACATAAAATAGGCATGATCTTGCCCATGCCGGCAAAGAAACTTGTTGAACTCTGGGTAAAACTAAACAGCTTGAGTCGACTGAGAGCAATCATAGTTACGAGTGTTGCAGTCGTATAAGACAGCGCTAGTGTTACTCGAATTGTCGGACCATCAAGGCCGCCATTACGCGCGATGAATAGAGTGAACAGCAGCAGCATCGAAATAAAAAGCGTACCGAGTGCGGCACCCACTATCCGCGCGCCAAAGCGTTGTAGTGTCGGAGATAGTTCATCGCCTGCTTCGCTGCTTTCGTCATAGACAAGCTCTCCACTTAATAATGCACGCTGTGCGGTCGCCATGCGACCAAGATAGACATTAAACAATGCGACAAAAAACACACCGCCTAGGGTGAGTAGCGGATAAAGCTGATAGAACCATACTTCCCGAAATGCAGTGAAGCCATCTTTATCAATACCTTCGTTGGTGTATGCCTGCTCCATCAGCCCCATGGTATAGGCGCCCCAACTGATGATAGGAATCAAGACACACACGGGAGACGAGGTGGAGTCAATTATGTATGCGAGTTTCTCGCGACAGATTCTCAGCTTATCGAAAACGGGTCGATAGACCGGCCCCAAAATAAGAGAGTTGCCCGAATCGGTAAAGAAAATAAGGATTCCCGAAAACAGCGTGCTTAATTTGAGTTTAGCCGCAGAACGCACGCGACTCCCCATGAAGCTCGAGAAGGCTCGCATAGTGCTTGAGGCTTCTAAGAGATAGATAAAACCGGAGATTACTGTAATAACGATGACGATCTGCGCATTACTTCCCTGAAGCTGCTGAAAAATGCCCTGCTCGAACACTGCGATTGATGTGCTTAGCAGCGCATAGTCGTTGAGAATTAAAAAACCCAAGGCTACTGCGCTGAAGAGGGAGAGAATAACGCGCCTCGTGGTGAACGCCATGACAAGGGCAAGCAGCGAAGGCGAAATGGCGAGCAGGGATTCCATATGTAGTGTCCAATCTTTT
>Ga0181577_10004540_pt1 | contig 10713 bp, 12 predicted proteins | sample 101ome_21_FD_132468 | JGI IMG/M metagenome (GOLD analysis project Ga0181577, IMG submission 132468) | Coastal salt marsh microbial communities from the Groves Creek Marsh, Skidaway Island, Georgia - 101413BT metaG (megahit assembly) | ecosystem: Environmental > Aquatic > Marine > Intertidal... | reverse complement strand
GAGCGCTGCAAGAAGGAGGACGCTGATGGAATGGACCGGTTGGCTGATCCTTGTCGTTAGCCTGCTTGGCATCTACCTCACTGGCCTAATCGGTTACCGTCTTTTGATTTCAACCAAGAAACTGCGACAGGACGTAGCCCGGGCCGATCAGCTAATTTCCGAACTCAAAAACGTTGAACACCTTGCAGTTGAGTTTTCCAGGCCCAGCAAAGGGGCAGAGCTGGAAGAACTGTTAATCAATCGTGAGCTACTAAAAAGAGCACGAAGGCACCGCGCCGAGGCTCGAAAGCGTAAACTAATCGAGCGAATCTCATCCATCGAAGTAGATAAGAGGTAGAGCATGAGACTTCAAGGCTGGGAATGGATCATCATTCTGGCAATTGTTTTGCTGTTGTGGGGTGCCCCCAAGCTCCCAGCTCTTGCAAAGAGCGCGGCTCAGTCAATGCGAATTTTCAAGAAGGAAATCAACAAGAACGGCGAGCCCGAGGCAGTAGCCAAAGAGGCTGACGAGAGCGAGAAGAAGCAAGACTAATGGCGCGGCGCAAGGACAAAGAGCGCCGCATGACTCTTGGCTCCCACCTTCGGGAGCTGAAAAATCGCCTCGCGTGGTCGGCCGTATTCATAGTCGCGGGAACGGTAATTGGCTGGTTCCTGTTCGATCCCGTTTTTACGATTCTGCAGCAGCCCCTTCGGGACGTAGCGGCGGAGCGGGGTATCGACGCCTCGGTCAACTTCACCACCGTCGTATCCGCATTTGACCTGAGGATTCAGCTCTCGATCTTCCTGGGAGTGATTCTTGCGGCGCCATTCTGGCTATGGAACCTCTGGGCGTTCGTGGCCCCAGGGCTAAAAAACCGAGAGCGGCGCTATGCATACGGCTTCATGTTTTCGGCCCTGCCGCTGTTTCTTGCTGGAACTTATCTCGCATGGTCCAACCTGCCGGGCTTCGTAGTTGCTCTGATTGGATTTACTCCAGAGGGCAGCACAAACGTGATCAATGCAGCTGATTACGTTCTGTTTGCAATTCGCGTGCTGCTGATCTTCGGCCTGGCGTTTGTAATGCCCGTGGTGCTTGTGCTGATGAACTTCGCCGGCCTAACCACAGGCAAGTCGATTCTCAAGGGTTGGCGCGTGGCAATCTTGATAATAGCCATCATTGCCGCCCTGGCGACTCCAGTTGCGGAGCCGATGACGATGTTTGTGATGATGATTCCACTCACCATGCTCTACTTCACATCGGTAGGTATCGCGATGTTGAACGACAAGAGGCGGGCGCGCAAGCAGGCAAAGCTGGTTGGCGCAGATGATGAGCTCGAGCTCGACTGAGCTGAGCGCCGCCGAGCGCTACGCGAGGGCTAAACGGAAACAAAAACACATCGAGTTAGACAAGTTCTCCGAAAGTCTCAAGTTTCCACTGGATGACTTTCAGGAGCGGGCCTGTCGCGCTCTAGAGGACGGCTCGGGAGTTTTGGTGGCTGCCCCGACAGGAGCGGGAAAGACCATAGTCGGGGAGTTTGCCATTCATTTGGCGCTTGCCGCGGGTCTCAAGGTGTTCTACACAACTCCAATCAAGGCGCTGAGTAATCAAAAATATGCAGAGCTGGTTAGGCGCTATGGCAAAGAACGCGTCGGCCTGCTGACCGGCGATAACAACAACAATTCCGAGGCGCAGATCGTGGTCATGACCACTGAGGTTCTACGCAACATGATCTACGCAACCTCCTCCAGTATTCGCGATCTTGCGTTCGTGGTCATGGATGAGGTGCATTACCTGGCCGATCGGTTCCGCGGTGCTGTGTGGGAAGAAGTGATCCTGCACCTACCGAAAGACGTGCGCGTTGTTTCGCTGTCGGCAACGGTCTCAAACGCGGAGGAGTTCGGTGCATGGCTGGCAGAGGTTAGAGGCAACACCGAGGTTATTGTCTCCGAGCACAGGCCCGTACCGCTGCACCAGCATGTGCTGTTCGGCGACGAGATGCTGGAGTTATTCGAGACTGGATCGAATCAGATGCGAGTGAACCCAGAGCTGCTGCAAAAGCACCAGGCTCGGGCGCGGACTCCCATGCGCACTCGCGGGCGGCAAGCCTCTAGGCACCCGCATCATCGCCAATTTGCCCGCTTTCCCCGGCTTGATAAGCCGGAGGTTGTCGACATTTTGGATCAGCTAGAGCTTTTGCCAGCGATTTTCTTTATCTTCTCCAGAGCTGGATGCAACAACGCGGTGGCCAACTGCAGACGCGCTGGAATTCGCCTAACAACAAAAGAAGAGCAGCAAGAGATACGAAGGCTGGTTGAGGCCAGGTGCTCGTCAATCGCGGATGAGGATCTCGACACACTGGGCTATTTTGAGTGGCTGGAGTCTTTGGAGCGGGGCTATGCGGCTCATCACGCGGGAATGCTGCCGGCTTTCAAAGAGGTAGTCGAAGAGCTATTTCTCAGAAAACTAGTGAAGGCGGTCTTTGCGACAGAGACCCTAGCGCTTGGCATCAACATGCCCGCTCGCACCGTGGTCTTGGAGCGACTGGATAAGTACAACGGCGAGTCTCGCGTGAACATCACCGCTGGTGAATACACGCAGCTGACCGGTCGCGCGGGCAGGCGAGGCATCGACACCGAGGGTCACTCGGTTATTCTGTGGGGCGCCCAGCTCGATCCGAACATGGTGGCTGGTCTGGCGTCAAAGCGCACCTATCCGCTCAACAGCTCGTTTAGACCGACCTACAACATGGCAGTGAACCTGATCGATGCATTTGGCAAGAGCCATGCCACCGAGGTCTTGGAGCGGTCATTCGCTCAATTTCAAGCCGATAGATCCGTCGTCGGAATAGCCCAGGTTATAAGCGAGAAGAAGAAATCTCTCGCGGGCTATGAGGAGTCAATGGCCTGCCACCTCGGGGATTTCCGTGTCTATTCGGATCTAAGACGCCAGATCAGCGATTACGAGCGCGAGCTGTCTCGACTGAAAAACAGAATCGGCAAGGACGTGCGGGAGACCAAGCGCGTGCGAACAATAGATGCAAACCTGGGTCGCATTCGCAAGGAAATGCGCAGCCACCCCTGCCACCAGTGCCAGGATCGGGAGGCACACGCGCGCTGGGGCGAGCGCTACCAGAAGCTCAAGCGCGAAATCGACCAACAAACCGTCCAGCTAGAAGGTAAAACAGGGCAAGTTGCAAAGATTTTTGACCGAATCTGCAGCCTACTTGAGCGCCTGGATTACCTCACCCCAGAGGACGATGACTTTGCAGTAAGCCCAGCGGGAGCGAGGCTGTCCAAGATCTACGGTGAGCGGGATCTCCTAATTGCCGAGTGCGTGAACAGAGGCGTTTGGCGCAACCTAGACCCCGCCGCTATGGCAGCCATGGCTGCGGCGCTGGTATTCGAGGAACGGGGTGAGGAGAGTGAGCACGAACCGAAGTTGCCCAAAGGTAATTTCCGAGACGCACTGGAGGAGACTGAGCGAATACAGAGCGAGCTCTATGACCTGCAGACTGAATTCCGCCTGCCCAAAGAGACGCACCTCTCGCTGGGCCTCGTATGGGGAATCTACCGATGGACCACCGGGGCAAAGCTGACCGATGTGCTTAAAATCTCCGGACTGCTCGCCGGGGACTTCATTCGTTGGAGCAAACAGATTGTTGACCTATTGGACCAGCTCTCCAAGTCCGCCGACCCAGAGGTTGCCCAGAGCAGCTATGAGGCTGTGGACCTGGTGAAGCGCGGAATTGTTGCCTACAGCTACCACCTCTAGAAATTAGGCTGTTGCATATGCGCGAACTTCTCTGGCGAGTGGGCTTGGGCCTGATAGCGGGACTGCTTGCGCTTTTTACTTTCCCAACTGAGAACGTTTGGTGGCTGGCTCCGGTTATACCGGCATTGAGCACACTCGCAGTCTTGGGGGCGCGCGTGCTGCCCGCGTTTCTGGTGGGCTTTATAACTGGGCAGGCTTTCTACATTTCACACGTCGAGTGGCTATCGCTATATCTCGGGCCGGTTCCGCTGCTTGCCTTGAGCACTCTCATGGCACTTTACTTCGGGCTCGGTTCGTCCCTGACCGCCTGGCTTTATCGGAGGTTGCGCGTATCCGGAAAGGGTGCTTTTGGGTTCGCAGTCTTGGCGGCCGCAGTTTGGACGCTACGCGAATTCGCGGCGACCAACTTTCCCTACGGCGGTTTCCCATGGTCTCGACTTTCGATGACTCAGTCAGATAGCTTGCTAACAAATTGGGTTTGGCTCGGCGGCATGAGCCTGTTGACCTTCATGGTTGCACTGCTCGGAACCCTCGCGGCGCTTTGGCTAAAGCACCGGGGCCAGAAAAAGCTGCGCAGCCGAAGGTTTGTCATAACAGCCGCCGCGATTCTCGCGATTCCCGTTGTGCTGCCCATCGGAGTGACCACAAGCCAAAGTGGGGATCGGGTCATCGCTGCGGTGCAGGGCAATGCGAACGCTGGGTTGTTTTCGAACGTGAGTCCCGGCACCATTTTGCAAAATCACATAGATGCCACCGAGTTGGTTTTCGATAGTCCGCTTGCAGATCAAATCGAGCTGCTGGTCTGGCCGGAGAATTCCTCTGATGTCGATCCGCTTCGCTCGGCCACGGCTAGAGAGCTAATCGAGGCTACGGCCGAGCGCATTGATGCGCCCTTCACTTTTGGCACCATCACCAAGAGCGGCGACGATACCTACAACTCAACGCTCTTGTGGCAAAGCGGTGACGGTCTTGTTGACCAATACGACAAGAAGGTTCCAGTTCCATTTGCGGAGTACGCGCCAGATCGACAGTTCTGGAGGATGTTTGCGCCCGATCTCGTGGACATGATTCCTCGCGGTTTCAGCTTTGGCCAGCGTGACGGTTTCTTCGAACTCGATGGCTTCACCGCCGGGACTCTGATCTGCTTTGAAATAGCCGAGGATTCGATCCTGCGAGAGCTAACCGACGGGGGAGCGGAAGTGATTTTGTCGCAGACAAATAATGCAGACTTCGGCTATTCGGATGAGACCTTTCAGCAGGCGGCCATCGCGCGACTGCGCGCGGTTGAGACCGGGCGAGCGGTGGTAAACATCTCCACCGTTGGGCAATCCGTGATCTACCTTCCAGACGGCTCTGTACTGAGCGAAATCGAGTGGTATCAGCCGGCGGCGATGGTGGAGGCAGTGCCTACCTACACCGGTAACACTCCCGCAATTTCCATCGGCGAATTTTTTGATTACGCAAACCTCGGGTTCGTTGGCCTGGCAGCGGCACTTGCCTTTTCAAGGAGGCGTAAGTGAATTATTTGGTCATGATGCCGACTTACAACGAAATAGAGATTTTGGAGCATTCTGTGCGGGCGCTGCTAGAGGAGCTCCCAGAAGCCAATCTGCTCATCGTGGATGATGACTCCCCAGATGGCACCGGTGAGCTGGCTGATCGACTCTCCGCGGCTGATGAGAGAGTTTTTGTGCTGCACCGGGCCGAAAAGGCGGGCCTCGGGGCCGCCTACGGCGCGGCCGTACAGTGGGGACTGGGGAAAGATTATGACTATCTCGTTCAAATGGATGCAGATGGCTCACACCGACCTGCCGACTTAGGCAAAATGCTGAAGGTCGCACACGAGAACGACCTGGTTATCGGATCTCGTTGGTGTGAGGGGGGAGAGGTGGCCAATTGGTCACCAATTAGAGAGCTGATTTCCAAGGTGGGAAATGCCTACACCCGCCTCTGGCTAGGGGGAGCGGTGCGTGACATGACGGCCGGCTTCCGCATCTATTCACAATCGCTTGCTCGGAAACTGCCGTTTGGGTCTTCAGCTGCACGCGGCTACGGATTTCAGGTGGAGATGACGATGCGGGCTGCTCAGCACGGGGCCAAGATTGCCGAGGTGCCGATTACCTTCGTTGAGCGCGAAGGAGGCAGGTCGAAGATGACCTGGGGGATAGTTCTGGAGGCCCTAATCCTCACTACGCGCTGGGGGATTCAGCGTCTGCTTAAGCGCTGAGGCGTCCAGACGAGCGACGCTGGCGCATGTCGGTTAGCACCTCGTCTAAGAGCTCTTCCAGCTCCTCCCTGGAGCGCCGCTCCAGGACCATGTCGTAGTGGCTGCGCGGACCCTCCGCGTCGACGGTATCCAAATCGATTGGCTCACCGTTTTCGAGTCGAGTGGCGATCAAATCACACTGCTTGCATTCCCAGGTGTCGGGCAGTTCTGCTGCAGCCGATAGAACCAAGGTAAAGCGGTGTCCTTCCGGGCAGGCGAAGTCAACGCTGGTGCGGTCTGCTAGCCGGGCGAACCTCTCATTCTCGAGTGATTGTGAGCCAAGCCGCATGCCGCGCATAGTTTCCGCCATTTGTTACCTCCACCTGGTGCAACAACGCACCGGGGGAGATGGTTCCCGATTTGAGGAAACTCTCAGGCTTGGTTCAGATTCATCAGATCTACCCGATCTGAAACAATGCCGTCCGCACCAAGCTCTAGGAGCCTTGCGGCGTCCGCCGGATCATTAATTGTCCAGAAGTGGACCTCGGTGTCGTGCTGGTGCAGATTTTCAATAAAGCGCTTGCTTGCAAACCTAATTGGGCCCTTGGCGGTAGGTATTTGCAGTGCGTTCACGCTGGACAAGATACGCGCGAGGCCAGCTCCAAATAGCAGCTTGTGAGAAAGATATGCTGCAATGACGACGCTTTGCGAGGCGCTGGTCGCGACAGAGCGACTCAACCTTCTCAGCGTTTCCTTTCGAATTGGGTTAGCAAAACTCGAAAGCAGCACTCGGTCGTGGGCCTGCTGCTCTTCGATTGCTCGAACAGTTGGTTCGATTGCTCGCTTTGTTTTCACGTCCAGGTTGAAACGGGCATCGGGGAGCTGGGAAAATGCCTCGCTGAGTGTAGGAATGGTCCCGCCGCGCCTTAGCTTCAAGGCCTGGGCCTCACTTAGGTCCAATTCGTGAATTGCGGCATCGATTCCAGCCACTCGCCTCAGGTCTTCGTCGTGAAGCAACACAGCGTGGCCGTCTTTAGTTGCCTGGGTGTCGCTTTCGAGGTGAGTTGCACCACTTGCAAGCGCGCTTTTGAAAGCTCCGATGGTGTTTTCGTCCAAACCGAGGGGGTCGGCAAGGCCCCGGTGGGCGAAAAGGCGCGGCTTCGGTGGGTCAAAATACTTGCTCTCCATGATTTTCTCCGCTCGCACCTCTAGCATTTAGCCGTGCCCAAGTCTAATTTCGTCACTCGCTTCCTCAAGCTGATGATCGGGCTATTTATCTACGGCGTTGGGGTTGCGCTGACTGTCAGCGCTAAAATCGGAATAGCACCCTGGGACGTGCTCGCTCAGGGAATCTCAAGACAGACATCGCTGAGCTTCGGCTGGGCTACCGTCGCGGTAAGCATCATGGTCCTACTCACTTGGATTCCACTGAGGGTAAGGCCAGGTCTTGGCTCCATCATGAACGCTATTACGGTTGGGCTAGTGGCCGACTGGACACTTTCCTGGCTACCAAGCTGGGATAACTACCTGCTCCAATTGTTCGTTTTCCTAATCGGGATGGCGGTCATCTCTTTCGCAACCGGCATGTATATCTCGGTTGGCATGGGCAAAGGTCCGCGCGACGGACTTAACGTGGGGCTCGCTTCGGCGCTGAAGAAGCCGTTCTGGATGGCGCGATCAATTGTCGAGATTACTGTCGTCACAATCGGATTTTTGCTGGGCGGTCAAGTTCGCGAAGGAACGCTCATCTTCGCGATCTTCATTGGCTACATGAATCAGATAGGCCTGCGCATCTTCAGGCTGGTCGATAAGGGCGGGCGGCTCTAGAAGCTCCTTGCGCCGGTCTGGCTGACGGCAGCGGGCAGGTCACACAAAGAGCGGACACCAAAAGCCGATAATAAACATTATGTCAAGTTACAATTTTCGACCGCTCCCCAATGCGGGACTGGTTGCTTTAGAGGCCCTGGCTTGCCGCAGACCACTCGGTTAGCTTCTTAGCCGCCAAGCCATCCGCCAACGCAGCCTGAGCGCGCTCGTAGGCCTTGGCAATCCGAGAGTTGAGATCCTGATCAGCTAGATCCGGCTTCTTTGCCATTTCATAAGCAGCAATGCCAGCGGCCGCGTTCAGGGCCACTATCTGGCCGATTTCTTCAGAGTTTTCAAATTCTTTTCCATCGAACAGGTCTGAGGCAACCTTGGCGTTGTGCTGCGCATCTCCCCCCAGCAGCTTCTCTACAGCCACTGTGGGAATGCCGATCGCCTCTGGGGCAAACTCCAAATGGGAGACTTTGCCGCCACTGACCTGCCAAACATCGTTTTTTCCAGTAGTGCTCAATTCGTCGAGCCCGTCCCGCGAGCGGAACACGAGGCCGGCCCTACCGCGCTGCGCCAGCTCTTGAGCCATCAGCGGCGCAATTTTTGCATTAGAGACACCCATTGCTGTCGCGATTGGCTGAGCGGGGTTGGCTAGTGGCCCGAGGAAATTGAATGTGGTTGGGATACCGAGCTCTTTGCGAATAGGTGCGACAAAGCGCATTGCCGGATGGAAAACAGGAGCAAAGAAGAACGTGATGCCCACGCGCCGGAACGCTTCGGTCACCTGCTGCGGTGCGAGATCCAAGCGAATTCCAAGGGTCTCGAGCATCTCCGACGAGCCCGTCTTACCCGAAGCTGATCTGGAGCCGTGCTTTAGGACTGGGACACCAGCTGCGGAGGCCAGGATCGAGGCCATAGAGCTGATGTTCACTGTTCCAACCAGGTCTCCCCCGGTTCCAACAATGTCAACCGCGTCATTTCCCGTTTCCAAGAGCAGTGCATTCTGCAGCATCACATCGACAAGGCCGGCAAGCTCGTCGACCGTTTCGCCTTTGGCTCGCAAGGCAATCATGAAAGCCCCAATTTGGGCCTCTGAGGCATCGCCGCCCATGATTTGGCCCATCGCCCACGCGGCGCGTGACCTTTCAAGGTCTCCCCCGTCCAGTAACTCGGTCAGAACGCTGGGCCACGAGTGATTTTCCATAGCACGATTGTAGCCGCCTGCAAAAACCCGAATTTCGGCAAAAATTTTGTTGAATTTCGCTCCAGGAGAGGCCTCAAAAAGACTCTTTAGGTAAGCTTGAAGCATGTCTGTAACCTCTTCTGCTGCGCCTACGGCAATTCAGCGCCCGAACGTCACCAGTGTCGGCACAATCGTTTGGCTCGGAAGCGAGGTGATGTTCTTCGCTGGCCTATTCGCGATGTACTTTTCGCTCCGCGCCGGTGCCCCGGACTTGTGGGCAAACGACACCCAGATTCTGAACGTCCCGTTCGCCCTGGTGAACACCTTGATTCTTGTTGCCAGCTCATTCACCGCACAGTTTGGAGTCTTTGCCGCTGAGCGCATGCAGGCAAAGCGCACGGGCCTCTCCCCTGCCAAATGGGGAATGGTTGAGTGGTTCTTCCTCACCTACATCATGGGCGCCGTATTCGTTTCCGGCCAGGTCTGGGAGTACGCCATGTTGGTTTCCGAGGGAATCTCCTTGAGTTCCAACTCTTATGGCTCAGCCTTCTACATCACAACCGGCTTCCACGCCCTGCACGTTACCGGCGGCTTGATTGCCTTCCTACTGGTAATCGGCCGCGCCTATGCAGCAAAGAATTTCGGTCACCGCGAAGCAACCAGCGCCATTGTGGTCTCGTACTACTGGCACTTCGTTGATGTCGTGTGGATCGGCCTATTCCTAGTCGTCTACGTTCTGAGATAAACATGGAGAAGAACTTGAAACCAAAACCGATGCGCCGTCGCCCATGGGCACTAGGTGTTGTCATCTTCCTGGGCCTAATAGCCTCTGGAGGCGGCTACGCCTTTGCCACCCAGGGGGTGCAGACCAACGTCGGATCTGCCGAGCAAATTGATGAGGGGCGCAAGCTGTTCCTGGCAAACTGCGCCTCCTGCCACGGATCTAACGGCGAGGGCGCGATCGGCGGTCCAAGCCTGATTGGAGTGGGAGCTGCATCGGTTGACTTCCAGGTTGGCACCGGTCGTATGCCCGGCCAGGCATCGGGCCCGCAGCTTTATAAGAAGCCAGTGCAGTTCACCGACGAGCAGATTGCGGCCATGGCCGCCTATGTCGCCTCGCTCGCGCCGGGACCTGCGATCCCTAGCGAGGAAGTGCTCCGCACCGATGGCGACCCTACCCACGGCGGTGAGCTATTCCGCATTAACTGCGCGATGTGCCACAACGCCGTTGGAGCAGGTGGCGCACTTACCGAAGGAAAGTTCGCTCCAGGCCTCGAGGGCGTTACCGAAAAGCACATCTACGAGGCAATGGTGACCGGGCCGCAGAACATGCCAGTTTTCAACGATGCAAACTTGACCCCTGAGGACAAGAAAGACATCATCACCTACCTCAAGTACGTCGAAGAGAACAACTCCGTTGGTGGCCTAGAACTGGGCTCGATCGGTCCTGTTGCAGAGGGATTATTCACTTGGATTTTCGGGTTGGGATTCATAATCGCAATCACTGTTTGGTTGGGAGCGAAGGCTAACTAATGAGCGAACTAGAGCAGTACTCGGCAGGTAGTAGGACCAGCATCGAGCGCCCTATCAAGGATCCAGGTCTAGAGCCGCACCGCGAGCGCATGACCGACAAGAGCGAAAAGCACGCCCGCAATGCTGAGCGTCAGGTTGCAGTGCTTTTCGGGCTCAGCATCGTTGGCGCGATCATCGCGGTTTGGGGCTTCTTTGCTTTCCCAATTGTTGACGGCGATCTTTCAG
>Ga0181577_10004537_pt1 | contig 10715 bp, 11 predicted proteins | sample 101ome_21_FD_132468 | JGI IMG/M metagenome (GOLD analysis project Ga0181577, IMG submission 132468) | Coastal salt marsh microbial communities from the Groves Creek Marsh, Skidaway Island, Georgia - 101413BT metaG (megahit assembly) | ecosystem: Environmental > Aquatic > Marine > Intertidal... | reverse complement strand
AGTTTCGAAAGAATCCTTGGTCCCACCTGTGCGGCACCACCTCGATTGGCTGCCGGATTAATAATCACTCCCAATGGCTTCATTGCCACGACCTTTCACAGTTGAGCCAAAGATAGACCCTAAAAGCGCGTAATGGAGTGATTGTGGAGAAATAGGCTAGTGAGCATGAAGGTGACCAAATGGCAGCACGCGCTGCTGCAAGTTGAGCTAGCTGACACTCAGCTAATTATTGATCCAGGCTTCTACTCGGAGCTTCCGGAAACCAAGAACGTGGTGGCAATAACGCTGTCTCACGTCCATGACGATCACAGCCACCCCGAACACCTGCGCGAGCTAACGGCTCGCCATCCCGAGGCGCACATTTTCGGAACCGAGGAAGTCAAAGCCAAACTTGCAGATCTAGAAGTTCAAGTGGTCTACCACGGCGATCGATATGAGGTAGGGCCGTTCACCCTGGACTTTTTTGGCGATCTGCACCAAGAAATTCATCGCAGTATTCCGCTGGTTCAAAATTTTGGACTGATGGTCAATCAGGAGCTTTATTACCCGGGCGACAGCTACACAATCCCTGAGATAGCGGTGCCCACGCTTGCCTGCCCCTCGATAGCGCCCTGGCTCAAGATCTCCGACGTCATGGATTTTGTTTCACAAATCAAACCGCTTCGCACATTCCCCACCCACAACGCTCTGCTCTCAGATGTTGGACACCAGCTCTACAACTCGAGAATTCAGCAGCTATCCGAGGAAAACGGGGGCGAGTTTCGGTTCCTTTTGCCCGGCCAAAGCTGGGATATTTAGAGAGCGACGACTACCGCCGCGGCCAGCATGGCCAGGGTTGTTCCGCCCCAGAGCCGCTTTTCTTTTTCACTCTTAGTCAGATTATTTGCCAGTGCCGAGAGGCCGGCAAATCCAACCAGCACCCAGTTCACGACAGAGTTTCCGAGCTCTCCCAATAATGGACTGAACACCCCCAGCTGGGCTAGGTAGTGACCGGCTATGGCAAGCAAGAAGACTGCCGATGCTGCACTTGCCAGCCGCCAGACCAGCGAAAGTCGACCGGGGGTCTGGCCACCAAAGGCATACTCGCCAAGTGGCGCGCCGAGGGCTATGGCGATTTGAAAGAGGGCTGTCGCAAGGTATGCAAAAACAAGAAAACCGGAGGCGAATGTCTCTAACATTCAAACCTCCGGGCTATCAAGCTGGGGTACCTGGACTCGAACCAAGAACAAAGGTACCAGAAACCTCCGTGTTGCCAATTACACCATACCCCAAGGGTTGAACCCGAAGGTCCGAGGCACTATCTTAGTGCGCTTGAGCGAATGCCTCCAGTCGAACCAATGACCTTTCTTTGCCGAGCAGCTCCATGCACTCAAAAAGTGGTGGCGTGACCCGGCGTCCAGACATAGCAGTTCGAACGGGACCAAAAGCATTTCGAGGCTTCTCCCCCAGCCCCTCAACCAAGGCTTCACTAAGCGCACCTTGGATGCTGGCTGCATCGAAACTTGCCAGCGACTTTAGTGCCTGAATAGCGGCTGTGATGATGTCGGCGGCATTCGAGGGCAGCTGAGCCAAGGCGTCTTCGTCGAAGTGCAGCTGATCATCCTCAACAAACATGAAGCCCACCATGCCTGCTACCTCCGATAGCACGGTCACACGCTCCTGCACCAAAGGTGTTAATTTTCCAAACAGCTCCAATTCGGCTTCGGTTGGCTCAGCGCCCAGCACTCCGGCCGACTGAAGATAAGGAAGGGAGCGAGACGTAAACTCATCTGGCGAGAGCAGGCGCAGGTGTGCTGCATTTATTGCGTCGGCTTTCTTCTGGTCAAACCGCGCCGGATTTGGATTCACATCGGCAACATTGAAACTTTCAAACATCTCGTCGAGCGTAAAGATATCGCGATCTGCCGAAATCGACCAGCCCAACAAGGCTAGGTAATTGAGTAGCCCTTCCCGCACGAATCCGCGGTCGCGATGCAGGAAGAGATTGCTCTCCGGATTTCGCTTGGAAAGCTTCTTATTTCCCTCACCCATCACAAAAGGTAGGTGGCCAAACTGGGGAATGAATTTGGCTATTCCTGTCTCATACAAGGCGTTGTAGAGAGCAATTTGGCGTGGCGTGGAGGACAGTAGATCCTCACCGCGCAACACGTGAGTCACCTCCATCAGGGCATCGTCTACTGGATTTACCAGTGTGTAGAGCGGCTGGCCCCCGGGGCGCACCACGACGAAGTCCGGGAACGATCCGGCAGGAAAAGTTATCTCCCCCCTTATTAGATCGGTGAAGCTGATGTCCTGGTCCGGCACTCGCAGCCGAAGCGCTGGCTGGCGCCCCTCCGCAAGGTAGCGATCGCGCTCGGCCTGAGAAAGCTCCCGCTCGGAATTGTCATATCCCAACTGAACAGCGCGGCCGTTGGCAATATTTCTTGCCTCGATTTCTTCGGCGTTTAGATAGCTCTCATAGATGTGGCCTGAGGCTTTGAGCCGCTCGATGACATCCAGATAGACATCGGAACGCAGGCTTTGACGGTAGGGACCGTGAGGTCCACCAACCTCTACCCCTTCATCCCAGTCAAGCCCAAGCCAGCGCAGGGCCTCGATAATCTGCTCATAGCTTTCCTCGCTATCGCGAGCCGCATCGGTGTCCTCGATACGGAAAATGAACTTTCCGCCCTGGTTTCGCGCATAGGCCCAATTGAAGAGGGCCGTGCGAATCAGACCAACGTGTGGAGTCCCAGTTGGACTCGGGCAGAAGCGGACGCGGATGTCACTGCCCGAGGCAGTCGAGGTTGGGGCGGTAATCATGCTCATAACGAGGAAAGTCTAGGCAACCGGATTGGCTAAGACGCCAATTCCGCTAATGTCGCACTCCACAAAATCGCCAGCGCTGATCTTGGAAATACCAGACGGAGAACCAGTGAGAATCAAATCCTGAGGATTCAAAGTCAAATTCTGCGATACGTAAGCGAACAGCGAGTGCGGATCGAAAATCATGTTAGTTATGCTCTCGCGCTGCCTAAGTTCGCCATTGATGCGCGATTCGACATAGTGCTGAGTGAAATCAAACTCAGTTTCAATCCATGGCCCAACCGGGCAGAAGGTGTCAAACCCTTTGCTTCTGGCCCACTGCAAATCACTGAATTGCAGATCCCGCGCCGTGATGTCGTTGGCAACGGTGTAGCCAAGAATGAAGTCGGCGGCATCCTCTTGGGCAATATTCTTAGCCGTCTGCGAGACAACCATCGCAAGCTCAACCTCAAGCTCTACCTGGCCTGACTGGTGAGGGAGAACAATCGCTTCGCCCGAGGCAATGAGTGCGCTAGGTGGCTTGAAAAAAATCAACGGCTCGGTGGGCAGCGGCTGGTCCAGTTCTGCAGCATGTGCGGTGTAATTCAAACCGACACAAACAATCTTGCTGGGCTCCACCGGAGGCATCAAACGAACTTCACTCAGCTCAAAGGTCTTTCCCGTTGGCTCCGGAGATATTCCGGGGAACTGGGCAAGCTGCACCACCTGCTGTCCTTCGAGCAAACCGAAGCTGACTTCGGACTCGCTTTGGAACCGAATAATCTTCATAGCTCTAGTCTGACAGTTTTACCATCCAGCCGTGGCGATCCTCCACGGTTCCGTACTGGATCCCAGTCAACTCCTTGCGCATCGCAACAGTGAGCTCACCTGGCTCATTGCCACCAATAACAATCTCTTCCTCGCGAGACTTGAGCAGCCCAACCGGCGTGATTACGGCTGCGGTGCCACAGGCAAAGACCTCAACGATGTCTCCGCTGGCAACACCATCGCGCAGCTCCTGAAGAGCAAACTTTCGCTCCTGAACCTCATGCCCGCGATCTCGAAGCAGGGTGATGACCGAGTCACGGGTGATTCCGTGCAGGATTGTTCCATCCAGACTTGGGGTAACAACCTTGCCGTCGCGGTGAACAAAAAACAGGTTCATGCCACCGAGCTCTTCTACGTAGGTGGCAGTTTCTGCGTCTAGGAACATCACCTGGGAACAGCCCTGTTCATAGCCTTCGGCTTGAGCAAGGAGCGATGCAGCATAGTTTCCACCAGTTTTTGCCTCTCCGGTTCCGTGCTTGCCGGCGCGAGCTGAGTCGAGGGCAATCCAAATCGAGACTGGCTTTATGCCACCGGTGAAATAGGGCCCAACCGGCGAAGCGATCACCCGATACTCGGCGCGGTGGGCCGCCCGAACACCCAGGAAGTTCTCGGCTGCGATCTCAAATGGGCGGATGTAGAGAGTCTTCTCCCCCTCCGGCGCCGGCACCCAAGCACCATCCACTGCAATTAGCTGCCTCAGCGACTCAACAAAATCCTCGACTGGCAGCTGAGGCAGGGCCATGCGCTGTGCCGAGCGCTGCAAACGCTTTGCGTTGGCATCCGGGCGGAACGTCCAGATTGAACCGTCCTCGTGGCGATAGGCCTTGATTCCTTCAAAGATTTCCTGGCCGTAGTGCAGTACCGCGGATGAGGGATCCATTTGAATCGGACCGTAGGGTATGACCTGGTGAGAGTGCCAGCCCTTGTCCTTTTCCCAGACCACAACAACCTGATGATCCGTAAAGTGTGTTCCGAAGGTCGGGTTGGCCAGAATCGCCTCGCGCTCGGCTTCCGGGGTCGGAGTTGAGTTGCGGGTTAGTTCAAAATTCATTCTTAGATTCTCTCCAGGATCGCCCTTGCAATCTGATCGGTGTTTCGAGCTTCACTTCGCTCCAACAGATCAGCGGCAACAGCACGCTCAATGTTTTCGCCTGCCTCGTTGAATCCGAGAGTCTTGGCCAGTAGCGCCGCGGAGAGGATGGCCGCGGTTGGATCCGCCAGGTTTTTTCCGGCGATGTCTGGGGCCGAGCCATGAACGGGTGCGAACATGGAGGGGAAGGCTCCCGTTGGGTTTAGATTAGCCGACGCGGCTAGCCCGATGCCACCTGAGATTGCGGCGGCCAAGTCAGTGATGATATCTCCAAAGAGATTGTCAGTGACTATGACATCGAAGCGCTCGGGGGCTGTGACCATGTGAATGGTGGCAGCGTCGATGTGCATGTAGTCATGGCTCACTTGAGGGTATTTTTCGGCAACCTCCTCTACCAAGCGAAGCCAAAGAGAGCCGGCATGAACCAGCACATTGGTCTTGTGAACCAACGTCAGGTGTTTCCGCTGCCGCGTGCTGGCCAGCTCAAATGCATACTCAACGGCCCTTCGGACACCGAAGGCGGTGTTGATAGAAACTTCGTTGGCTAATTCCTGCTCAGTGCCCACCCGAATTGCACCGCCGTTACCGACGTATGGACCCTCGGTGCCCTCGCGGACAACTACAAAGTCAATGGCGGGATTGCCACCAAGAACAGAATTGACCCCTGGGAAAAGCTTTGTTGGTCGCAGGTTGATGTGATGGTCAAAAGCAAATCTCAGCTTCAACAGCAGCCCGCGCTCCAAAACGCCGGACGGAACACGAGGGTCACCTATTGCACCCAGCAGGATGGCATCGTGAGCAGCGAGGGCAGCCATGTCCGACTCAGTCAGAATCTCACCGTTCGCCAGATAGCGCCTAGCCCCCAAATCATATTCAGTGGCGCTCACCTCCACGCCGGGTAGCGACTTCAGGAGAGCGTCTAGCGCAACGGCAGTAACTTCCTGCCCGATGCCATCTCCGGGAATAACGGCTAAGTTCAGATGGTCCAAGATTTCCTCACAATTCTTGGAACAACTTTAATGGCTTGTCGCTAAAGCTTCGCCCGCAACAGCACGTCAATCGCCCGATATTCCCCGTCGGCCACAGAAATCAGCCGTTCTTCCTCCCAAACGTTGCCGCTCAGGGCATTATCTGAAACCCAGTCGGTCAAATCCTCCACGGTTGGCAAGACATTTGGATTTTGGGGTCCGCCATAACCATCGGTGAGATTTCGACTCGAGTGCCAAACGCCAAAGATTTCGCCACCTTGCATTTGATCAAGCGCATTGCTTAGCGCACGAGAGAGATCAGGCCAAGTTAGCTGCAGGTAGCAGACAACGACTAAATCAGGCGAGAGCTGAAATTTGGCATCGCGGGCATCTGCCAGCGTGGAGACGGTTCGTTCATATAGCCCAAGCTCTTTGGATCTGGCCTCAAATTTCTCAAGTGCGGCCTTGGAAAACTCGACGTTTTCCGACCTAACACCGCGAGCTGCAAACCAGAGCGCGTGTCTGCCCTCGCCACCAGCAAGATCAATCATGGAAGTAGGGGCCAGCTCGGCCAGCTCCCTTGCTAAAAACTCGTTTGGAGCAGAGCTCCAGACTGAACCCGCCTGCCGATAGCGAGCGTCCCAGTCTGCAGCAGATCCGCTAGTCAGTGACAATGGCGATGCCTAATTGCTTAGAGGCATTGGATACCGAACCGCCATTGACTAATTCACCGGTGAATCCAGCGCTGCGCATGACGTCAATTGCTTGGCCAGCTCGGTTACCGCTGCGGCAGTAGATGTAGTAGTCAGCTGCAGGGTTTAGTTGAGCCAACTGGGCTGTAAAGTCTGCATCTGCTATTCCAATTCGCACGGCACCCTCGAGGTGACCAGAGTTCCATTCCTCAGGAGTTCGGACGTCAATGACCGCGGCGTAGTTAGCCGCATCGAGGGACTCTGAGCTGGAGCAGCCGGTAACTCCCACCACTGCAAAGAGTGCGATGAGTGCTGCTGCGAGTGTCTTTAGAAGCTTCAATTGTGTTCCTTTCAGATACCCCCTAGGGTATGTGATAGAGTCAAGCACGTCAAGTTGATTGGAGCATTTCGTGGACATACCTGAAACAGAGTTGGAGGCAGTTCGAAAGCGCCTTGCTCGCGCCCAAGGCCAGCTCGGCGGCATCATTCGAATGCTTGAGGAGGGCAGGGAGTGCACCGACGTGCTGACCCAGCTTGCCGCTGCAAACTCGGCAATTAATCGCGCAGCATTCTCGCTAATTGCATCGGGCATAGCTAACTGCTCCAACGACGCCCAGGGCGAAGTGGATCGCGCGAAATTGGAAAAAGCCTTTTTATCACTGAGCTAGAAAAGAGGAAAAGTGGCTCTGTTTGGATTATTCAACAAGAAATTTGAAAGCGTTAGCCCCGTTGAGGCTCAACAGCGCATAGATTCTGGTGCCATGCTTTTGGACGTTCGGGAGAGCGCTGAATATCGCAACGCTCACGCTCCAGCGGCAAAGCTGATTAGCCTCGGAGCGCTGTCCCGTCGCCTGAAGGAACTTCCCAAGGAGCGCGAAATCTTGGTCATCTGCGCTAGCGGCAATCGCTCCAGCCAGGCCGCCAACATGCTGGCAGCCGAAGGGTTCCAAGTTACGAATGTTTCAGGCGGTATGGCTGCCTGGCAGCGAGCAGGACTTAGGACGGTTAGCAAATGAAGGTAGTAATTGTTGGTGGCGTTGCCGGAGGCATGAGTGCCGCGACTCGCCTGCGCAGACTAAGGGAAGATGCGGAGATCGTAGTTTTTGAGCAAGGGCCTCACGTGTCCTATGCAAACTGCGGACTGCCGTATCACATTGGTGAGGTAATCCCGCAGCAGCAAGATCTGCTTCTTCAAACCCCAAAGAGCCTGCATGACCGATTCCGACTGGATGTGCGAGTGAACTCTCGAGTAATCGGTATTGATCGTGCGAACAAGAGTGTTTCGGTGAAGAATCTGGAAACCGGTGCCGAATACACCGAGAATTTTGATTCGCTGGTGCTTTCCACCGGAGCGAAGCCACGAATGGTTCCGATTCCAGGGCTAGAGCGTGCGCGTGTACTGCGCGATGTGCCTGACGCGGTAGCCATCAAGGAGCTGATTGACCAGAAGCAAGTCAAGTCGGCCGCAATTATTGGAGCCGGTTTCATTGGAGTAGAACTGGCCGAGAACCTGGCCGATCGCGGAATTGAGACAACTATCGTCGAATTCCGCGACAACATATTGCCCCAGTTCGACCCCGAGATGATTGAGCCGCTGCAGGCAGAGCTTGTGAAGAACGGAATCAAGCTCGCGCTGGGAGCTGAGACCGAAGAGGTCCTAGCCGATTCACTCAAGCTCAAGGACGGGCGGACCGTACCAGCTGATCTGGTGGTCGCAGCGATTGGCGTTGTGGCCGACCACCAACTGGCGGTGGACGCCGGTCTGGAAATAGGTAAGGCCGGTGGCGTTGCAGTTGATGAACAGATGCGAACTTCCGATCCCAGCATCCACGCCGTCGGTGATGCCGCCGAAAAGGTGAATATCCTTACCGGAGAGAGCCAGATGATCTGGCTTGCCAACCTGGCAAACCGGCATGGGCGCCTGGTTGCAGACGTCATTGCGGGCGAGCATGTTGCTGCTCGCCGGTCAATCGGAACTGGAATCATCGGTGCTTACGGAATGGCCGCTGCACTCACCGGCCTCACCGAAGGCCTAGCGCAGCGCATGGGCATCGCCCACCAAGTTGTCCACTTGCACCCGGGTAGCCACGCTGGCTACTACCCGGGAGCCGAGCGAGTGTCCCTCAAAGTTCTGTTTGATCCGGAGAGTGGAAAACTGCTGGGAGCTCAGGGAATCGGACGCGATGGAGTTGACAAGAGAATCGACGTGATTGCCACCGCAATCTACGCGGGTTTGAAAATCGATGACTTGATGAACCTTGAACTCGCCTATGCACCGGCCTTCGGCAGCGCCAAGGATGCAATCAACCAAACTGGCTATGTTGGCAACAACGTCCGCACCGGCCGTACGAAGAGCATTCAGTGGCATGAACTCGAAGACGCTGTGACCGCTGGCGCGGTGCTGATTGATGTGCGTAGTGCGTCCGAGAATGCCCAAGGCAGCATTCCTGGTGCAACCTTGATGCCCGTCGACGAATTGCGCGATCATGTTGCTGAACTCCAGGGCAAGGACGTCATCGTCCACTGTGCCGTCGGCCAGCGGGGGCACACCGCCGCACAGCTGCTTCAAGGCCATGGCGTTACAGTGCGCAACCTAGACGGCGGCTACACCACCTGGCGCAGCGCAATGGACGCTCGAGAACGAGCAAGGAAGTAGTTGAGCCACAAGAGGTCCCCTGGGCCCTCTTGTGCTTGAACCTAGTACTGCTCGGTAATCGAGATTGACTGCATCAAGTCAGCATCAATCTTGCTTCTTAGCTGCTCTAGCAACTCCGAGGAGATCGGGGAATCTACTGTAATGACGCTAAGTGCCTTGCCGCCTTTTTGCTGGCGTGCAATCGTCATTGCGGCAATGTTGATTCCGGCCTCGGCGAATGCAGCTCCGTAAATAGCGACAATTCCAGGTCGGTCCTGGTAAACCATGACAACCATGTGCTCGGCCATGGATAGCTCAACGTCATAGCCGTTGATAGAGACGACCTTTTGTTGGTGCTTTGGGCCAATCACGGTACCGCCGACAGAAACAACGCTGCCATCGGAGAGAACCGCTTTGAGGGTTGTCACGTTGCGATACTCATCCGAAGAGGTCTCCTGGGTGAGGCGAACTTCAACACCGCGCTGCTCTGCCAACAGTGGTGCATTTACATATGAAACCTGCTCGGTAACCATGGTCTGGAACAGCCCCTTCAAGGCAGCCAGCTTCAGCACTGTGACATCGTGTGCAGCAATCTCCCCCCTGGCTTCGAACTCAACGGAGACGATAGAGGTGTGTGCGAGTCCGGCAACGATTTGACCAAGCTTCTCAGCCAGTGGAATACCGGGTTTGACGGATGAATCAATCACACCTCCGGCAACATTCACGGCGTCTGGCACGAGGTCGCCAGCTAGCGCCAGTCGCACCGAACGCGCAACGGAGATGCCCGCCTTTTCCTGAGCCTCGTCGGTCGAAGCGCCAAGGTGAGGGGTTACCAAGATGTTCGAAAGGCCCAGTAGCGGAGAATCTTTTGGCGGCTCGGAAACAAACACATCCAAGCCAGCACCGGCGATCTGGCCACTCGATAGGGCGTCGAAAAGTGCAGACTCATCGATGATGCCACCTCTAGAACAGTTCACGATGCGCAAATTCGGCTTAGCAAGTGCGAACTGCTCGGTAGAAATCATGCCCGTGGTTTCGGGGGTCTTTGGAATGTGAATGGTGATGAAGTCGCTTCGCTTCATCAGCTCGTTGATGTCGACTAGCTCAACTCCGATTTGCTCGGCTCTTGCCTGGGTCACATAAGGATCAAAACCAACGAGCTTGACGTCGAAACCCGCTAACCGCTGAGCAACCAGGGTGCCGATGCGTCCAAGGCCAATAATTCCAATGGTCTTCTCGTAAAGCTCTGCACCAGTGAACTGGCTACGCTTCCACTCGCCCGCCTTTAGAGAGGCATTAGCGTCTGGAATGTGTCGGGCAAGACCAAGAATTTGGGCAATAGCCAACTCCGCCGCGGAGACCACGTTGGAAGTTGGTGCATTGACCACCATAACGCCGGCATTCGTCGCAGCCTTGATGTCTACGTTGTCTAGACCCACGCCCGCTCGTGCTATTACCTTCAACTTTGGCGCGGCGGCGATTGCCTCGGCGTCCATCTTTGTGGCCGAACGTATCAAAACTGCATTGGCGTCGGCGAGAGCAGGGAGCAACTGCGAGCGATCAGCCCCGTCCACATTGCGCGTCTCAAAGTCTGGACCTAGCGCCTCTAGGGTGGCGGGCGATAGTTCCTCGGCAATAAGTACGACTGGTTTAGACAATGGCTGACCTAACGAAATCGGCGGTGATGGGATTTCGTATAAGTCTAGCGAGAAAAAATT
>Ga0181577_10004532_pt1 | contig 10720 bp, 5 predicted proteins | sample 101ome_21_FD_132468 | JGI IMG/M metagenome (GOLD analysis project Ga0181577, IMG submission 132468) | Coastal salt marsh microbial communities from the Groves Creek Marsh, Skidaway Island, Georgia - 101413BT metaG (megahit assembly) | ecosystem: Environmental > Aquatic > Marine > Intertidal zone... | reverse complement strand
GCAATCGACTGGACAAACAGCCGCGCATTGAGGCTCGTCGTGGAAGCCAACACACTCGGTACACTTGTCCGTCACGATGTAGTATACATCCATCGACCTTGGCTCATTCTCGTCGTCAGCATCTGCTGTAGTTCCATTCTTTCCTTCTACCATACCAGAAAGGTCGGTTCCATCAGAAAAGCGCCACTCGACACCTCCTTCGTAGATTGCGTTGTTGGGACATTCTGGCTCGCATGCACCGCAGTTGATGCATTCGTCTGTGATCATAATTGCCATAGCGACAGGAAGGTTTTGTAATTCGTTGCGAAAGTAACCAGACAGGAAGGAAAAATGTTCTGGAAACGTCAGATTAGTACAAACAATTCTATCTTCATTCTTTAGTTACATCTAAATCCACAACCTATGCGATCCGCGCTTTACTCCCTAGGAATCCTCTTGCTCTTTTCTTTCTCAACCCTTCCACTAAAGGCCCAGAACGGGCTTCATTTTGACGGCAACGATGATTACGTTCAAACTTCGTATGATGGGGTAACAGGAACGGGAAATCGATCGATAGAAGCTTGGATAAAGACCACCTATCTTGCAACTCAAGAAGTGATCGCTTGCTATGGTAGTATGAACACAGGTCAACGATTTACCCTCAATCTCATAGCAGGAAAGCTTCGCTGTGAGATCGGTGGGCAGGGAGTTACCGGAAACGAATACATCGCCGATAACAACTGGCATCATGTAGCCGTGACCTATGATAATTCAGCTTCCTTAAAGTTTAGATTGTATGTGGATGGAGTATTGGATACGGCCTACAACCTGACCAGCGTGACGATGAATACCTCCTCCGCGACTAATTTCAGGATTGGGGTTCGCACGGATGGTGCAAATGAGTTCGTTGGAACGATCGATGAGGTAAGGTTTTGGAATAAGTCACTCACCTCTACCGAGATCAACCAGAACATGAGTACTGAGTTTTGTAGTCCAGACTCTAATCTAGTGGCATACTACAAATTCAACGAAGGTTCGGCGGGCGGAACAAATACGGGACTAACCAACGCATATGATGCCTCTGGAAATAGCAACAGCGGCACCTTGAATAACTTCGCTCTAACGGGGAGCTCATCCAACTGGACGACAGGTTATCCACTCAGCACCTCGGTATTGACATCAAATGTGAGTGAAGTAGGCTGCGATGGTAGCTACACCAGTCCGAGCGGCAACTACACCTGGACAACCTCAGGCACTTACTTCGATACCGTCAGCAGTGTTACGGCATGTGACTCCATCATCACCATCGACCTGAGCTTTGCTTCGAGTTCTTCGAGCCAACTTCAAATTTCAGAATGCGCATCCTATACATCTCCTAGCGGCAGCTACACATGGACCAACTCGGGAATCTATAACGACACCCTCCCCAATGCAGCGGGTTGCGATTCAGTGATCACTATCGACCTGACCATCCAAAACACCTACAGTTCCCCGAGCGTGCAGGTCTGTGATTACTATATTCTACCCAGCAACACCGACACTGTATTCTTCTCAGGCACGTATCATGACACGGTCTATAACAACGCCGGATGCGACAGCATCATGACGATCAATGTTCAGGTCCTTGGAAATGCATCCAGTTCAATGAATGCCTCGGCTTGCTTGAGTTACACTTCTCCTAGCGGCAACTATGTCTGGACCAGTTCAGGTACCTATCAGGACACCCTTCAGTCAGCGAATGGTTGTGACAGTATCGTCACCGTATTCTTGCAGATCGACACGGTCAACACTCAAGTGATACAAAGCGGCAATCTATTAAGTGCACAACAATCCGGAGCAACGTATCAGTGGGTAGATTGCGATAACGGTTATAACCCCATTACCGGTGAAACCGGCAAACTCTTTACACCTACAAGCACAGGGAACTATGCCGTGATCGTAGCCCTTGATGGTTGCTCAGACATCTCCGCCTGTACTTCGGTTGTGATCGTAGGACTCGAAGAAAGCCCTCACATTTCATTGAATATCTTTCCTAATCCAAGCGACGGGTCCTTTACTATTCAGAGCTCAGGATCAACTATTGGAGTGGTCTCCATCTTGGACCTCACTAGTAAAGTATTGTTTCAGGAACAAGTAGATGAGAAGTCCCTCATCGAACTTCACACCGAACTTCAATCGGATGTTTACTTGTTACAGATCGAAAATGCACAGGGAGTCGCTCAAAGACGACTGGTCATACAGTAAAAAAAAAGGATCATACATTGAATCGGAAGTGCATGACGTCGCCGTTCTTGACGATGTACTCCTTTCCTTCAATATGGAGTTTACCGGCATCACGAGCGGCTGATTCTGAGCCGAATTGGATATAATCGTCATAGCCGATCACCTCAGCGCGAATGAAGCCTTTCTCAAAATCTGTGTGGATCACGCCAGCTGCCTGAGGTGCCTTCATGCCTTCCTTGATGGTCCAAGCGCGCACCTCCTTCACTCCGGCTGTGAAATAGGTTTGCAGTCTTAGCAATCTATATGCGCTGCGGATCAATTTACTCACGCCTGGTTCTTTCAAACCAAGGTCTTCCAGGAACATTTGACGCTCCTCATAGGTCTCCAATGAAGCGATGTCGGCTTCAATTCCGACACCCAGCACCAATACCTCGGCGTTCTCGTTCTTGGTCGCTTCCTTAACGGATTCCACGTGCGCATTTCCGGAGACCACTGAACCCTCTTCCACGTTGCAGACGTACATCACCGGCTTATCGGTCAGTAACCACAAGTCTTTTACGATCTCACGCTCCTTTTCATCCACAGGAGCCGAACGAGCCGATTTCCCTTCTTCCAAGTGGGTACGAAACTTCTCGTAGATATCGAACACCTTCTTGGCTTCCTTCTCGCCTACCTGAGCTTGCTTCTTCACCTTATCGATGCGCTTCTGGAGCGTTTCCAAGTCTTTCAACTGGAGTTCCATATCGATGACCTCCTTGTCGCGCACAGGATCCACGCTGCCGTCTACGTGAACGACGTTTCCATCTTCAAAGCATCGTAGGACATGGATGATGGCGTCGCATTCGCGGATATTGCCCAAGAATTGGTTACCCAATCCTTCGCCTTTGCTCGCGCCCTTCACCAAGCCCGCAATATCCAAGATCTCGATGGTCGTAGGCATGATGCGCTCTGGATTCACAAGATCCGCCAAGGCATTCAGACGATCGTCAGGAACGCTTATGGTGCCCACATTAGGTTCGATGGTACAAAAAGGAAAGTTGGCTGCCTGAGCCTTTGCGTTGCTAAGACAGTTGAACAAAGTAGACTTACCTACATTAGGAAGACCGACGATACCACACTTGAGAGCCATAGACTTGAAATTGGGCGGCAAATGTAGGTGAAATGTCAGCGAATCAGCGTGACCTTTTCCTTCACTTCGATCACCGGCAGATCTGTGCAGACGGTGGTCGCCCGTGCGTGATAGAAATACGTTCCCGGAGTAGCCGGATCACCGGAGGGCAGGGCGCCATCCCAAAGGTCATTTGCGAAGGTGGCGCTGAAGACCGACATTCCCCAGCGATTGTACACTTCATAAGAATACTCACGGATCAGCTCCGGCGCAACAAAGCGCATCCCGAAGGCGTCGTTGATACCATCCGCATTGGGCGTGAACACATTGGGAGCGATAAAGAAGCTGTCGCGACTCAGAGGAAAGAAATCCACGCGGATCGAGTCGGCGGATGCGCAGCCCTCTTGTGATGCTTCGAGGATGAAAACACCGGTATCTGCCACTGTGATATACGTAGCGGTATCACCTGTGGACCAGCGTCTTGAAGAGGTTCCCGTTTCTGTTCCGATTCGGACCTCCTGCCCAGCGCACAACAAACGATCCTCGCCCAACTCAAACGAAGGGGTGATCCCGAGCGTCAGATCAATAGAATCACGGAATTCACAACTCGCCGAGCGCACGGTAACCGAATAGATGCCCGTACTATCGAAGGTGACTGTCGGCCCGAACACTCCGTTGCTCCACTCATAGGACAAAGCCGTCGGCATAGACGCTGTGACCGAATAGGCTTCTACATCACAAAACCTAAGGATCGAATCTGAGAGGCTGAAGTATTCAACCCCAATTGATACGCTGTCGGTATCCGCGCACCAATCATTCCGAGCCACCACCCAATATATTCCCGAAGAGTCTACAAGGAGGTTTTGCGAAGTGTCACCGGTACTCCAAAAGATGCCCGTTGCCCCGGATTGTAATACAGAGATCGTCTCCGCCTGACAAAAGACGGTATCAGAAAGGGGAACTATTGTCACCGGGCGAAATCGCACTTCGATGCTATCAGTGAGCTCACACTCTTGCAAGGTCAAAGTCACCGTGTACAAGCCATCACTGGTGATACCCAGCGAATCGATGGTATCTCCCGTACTCCACAGCGTGCTTCCATCAGGATTGTAGACGCTCAATTCAACGGTGCCATCACAAAGCACCGTATCCTCAAAGCTGGACGTCAGGTAGGCCATTTCAATGTAGACGTAGTCGGTATCGATGCAAACGCCCGATGCAGCGACCAAGTTGTAGTACCCAGAGGTGTCGATCGTGATATTGGGCGTAGTGTCACCGGTGTTCCACAGGTAGAATTCTGCTCCCACCGGACCTTCGATCACGAACTCGTCATCGCAGATGCTGGTATCGGAAAGTAGGTCGAGCACAAAGGGAAAGATGTTGACATCCACCGTATCATAGGCGGTGTCGCAGCCGAGGATCTTGAGAACCACGTAGGTGGTGGAGTCGTCCGGAGATGCCCAAGGGGCGTTGGATGTTGAATCACTCAGCGAGGTACTCGGGGACCAGAGATAGCTCAAGGAAGGATCTCCTGCTTCGAGCTGAACCGAGTCTCCCGGACAAAGCAGATATGCCGTGAGGTTGTTAGAAAGACTGCTCGATTCGAACGGTCCACAGAAGCCTTGGTTGTTGACTGCGCCGCCCGTAGTGCCTAGAAATCCCCAATGGACCAAGTTATCGCCATTGAACACGCCGATCAGGTCTACACCAAGGGTGATCCTGAGGAAGCAGTCGAAATACACCCGCATGGTATCGCTCACCGGGTCCCAGGTTACGCGGAATGAGTGAGGAACGCCATCCTCGATGTTACCGGAGGTAGGTAGAGCCGGAATAGGTCCGGTCAGCGCATTTCCGGCATTGTGATTCACCGGAGCATTCTGGAAGATGCCGAGGTGATCAGCTGTGATATCACCCAATTCAGTATTCTGCCACGTATCGATCTCAATTCCGAAGGTGTTGGATGTAAACCCACTTCCCTCAAAACCGATCGAACCACCAGGTGTCCCGATCAATGTACCCGACAGAGAGCCTCTAAGAACGAACACCATTCCATCTGCCCCACCATCGTTGTCGCCCAACGAAACATCAAAGGATATATCCAATCCATTATTGAGATCAATCGCCGTCTGCTCGTAGGCATACCCTCCTTGGAAGGTATTGAGGGCGGTGAGTTGATAACAATCGTCGCCCAGGGTATCGGTAGAACCTCCAATGGTGATCTGCGCCTTAATAGGAAACGTGCACCCGATCGTGAGAAGCAAGAAAAGAAAAAGGATGCGCGACATGTTAAGGTTGTAAATACTACAACTCAAAACTAGTCTTTTCAGGCGCTGCTATTACAGCTACTTACCTCTGATCAACGTGACGTTGTCCTTTACCTCTATGATCGGAAGGTCTGTACAGACCGTATTTGCACGGAAGATATAGAAGTAGGTCGCCTCCTCAGCGTCATCTCCCGAGGGTAACTTTCCGTCCCAATCATGGTTGATGAACTCCGATTCGAAGACCAACACTCCCCATCGATTGTAGATAAACAACTCATAATCCGTGACCAGATTCGGATTCGCTATGGTCAAGCCCAAGACATCGTTGAGTCCATCTCCATTGGGGGTCATGACGTTTGGTACCAAGAAAAAGGAATCGGGATCTAACGTCCTCCAAGTAACAGCAATGCTATCTCGGCCTTCACAACCACCTACGGACATACTTGCGATGATCAACCCTGAGTCTTTCACGAGCACCGTTCTTCCTGTATCTCCTGTATTCCATCTTACGGTAGAATACACCGAGTCAACGCTAACCCGAACTTCTTCTCCGTTGCAGATCATGCGATCCTCGCCTATGCTGAAAACCGGAGCGTTGCCAAAGGTGATCTTGAGCGAATCTGCCAGACTGCAATAGCCCGTAGAAACTGTAACATAATAGGTTCCACTTCCATACACGGTGGTATTTCGAGTGGTATCCCCAGTACTCCAGAGGAACTCGGAACCCGTAGGTCCGGGAGCTACCAAATAGTGACTGTCTAGGTCGCACACAAGTTCTTCTGTGATCGAGAAGCTCAACGTTTGAAGTTCAACGTTCACACTATCCGTATCAGAGCACAAGCCATTGTTTCCGATCACCCAGAGCGTCATGGAGGTGTCCACCAGGATCGCCGATGCTGAATCGCCCGTACTCCAGGCGTAGGATGTCAATTCAGGATTGAACGCGCTAAAGGTCACCGGCTCACAGATAATGGTATCGGGGCCAAGATCTACGAGCGTCGGACTCAAGTCGACATTGATCGTATCAGTAGTAGAACAAAAACCATTTTCGAGGAATACCCAATAGGTTCCCTCCTGTGTCACCAGAATGCTCTCCGTAGTATCTCCTGTACTCCAGAGTATCGTCCCGTCGTTGTTTTCGACTGAAAGCTCTAGAGATTCGGTACACACGACCGTATCCGTGGTTGAGAAATTGATGTACGACACTTGAATATTGACGGTATCGCTGTCCGAGCAGAATCCATTGTCCGCCTTCAGGATATAGGTTCCGGTAGCATTCACTTCGATGCTTTGAGTAGTATCTCCGGTACTCCATAAAAAGGACACGCCATCATTAGGTCCTTCGAGGAGGAATCCAGGTTCACAAATACCTGTATCGTTGATGAGGGTGAAGTCGTAGGGCGGGATGATCTCCACATCGATCGTATCGGTGAACGTTCCACATTGGTGTGTAACCTCGACCCAATAAGAAGCTGTCTGATCGACGTCTATCGACGCCGAAACCTCACCTGTCGACCACAAGTAGTTCGCAAAAGGGTTATCAATACTCAGGTTCACGCTTTCCGTACAGATCGCAGAGTCGCTTAGGATCTCAACCGCGGATGTATCCAAAACCGTGATGATTAACGTAGCCGTGTCACTAAACACGCAGCCCACTGTATCAAACACCACATAGGTAACCTCGTAAACTCCAGGGGAATTGTAGGTGTGTGAAGGTGTTTGTGTCAATGCGGTATCACCGTCACCGAAGATCCATGCGTGACTCAATCCTTGGCTACCGAAATTGGTGAAGTCGACCGTGTGGGGAACGCATCCGACGCTGCTGGGAGCTACTTGTGCATTGGCCACTGCCGCTTGCACCTCAAAATCGATCTTGAAGACCGTTAGGTCATAGGTACCCCCGTTCTGATTTCCCGACCAGGCATTAGCGGTCTGAGGGAAGTTGAAACCACTCGTGCAGGTCGCCTGATAAACCGCACCACGTTTGTCAAAACGGCTTGTACCACCATCAACGTGGGATGCAGTCGTACCATAATAAGTTCCATGGATAATGCTATCCGCCTCAGCATTCAATACTATGATGTAGAATCCTGCTTGAGTTGGTTGAACCGCATTGGCGGTGAGCTCATAATCGTTGTTTGCCGAAGCGTTATTTCCTGCTGCATATATATTCTTGCAATTATCCACGAGGAATGCCGAATGGGCCACACTAGCGAACGTTGTCGTCCAATAGATCGAATCGAGAGTCTTTGTGTATTTTCTAATAAACGAACCTTGATTCGTACTCGGCCCTGTATACTTTCCGCTATCCGCAACTATACTGCCGTTAGAACCTCCCAATACATAGATGTATCCGTTTCGATCGATCTGAAGGAAGAGTCCGCGATCAGCGTCGTTGGAGGCAGTATCAGATCGGATAAACGTGCTTTGTAGAAGATCGGTTCCATCCCCACTCAGTCGAAGGATGAATCCATCGGAATTTCCACCATTGTAATCTTCATCCTCGGCGCCAGTCGTGGTCGGAAACCCTGGACTGGCCGTAGCGCCTACGACGTACACCGTACCATCCTTCGCTGGTTTCACGTTGAATGCCCCGTCATTCAGCGAATCTCCCACATAGGTGCCGAACAGGAGTTGCGACAGGTTGTAGTTCAACTTTGCTACGTATCCGTCCTGCCCTCCACTCTTCGTGGTCATGAAGGCATTGTTTGAAACCTGGATCGAATCGCTACTACTTGTCGTAGCAACGAAGACATTACTATAGATATCACAAACCACCTCTCCCTTGAAGGTGGAATAGCTTCCCACGTTCAGTGCATTATTTCCATCGTCACCTTCACCTCCTAGGTAGGTCGACCCGATCAATGAGTCACCGCTGTCAGAAAGTATGGTCAAACACACATCCCAGCCCCCATTGAAAGAGGTGTCCAATGCGCTGACGGACACCGGATAATCCAAGGAATTGGTCTTTCCATAGACCACCACGTCATTGAATCCATTAACGACGATACTGTGGACGTAATCAGCGCCTGTTCCACCGATGTAGGTACTCCAAAGCAGAGTACTTCCGTTCGTATCCAACTTGGAGAGTCCAATGTCGTTCCCTCCTCCCGCGAAATCGATCTGAAAGGAACCCGTATCTACCGGATAGCCCGTTCCAAAAGGTCGACCACCGCCGTAAATATTTCCGAATTGATCAAAGGTGGCGCTGTGTCCCCAGGTGTTTACCTGAGAACCAATGTTCGTGGAGGCAACCACTACCGGATCGATGTAGAGCATGTAACTCGGATCGTAGTCGCCGAGGTCGAAATAGACTCGATTTCCTTCCACTCTGAAAGCGCACTCTACCTCAACTCGCTCACCACCAATCAATTGAAAAGCATACGGAGCTTGCTCCTCGACGGTAGTATTCGGTAATTGGATCTTCAGATTTCCACCTTCGACCCGGAGTGATCGTACCGCCAGATACTCGACAAACACACCGCTTGGGTCGACTCGGTCAGAGACATAGAAGGTGTACTTCATATTACCCTCTTGGACTTGCCAATGCAGGTCCACGCCGGGTTGCACCTCATAGAAGGAAAGTTTATCATATACACCGACACGTGAAGCCCACTTGCTTCTATCCTTCCCGAGGTAAAAGTTGACATAATCCTTGTGTCTGCCATAAAGGTCATTCACAGACCCTTCTGTACTCCCGAATCGCATCTCGTAGGTATGACCCTCGAGGTCGATCCGTGCGTCCGGTTCGTCGTGAGCGATGTGCATCGCTTCGTGGAAAGCATCTTGCTCGAAGATGGGAATGCGGACACGGTCAGCTAAGAACCAAGCGTCTCCGTTGGGAAGGGTGTACTTAGCCACTACTTCATCGTTCCATTGACCTTTATTCTCAATGTATCCCACCGATTGCGCCATTGCCGACAGGCTCCACACCACCCCCAAAACCGTCAAATACGACTTCCACTTATTCATGTCGATGAAATTCAATCTTTTGTCGGAACGCTCAAATGTAACCCATTTTGAAGTTCTCAAAAGTTTTAAACATTCGTTTTCTACCCCATAGTGGCCTTCTATTTTCGCACCCTGCAACGATTCTAATGGCTGATACAACCCAACTACAACAACGTGCCTCTCAAGTAAGACGTGATATCGTCAGAATGGTCCACTCGTGTTCGAGCGGACACCCTGGAGGCTCGCTCGGATGTGCTGATTTTTTCACCGCTCTTTATGGCGGAATCATGCGCTACGACTCATCTAACTTCAATATGGACGGAAAAGGAGAAGACCTCTTTTTTCTTTCCAATGGACATATCTCACCAGTTTGGTACAGTACGCTGGCACGCAGCGGATACTTTCCGATCAGCGAGTTGAGCACGTTTCGGGCGATCGACACACGCCTTCAGGGTCATCCTACCACGGCAGAACACCTTCCAGGTATTCGCATGGCGTCTGGTAGTCTCGGACAAGGCCTTAGTGTTGCCATCGGCGCGGCGCTTGCCAAGAAATTGAATGGTGATGATCGACTGGTGTTCAGTCTTCACGGTGACGGCGAACTTCAAGAAGGCCAGATCTGGGAAGCGGCCATGGCGGCTCCTCATCACAAGGTGGACAATCTCATTGCCACGGTAGATTTCAATAACCGCCAGATCGATGGTGACGTCACCGATGTGATGTCTCTCGGAAATCTCAAAGCCAAATGGGAAGCCTTTGGTTGGACCACCCTCGAAATGGATGGAAACGACATGGGTGACGTGGTCGCTACTTTAGAGAAAGCCAAAGGCATGACCGGTCAGGGAAAACCGATCGTGATCATCATGCGCACCGAGATGGGTCAAGGCGTAGACTTCATGATGGGTACCCACAACTGGCATGGCGTAGCACCTAACGATGAACAATTGGCCCAGGCTTTGCAACAGCTGGAAGAGACCGAAGGAGACTATTGACGCGAAATTGAAGCAACGAGCGTTGTATCATCATGCACAAGATCCTAGCGATATTCATACTTATTGGACTCGGCTTCACTGCCCGTGCACAGGAAGAGGAGCCCCTCACCCGCATCCTCTTCATCTTCGATGCCTCCAACAGTATGAACGGGATCATGGAGAAAAGACCCAAGGTAGAGATCGCTACGCGGCTTCTCTCCTCG
>Ga0181577_10004531_pt1 | contig 10721 bp, 11 predicted proteins | sample 101ome_21_FD_132468 | JGI IMG/M metagenome (GOLD analysis project Ga0181577, IMG submission 132468) | Coastal salt marsh microbial communities from the Groves Creek Marsh, Skidaway Island, Georgia - 101413BT metaG (megahit assembly) | ecosystem: Environmental > Aquatic > Marine > Intertidal... | reverse complement strand
GCTCGGGCGTTACGGTGTATACGTCTTGCAGGCCGTCGGCCTTTAGCAGCCAGTGGCGGCGGTCTATCCAGTGCAGCTGCCAACCGTCTTGTTGACACAGTGTGGCCAGCGCGTGGCACAGGGCTTGTGAGGTGGCGTTACTCAGCTCGGTGGCGGGCAGTGGGGTCATGTTGACGTGGTGCAGGTCAACCTGCCAATGGCACGGGCTGATCCAAGCGCAGGGCTCAGGGCTTTGCGTTTGCCATGCCGCCCAAGCCGGCCACTGGGCATGCAGCTCGGCGGCGTGCGCCTGCGCTTGTTCATGCGGCAGCAGCGGATGTTCTGGCTGCCATGACCACCGATGCTTAAGTTGCCAGCCGCTGCGCCATGCCGCCCAGGCTTGGGCAAAGGGGGCTTCTTGCCAGTGGGCGTGGGGCAGGATGTGGTGGAGGGCTTTCAAGGGGCGAGGGCGCTGCGCGAGGTGTTAGGTGCCACAATGCACGCTGCATTATGAGCGGCTTGACTTTACCTTTTGCGTGGCGCGTTGGATGGCGCTACACCCGCGCCCGGCGCGCGGGTCGACGCAATGGCTTTATTGGATTTATTTCCAGTGTGTCGATGCTGGGCATTTGCCTGGGTGTGGCGGCGCTGATTGTGGTGCTGTCGGTAATGAACGGTTTTCAGCACGAGGTGCGGGATCGCATGTTGTCGGTGTTGCCGCATCTGCAGGTGCAGCGGCTCGATGGCGCGGCGTTGGCCAACCCTCATGCGGTGGCGGCCCGTTTAACCGAGTTGCCGCAGGTGGTGGCAGCGGCGCCCTACGTGGCCATGCAAGGGCTGCTCAGCCGTGGTGAGGTGTTGCGCGGCGTGATGGTGCGCGGCATTGACCCAGTGGCCGAACCCGCGGTGACGCCGCTGGCGGGTGAACTGGCGCAACGCGTGTTTCCGTTGCTGCAGCCCGGGACGTTTGGCGTGGTGCTTGGCCAGGTGTTGGCACAAAACCTGGGGGTGCAGCGCGGCGACAGTTTGGTGCTGATGCTCCCCAGCATGCAGGCCACGCCTGCGGGTTTGATGCCGCGCTTGCGCACGGTGCAGGTGGTGGGGGTGTTTCACAGCGGGCACTACGAATTTGATGCCTCGATGGCATGGATGCATGTGGACGATGCCGCGCGTTTGATGCGCTTGGCCGGCCCCTCGGGGGTTAGGGTTCGGCTGGAAGATCCGTCGCAAGCGCGCGGCCTGACGCCCGCGGTTCAGGGGGTGCTGGGCCCGTCCTTTGCGGTAAGCGATTGGACCCAAACCAACCGCACGTGGTTTGCGGCGGTGCAGGTAGAAAAACGCATGATGGGCATCATCTTGACGCTGATTGTGGCGGTGGCCGCGTTTAACTTGGTGAGCACCTTGGTGATGACGGTCACCGACAAACGCGGAGACATTGCAATTTTGCGCACCTTGGGGGTGAGCCCGCTGGGCATCATGGCAATTTTTGTGGTGCAAGGGGCGATTGTGGGGGCGTTGGGCACGCTGCTTGGGCTGGGCTTTGGGCTGTTGGTGGCCAACCATGTGGATGTGATTGTGCCGGCGCTTGAGGCGTTGTTTCGTACCCAGTTTTTGCCGCAAGACGTTTATTTAATCAGCACCATGCCCAGCGACCCGCAGGCGGCCGACATTGTGCCCGTGGTGGTGGTGTCGTTGGCTTTGTCGTGGCTGGCCACGCTATACCCGGCCTGGATGGCCAGCCGGGTGCAACCCGCCGAGGCGCTGCGCCATGAGTAGCGTGATTCATGCGCAGGCGCTGCATAAAACCTACGCGGTGGGCGCCGATAAGGTAAGTGTGTTGCGCGGCTTAAGCCTAGAGGTACCCAGCGGGCAAAGCGTGGCGGTGCTGGGCGCGTCGGGCTCGGGCAAGAGCACGTTGCTGCACATGCTGGGTGGCTTGGATCAGCCCGACACCGGCGACGTGCATTGGCTTGGGCAGCCGGTGGCGGCCATGTCGGCCCGGGCCGTGGGCCTATGGCGTAACACCAATTTGGGTTTTGTGTACCAGTTTCATCATTTGTTGCCAGAATTTACCGCGCTGGAAAATGTGGCCATGCCGCTGTGGGTGCGCGGGCAAACGCCGGCACACGCCGCGCCGGCGGCCACGGCCGCGTTGCAGGCCGTGGGCTTGGGGCATAGGCTGCAGCACCGGCCGGCGCAGCTGTCTGGCGGTGAGCGCCAGCGGGTGGCGGTGGCCCGTGCCCTGGTAACCCAGCCGCGCTGCGTGATTGCCGACGAGCCAACCGGCAACCTAGACCGGGGGCTGGCGGCCGAGGTGTTTCAGGCGCTGTTGGACTTGGTGCAAGCGCAAGGCGCGGCGCTGGTGCTTGCCACGCACGACACCGAACTGGCGGCGCGTTGCAGCCAGCAATGGCGCATGGCGCAGGGTGTGCTTGAGCGGTGTGGGTAGATACGCACTGCCACTGGGATGCACCCGAATTTGGCGCGGACGCCGCGCGTTGCCGTGAGCAGGCCGCGGCCAGCGGCGTGAACCTGTGCGTGGTGCCTGCGGTGGCTCCATCAAACTGGGCGGCGGTGGCGCAATGGGCGCACACGCACAACGACGTGTACGCGTTGGGCATTCACCCTTTGTTTGCCGAACAGGCTGACATGAACAACGTGTTGGCCCTTGAGCAGGCGCTAACGGCCGCGCGCAACGACCCACGCTTGGTGGCGGTGGGCGAAATTGGTTTAGACGCTTGGGTGCCCAGCCAGCGTGCGCCACAGGCCCAAGCGCATCAGCGCCGATTGTTTGAGGCCCAACTTGAGCTTGCCCGGCAGCACGACCTGCCGGTGATCGTGCACGCGCGCCAAGCCAATGACTTGGTGCTGGCGGCGCTGCGCCGGGTGGGCGTGCGGCGTGGTATTGCGCATGCTTTTTCGGGCAGCGTGCAACAAGCGCAGGCGCTGTGGGCCCAAGGCTTGCATTTGGGCGCCGGCGGCACCGCCACGTTTGAGGCGGCGCGGCGTTTGCATCGTGCACTGGCCGAGTTGCCGCCCGAGGCATGGGTGATGGAGACTGACGCCCCCGACATTCCACCGCAATGGCTGTATGTGCCGCGCGCCCGACGCGAGGCCGGTGAGGCCCAAGGCGTGAACAGCCCGGCCCAGTTGCCCCGCATTGGGCACGTGGTGGCGCAGCGGCTGGGCTTAAGCGAAATCGCCTGGCGCACGCTCAGCACGGCCAATGCGCAGCGCGCGTTGCCCGGCTTGGCGGCTTGGTTGGAGAATGGATAACGCCATGGTGCGGTCAACCGGGGCGGACGCCGACACCGATGTCACGTTAAGTGAGCTGCAAGGGGTGCGTTATTTGCATTTGGGCACGCCCTGGGTGCAGGGCGCGATGCGCATCAGCCAGCCGCTGGCCATCGAGTTGGAGTATGTGCGCCGCATGATGTCGTGGTTGTTGTGGACGCCGTGGGATGACTTGCCCAACCGCTGCGCGGTGCAATTGGGGTTGGGCGCGGGGTCATTGACGCGCTTTACCCACGGCGTATTGGGCATGCACACCGAGGCGGTGGAGTGCAACGGTGCGGTGATTCAAGCGTGTCAGCAGTTTTTTCATCTGCCGCGCCAAGGGCCACGCTTTAGGGTGTGGCAAGACGACGCGGCTGCTTGGGTTGCGCAGCCCGCACGCCGTGGCACGGTGCATGCCCTACAGGTGGACTTGTACGACCACGACGCGGCCAGTCCGCTGCTGGACCATGCGGCGTTTTATGGGCACTGCCGTGAATTGCTTGCCCCCGACGGGGTGATGAGCATCAACTTGTTTGGCCGTGATGCCAGTTTGCCGCGCAGCCTTGGGCACTTGGCACAAGCCTTTGGGGCCGAGGCGTTGTGGTTGTTTGGCGCAACCCGCGAGGGCAACACCGTGGTGTTGGCGCACCGTAACGCGGCGGCTGCGGCGCAATACCCTTGGCGTGCGCAGGTGGCTGAGGTGCAGCAACGGTTTGGCTGGCGCACCGAGCGTTGGCTGCGGGTTCTGCGCCAAAATAGCACCTTGCCCACCGCCTAGGCCGTCCCTGTTCATGCAAAACCACCCCTTACGCGTTGCGCTGCACAACGAAATCCATGCGCGCCCACCCGAGCCGCTGCGCTCGCCGCTGTTGGTTAGCCACGTGGTGATGCTGCTGGCGCAAGACGAGCGCGAGGCGTGTCGCGCCCACTTTGCGCAGTGGCTGCAAGACCATCACCAATCGCCACCCAGCGCGCAAACCAACCACCTGCGCGCCGACGTGGCGGGATTGCGGGTGCGCTGGGAGCTGCACACCGAGTTTGTGAGTTACACCTTTTTTCGTGACGTGCCGCCCACGCTTGAAGGCGCGGATACCGCGTTGCAGGCGGTGCCCGAGGCTTGGCTGGCGCGGTTGCCCGGGGCGTGTTTATGCAAGTTTCATATCACGGTGGCGCGGCCCGAGGATCAGGCGTTGGCCGAGCGGGTGCGGCGTATTTTTAGGCAAGACGCGCTGGCAGGCTCGACCGTGGCCGATGGGCAGGCTCAAATCTTTACCGATTTTGTGCTGCAACCCGACGACAGTTCGCACGCGTTGGTGCTGGATTGCGGTATGTCGCCACGGCGTTTGGGGCGACTGGTGCAGCGCTTGCTGGAAATTGAAACCTACCGCATGGCGGCGCTGTTGGGGCTGCCCGTGGCGCGAGACAGCGGCCAAACGCTCAGCCAAGGCGAGGCCGAGCTGGCCTCATTGGCCAAGTTGATTCGCACCGCCAAACCCCAAGAAGAAGCGCAGCTGCTGGACCGCCTAACCCGTTTGGCGGGCGAGGTGGAGGGGCAGTACGCCGCCACACATTCCAGATTTTCTGCCAGCAGCGCCTACTTTGAGCTGGTGCAAAAACGCATTGCCGATATTGCCGAAACCCGGCATGAGAACCTGCAAAGCATTCGCGACTTCATGGACCGCCGCTTAACCCCCGCCATGAACACCTGCGATTGGGTGGTAAGGCGGCAGCAGGGGTTGTCCGAGCGCATTTCGCGCATGAGCCATTTGCTGCGTACACGGGTGGAGATTGAACAGCAGCAAAGCAGCCGCGATTTGCTTACTGCCATGAACGAGCGTCAGGCGTTGCAGTTGCGTTTGCAGCGCACGGTGGAAGGCTTGTCGGTGGCCGCCATCACCTATTACGTGGTGGGATTGATCAACTACCTGGCGCAGGGTGCACAAGCCTTTGGCGTGGCCTTTGATGCGGCGTGGGTAACGGGCGTGGCGGTGCCGGTGGTGGCGCTGGCGGCATGGGGCAGCCTGCGCTGGTTGCACCGGCGGTTACTGGCCCAGACCGGCGACCCGCACGCATGACCCCGGTTGCCTCGGCGCCAAGCGCCGCCCGTATGCGCCAAGTTGGCCTGTGGCTGGCGATTGGCGGGGCGGTGGCTTTTAGCGCCAAGGCCATTGTGGCCAAGCTGATTTATCGCTATGGCGTTGACGCGGTGACGCTGATTGCCTGGCGCATGGCACTGGCGTTGCCGTTTTTTGTTGGCATGGCGTGGTGGGGTGGTCGCGGGCGTTCGGCAATCGCAGCACACCAATGGCCGCGCATTGCGGTGCTGGGTTTTACCGGCTATTACCTGGCCAGTTTTTTGGATTTTTGGGGGTTGGAGTACATCTCGGCCAGTCTTGAGCGACTTATTTTGTACCTCAGCCCAACGTTTGTGCTTATTTTGGGGCGGGTGTTTTTGGGCAAGGCCATTGGGCTGCGTCAATTGAGCGCCGTGGCGTTGAGTTACACCGGCATTGCGCTGGTGTTTGGCCACGAAATTCGGCTGGAAGGTACCGACACCCTGATTGGCGGCACCATGGTGCTGGGCAGCGCCATAAGCTACGCCACGTATTTGTTGCTCAGCGGCCAGTTGGTACGCGAGGTGGGGAGCATGCGTTTGGTGGGCATGGCCTCGGTGTTTGCCAGCTTGTTGTGTTTGCTGCAGTTTGTGCTGCTGCGCCCGCTGGACAGTGCGTGGGTGGTAACGCCAGTGGTGCTTTGGTCGTTGGTTAACGCGGTGTTGTGTACCGCGCTGCCCATGTTGATGGTGATGATGGCGGTGGAGCGCTTGGGGCCCAGCATCACCGCGCAAGCTGGCATGGTGGGGCCAATGTCCACCTTGTTGCTGGCCGTATGGTGGCTGGATGAGCCCTTTAATGCGTGGATTTTGGCGGGCACGGCACTGGTGTTGCTGGGTGTGTTTTGGGTGAGTCGAATGAAAGGAACCTGACATGGATTTGGGCATAAGCGGCAAATGGGCCTTGGTATGCGGTGCCAGCAAAGGGCTGGGCAAGGGCTGCGCCGAGGCTTTGGTGGATGAGGGTGTGAACGTGGTGATTGCCGCGCGCGGGCGTGAGGCCCTGGAGGCGACAGCCGCCGAGCTACGCCAGCGCCCGGGCGCCCAACAGGTGATTGCGGTGGCCGCCGACGTGGTTGAAGCCGCCGGACGCGACGCCCTGTGGCAGGCTCCGGGTGGCCCGGGTCAGGCGTTTGATATTGTGATCAGCAACGCCGGCGGCCCGCCGCCGGGTGACTTTCGAGACTGGAATCGGGACGCCTGGGTTGCCGCCCTTGAGGCCAACATGCTTGCGCCGATTGAGCTGATACGGGCCACCGTGGATGGCATGGCCGAACGGGGCTTTGGGCGCATCATCAATATCACCAGCGCGGCTGTGAAGGCACCGATCGACGTGCTGGGGCTGTCCAACGGCGCCCGCAGCGGCCTAACGGGCTTTGTTGCCGGTGTGGCGCGCAGCGGCTTGGCGGCCAAGGGGGTCACCATCAACAACGTGCTGCCGGGCGCACACGAAACCGATAGGCTGCGCGTGACGCTGCAAGGCGCAGCCAAGCACGCCGGTACGTCTTACGACGACATTGCCAACAAGCGCCGCATGTTGGTGCCCATGCAGCGGTTTGGCACGGCGCAAGAGTTTGGCGCGGTGTGTGCCTTTTTTTGTAGCGTGCAGGCGGGCTACGTAACGGGTCAAAATATTTTGGTAGACGGTGGCGCCTACCCCGGCACGCATTAGAGCCGCGTTTGTGCATGGGGTCGCGGGCGGGGCTGACGCCCGGCGGCGTTTCGTGGCACCATGCCCCCAGTTTTTTTACGCAAACAACATGAAGACGAGGAGTAAACCATGAGTATTCGCTGTCACGCCATTCGCATCAATCAAAACGGTGGCCCAGAAGAAATGTTTTGGACCGAGGTTGAGGTGGGCGAACCCGCGGCCGGCCAGGTGCGTGTCAAGCATGAGGTGGTGGGCCTGAACTACATTGACGTGTACCACCGCATGGGTTTGTACAAGCAAGACATGCCAGCAGGCCTGGGTATGGAAGGCGCTGGCGTGATTGACGCGGTGGGCGAGGGCGTGACGCACGTCAAGCCCGGGGACCGAGTGGCTTACACCGGTAACCCGCCCGGCAGTTACGCTGAGTTACGGGTGATGCCGGCCTTTAATGTGTGCAAGTTGCCCGATGGTATCGACTTTGAAACTGGCGCGGCCATGATGCTCAAGGGTCTGACCGCGCAGTATTTGCTTAAGCGTACCTTGCCCGTGGAGGGCTTGGAAAAAGGCGACCACATTTTGTTTCACGCTGCGGCTGGCGGGGTGGGCTTGATTGCTTGCCAGTGGGCCGCGGCGCTGGGCTACCAGCTGATTGGTACCGCCGGCACCGACGACAAATGCGCACTGGCCAAGCGCTACGGGGCGGCTGAGGTGATCAACTACAACAAACAAAACTTTGTGGATGAAGTGAAACGCATCACCGGCGGTAAGGGCGTTAAGGTGGTTTACGACTCGGTTGGCAAAGACACCTGGGAAGGCTCGCTGGCCTGCTTGCGGCCCTTTGGCTTAATGGCCAGTTTTGGTAACGCCTCGGGCCCGGTGGAGCCGTTTGCGCCCGGCATTTTGGGCCCCAAAGGCTCGTTGTACGTGACGCGGCAAACCTTGTTTTCACACATTCACAACCGCGAAGCCACGCAAGCCATGGCCGACGACTTGTTTGACGTGGTAAGCCGCGGCGTGGTGAAAATTGAAATTCACCAGCGCTACGCGCTGAAAGACGCCGCGCAAGCGCACCGCGACCTTGAAGCCCGCAAAACCACGGGCTGCACCGTGTTTACCGTTTAACGCTTGGGAGCTCACATGACCCGACACATCGACGCGTTGTTTAACCTTAAAGGTCGTGGCGCCATTGTGACCGGTGGATCGCGCGGGCTGGGCCTGCAAATGGCCCAGGCGTTGGGCGAGGCTGGGGCCCGCGTGCTGCTGGCTGCGCGCAAAGCCGACGAGCTCGAGGCTGCGGCCAGTGCCCTGCAAAACCAGGGCATCGACGCCCATTGGGTGGCTGCCAACTGTGCCGATGAGGCGGACTTGAAGCGCTTAACCCAAGAGGCCATGACCAAGCTTGGCACCATTGATGTGCTGGTGAATAACGCCGGCGCCGCATGGGGGGCACCGGCGGAGTCGCACCCAGTGGATGCGTGGGACAAGGTAATGAACCTTAACGTTCGCGGCTACTTTATTTTGAGTCAAGCGGTGGGTAACGCCTGCATGTTGCAACGCAAACAAGGCAGCATCATTAATTTGGCTTCTATCGCGGGCCTGGGTGGCAACCCTGCCGACATGACCACTTTGGCTTACAACACTTCTAAGGGCGCGGTGGTGAATTTCACGCGTACCTTGGCCGGTGAATGGGGCAAGCACGGGGTGCGGGTGAACGCCATTTGCCCCGGATTTTTCCCCAGCAAAATGACACGCGGCACGCTAGAGAGCATGGGCGAAGACCGCTTGGCCAATGCCAGCCCCCTGCGCCGTTTGGGCGACGACGAAGACCTAAAAGGGATTACGTTGTTGTTTGCCTCGGACGCGGGTAAGCACATCACTGGGCAGTGGTTGGCGGTGGACGGCGGCGTGAGCGCCATCATTGGCGCATGACGCAGGCGCTGGCGTTTCCCACCCCCATTCCGTTCATTGACCATTTGGGCATGACGCTGACGCGCATGCAAGACGGTTTGTGCGAAATGGCTTACCAAGAGCGCAGCGAGCACCTGAACACGTTTGCGGTGGTGCACGGTGGCGTGGCCATGACCTTGCTCGATGTATGCATGGCGCATGCCGGGCGTAGCCTGGAGCTGGCCATGGGCATCGTCACGGTGGAGATGAAAACCAGCTTTGTGCAGCCCGCCACCGGTGATTTGGTGTGCCAAGCCAAAGTGTTGCACCGCACGCGAACCATGGCCTTTACCGAAGGCAGCGTGCGCAACGCCCAAGGGCAGTTGTGTTCGCACGCAACGGGTACGTTTCGCTATGTCAGCCGTTTGGCAGTGGGCAAGGCGGTGGCCAACCTTAACCCGAGGGCTGGCGCATGAACACCCGACAGCAGTGGCGCCTGGGGCGTCGACCAACCGGCGCCCCGACACCGCAAGACTTTACGTGGCACGAAGAACCGCTGCCCACCCCAGGTCCGGGCGAGGTACTGGTTGAGAACCACTTTTTAAGTCTTGACCCCTACATGCGTGGGCGCATGAACGCCGGCAAAAACTACGCGGTGCCGCAACCTCTTCATGAAGTCATGATTGGCGGCACCGTGGGGCAGGTGGTGCAAAGCTGTCACCCAGACTTTGCTGTGGGCGACGCGGTGGTTGGTATGGGCGGGTGGCAAAGCCACAGCGTGTTTGCCGACCCAGCCGTTGGCATGTGGCGCAAAGTCAGCGCCAAGGTGCCATTGTCCGCCTACCTTGGGGTGGTGGGCATGCCGGGTGTTACGGCTTGGGTAGGGGTGAACCGCATTTTGCAGCCGCAAGCGGGAGAGACGCTGCTGGTCAGTGCCGCCAGCGGCGCTGTGGGCTCGGTGGTGGGTCAGCTGGCCAAAGCCAAGGGCGCACGCGTGGTGGGATTGGCCGGTGGGCCCGACAAGTGCGCCTACGTGCGCGACGACTTGGGCTTTGACGCCTGCCTAGACCACAAGGCGTTGCCCGACCTGGCCAGCATGCAGCGTGCCTTGGCTGAGGTTGCCCCCAACGGCGTGGACAGTGTGTTTGAAAACGTAGGGGGCGTGGGGTTTGACGCAGCCTTGGGCGCGACCAACGCATTTGCACGGGTGGCCGTGTGCGGCTTGATTGCTGGCTACAACGGCGAACCGATTGCGCTCACCAACACCCGGGCGCTGCTGGTGAACCGGTTACGGGTGCAGGGCTTTATTGTGACCGAGCACCCCGACGCTTGGCCCCCTGCCTTGGCTGAACTCGAAGGCTTGGTGGCCGCCGGGGCGTTGCGTTTTAGACAAAGCGTGGCGCAGGGCTTGGCGGCTGCCCCCGAGGCTTTTATTGGCTTGCTGCAGGGCCGCAACTTTGGCAAGCAATTGGTGCAACTGGTGGGCTGATGCTGGGTACCCTAAGCAACCATGTGGGCGTAATCACCGGGGCCGGCTCGGGGTTGGGACGTGAGACCGCGCGGTTGGCGGCGCAGGCCGGCATGCGGTTGGCTTTGGTGGACAAGCAAGCACCTGCGCTGGCCGAGACCCAAGTGATGTGCCAAGCCCACGGTGCCACAGCGTTTGTTTACCAGGTGGATGTGTCGCGTGCCGCCGACATGGACGATTTGGGGCAGGCCGTGGCGCGAGACCTTGGCGTGCCGCATTGGGTGTTTAACAACGCCGGGGTGAGCCACGGCGGTTTGGTGTGGGAGCACAGCGCCGCCGATTGGGAT
>Ga0181577_10004530_pt1 | contig 10723 bp, 7 predicted proteins | sample 101ome_21_FD_132468 | JGI IMG/M metagenome (GOLD analysis project Ga0181577, IMG submission 132468) | Coastal salt marsh microbial communities from the Groves Creek Marsh, Skidaway Island, Georgia - 101413BT metaG (megahit assembly) | ecosystem: Environmental > Aquatic > Marine > Intertidal zone... | reverse complement strand
CCAGCAGAATCGATTGTTAATCTAGTAACACCTGCTGTTCTAAACTCATGCTGCGATACTGTTCCTCCTACGGTATTTCTACCGTAGTAAGCAATACTTCCATTCCAATAAAGAAGCTGAGTATCTCCACCTGACGCACTACCAATTAACGCATTACCGGATCCGATATCAATACTTCCGTTAACTGTTAAATTAGCATCAATAACAGTAGTGTCATTCAGATAAGTAGTACCATTATTATAAAGATCGAAACTTGCATTATCAGCACTACCAATACCAGCTCCACCCGATAGATAAATTCTACCTGTAGCAGTATCGTCAGAATCACTTCTTAGGAATTGTGATGCGTGTAGTCCGTCTACGGTGTCAGCATCAAGTGCATTACCCGAACCAGGATCTGCTGTAGTAAGAACACGATTCCCGCCGACATATAGTGAAGCATCTTGATAATTTGCAGCAGAATCATTACGGAGTTCCATCTCAGGACCACCAGTGCCCTGAATAGTAAAGATTAATCGATCATTCAACTGATTACCGATTCTCCAATCAACCGTAGCACTATCATCAGCTAAGATCAGTTGCCCATCTGGGATTTTAACCCCATCAGTGGTAGTAGTAAGTTTCGCCGAGCCGTTGTAGTAAAGAGTAACAGCGCCATCTTGCGCAGCGTATATCATATTCTCAGAATTTGCTGCATTATTAACTGTAAAGGAATTTGTTAGTACAAGTATACCCCCAGTTCCAGCATCAGCGATACGACTAGTACCTCCGTCATGGTAAATCTGTAGGTCTGCACCGGTACCAAAAATAGCTTTTACGTTATCATCAAAACGTAAGTCTTTATTTAGTTTCCAGGCATCAGATGTGCTATTGTAGGTAATAGTTGCATTAGCACCATTGATAGTAATACCTGCTCCATCAGCTTCTGTTGCATTTGCGGCAGAATCTGCTAAGACAATGTTTTTATCATTAATAGAAACTGTTGTGGAATTAACCGTGGTTGTGGTACCGTCAACTTGTAGGTTACCTTTAACAATAAGTGTACCACCGTTATCATTTACCGGTGCTGGATCAATGTATAGCGTATTCGATCCATCAGTAGAGCTAAGAGTATTTCCGTCAAGTTTTAAATTATCAACTGTAAGAGATGTTAACCCTGTAACATCTGGATTCAAGCTTAAAGGTGATCCAGAACTACCATTCCCGTCGATCGACGAATCAGTTAAAACTGTAGCAGCGCCACCTCCACTACTATCAGTACCAGTAACTTGACCGATAACTTGGTCAAGATCTTTAATAACGTTATAAAGATCGGTGGAGCTTGTATGATTAAAACCACTACTATTAAAAGTTGTGGTTGTCACATCAACATCAATATCCCCAGAATCAATAGCAATACCAGTTCCAGGATATAGAAATTGTCGAGTACCGTTCGATAAAGAAGATAAAATACCATTATCGGAATCTGGTAATCCAAAATCAGGTTCAGCATTACCTAAAGAAATATACTCACTTCTATCCGAATCGAGATTAGATCCAGTTACTTTTGCTACTCTTCCAGATAAAAGCTTTGCGAAGGCCATTATACTACTCCAGTATGTTCGCTAGATAGTTTTTCTTCTGCTGATGACCAAACGTCAAATGCGCTATCAACTTCAGCTCTTACTTGAAGACGATCACCATTATCAGCAGCCCCTACCGTTCTTTTAAATAGACTACGACCTTGAATAGGAATAAAGGCTGTATCTCCACCGGGGACAGTTACTCGTCCTAATTCGATAACTACTCCATCTTCCATTACCAATCGTGTATCAATCCAACGTGCTGTAGAAGTTTTATTTTTAGCACTTAACGGGGTAAGGAAAAAGATTTCCCCTGGACGAATAGCACGAGAAGAATCTGAAGAATCTCTTGCATCGAATTTCTCTGATGCATCAGGAACTGAAAAGTCCGGTGCTTCGTAAATGGTTGTGTAAGTGGTAGGTACGTCTGCCTCTACGACCGAAATACCTTTACCTGTTGATGGTGTACGACATGTGATTCTGGACATGATTAAAAACTCCTTGAGATTGCTGCTCTTGTAGCAATTCGATTAACTGATTGTTCGAATGGTGGGCCTGTAAGTTCGCCGGTATCTGCATCAATTTTCATACCTCCGATGAACAATGCAGATCCTTGATCATCCTGACCAGATGCAATAACTACCCCATTTGATAATTCTAGAATACTTTCTTCAATTGTAGCATTATTCGTAGCAGGTGGAATTTTGGTAAGTGCAACACCTGCCATAATACTATTCCAAGTGTGACCGATAGCGGTAATAACACTTGGTTGTGAAACTGTAGAAGTACTAGTGATTGTTCCTTTTAGTGCAGTGATCATATTATGTACATGACCAGCAGCTGCACTACTTACATCAGTATTTGCACCAATAGCAGAATCAATATAATCCCATGCGTGAAGGAATGCGCTGTCTTTATCAGAATCAATTATACTAACACCATTCCAATCAAAGAATCCTTTAATTGTATCATCCCATGGCTTCGTATTTGCAGTTTTTAATACCCAGCTTAAAGATTGAACTAATGTTCCAGTATCTCTTTTCGTATATATTTCGTCAGCAGAATCCCAATTACTATCAACGTAATTGTTCGTCTGAAGGTCAGTCCAAACATCATTTTTTAATCCAGTAAGGAAATCAGAATCCATAATAGCTGTAGCAGCTGAATCATACGTGCTCGTAGGCTCAGTATACGCATCAGGAACAACGGTTTGTCTATCACCTTGAGCTACAAGTGTATAATCACCAAACTGAGTAGAACACGCTGATAGAATAATCTGTCCGCCATCTTTAGCAAAAAAGTGTTTGTGTGCCCAAATCGAAATAGCGTTTACGGCATTAATAAGTGCGCCGCGTTTAGCCACATAACCAATACCATTTTGAGACACAGGAGTTGCGCCCCATGTCATAAAGTTTGGATAAATTGAGTAAGGAGAAATAACCGATCCATCGGCAATACACACCCCACCGCCTCTTTCGACGAGCGGGTTCGCGTTCGCGCGGTCTAGTGGTGGTGCGACGTCATAATTAAAAGTAGATCTTACTGCGATTTTGTGGGCGTATGGTGCTCGTCTAATAACAGCTCCTGGTCTGAAAGCAACTGCAAATCCCTCGGTAGGGTCGTCCACATCATCGACTTGAAATCCTTCGAAGAGCGGACCTTGGAGGAAACATCCTGATCCCATACGAAAAACGTTTCTTTGTTCATAGCCTGGATTCGGTTTAAATACGGCAGCACGATAATCTGAATGTATAATACAATCATCAGGCATATCGATGTGCCCGTTAGTATAATAGGTGCCTGGGCCTAAATGAATTACGGTAAGTTGGCCTCTTGTGGTAGCAGCTGCAACGGCTGCTTCTACAGTCAAAAAGGCTTCATCCCATGATGAACCGGTATTGTCATCATCACCAGCTTTTTGCACATAAAGTACATTTTCAACTGGGACATGGGATGCAAATTTTAGAATTTCTTCGGCGCCAGCTTGATTCCTTTTTAGGTAAATATTACCGTCGTAGGTATTGATAGCTAGTTCGCCAAGATCCAGATCACCGGTACCTGGAGCTCTCCCCGCAACTGCGGAGCGTTTTAATTTAACAGTAGCCGCCATATGACGTTATCCTCTAGTCCAATATTGGTAATAAAGGGGAAATATATATTCCCCCTATACCTTTATTTATACTAGAAAGTTCCGCCGTCTACTGTGTCAATTCTAACATTTCCGGAGGTTACCGTGAAGTCTGAATCGTTAAATGATGCAATACCTTTATTTGCGGCCGTTGCATCTTCGCCGGAAACGGTGATTGTATTTGCACCGTCATTATAAACGATATCGATACCTTCGCCTGCTTGAAGAACTGTATCAACCAGATAATCGGTATAAACTTCTTTCCAAACAATTCCGCCAAACTGTAGAGCATCTGAATCAGGAAGATTCAGTGCCTTATTCATTTCCCATTTATCACCAGTAGCAGCATAGGTTAATGTTGCTGGTGTTGTTGGGCCTGAAACTTGAATACCACCACCGTCTGCTTCTGCAGCATTTGCCGCTGAATCAGATAGTACAAGTAGTTTATCGTTGATTGTAACTTCTGTAGAATTAACTGTTGTAGTAGTACCTTGAACAGTAAGGTTACCACGGATAATAAGCGTACCACCGTCGGAATCAACAGGTGCAGGATCAATCGTAATAGTTGAGCCAGAGTTAGCAGCAATTGTTGTGCCATTAAAGGTAAGGTTACCAATAACACCACTATCAGCCTGAAGATTATCAATATTAGCTGTACCATCGATATACAAATCTCTCCATTCGATAGCAGAGTCACCGATATCATATGCATCATCAGCAGCTGGAATTAGATTTGCAGAAGATGAAATCTCACCCGTAATATTTGCATTCGTTAGGTCCAGATTACCAACGATGGTCGTAGTATCAGTAGAGCTATCACCAAGGGTACTATTACCATTTACAACTAAGTTACCCGTAATATCCAGATTGTCACCTGAAATAACGCCGTTAAATGTCGCGCTATCTTCAACCGTTAGAGAACCACCAATCGTAACGTCACCGGCAAACGATGATGTACCAGCTCCTTTGACAGTAAGGATACCGCCAATTGTTAGATCACCATTTGTTGCAACCGTGATAAGATCGCTGTCTTCGGAAGAGGCGATGCGGAAGATGTAGGAAGAATCGTTACCGGAATCAATTGAAAGATAACTATTGATTTGAACCACACCAACACCACCGGGATCGAGTTCAATATTACCGGGGCTATTTGTGGCCGAGATAGTATTGCCATCGATTCGGATATTATCAGCGTTAAATACACCAACTACTGTTGTTGTATCTGTAGCAGAATCGCCTAAAGTAGTATTACCATTAACGGTTAGGTTACCTGTAATATCCAGATTGTCGCCTGAGATAATACCTTGGAAAGTAGCACTGTCTAGAACTGTAAGCGAGCCGTTGATATTAACATCGCCGTTAAAGGTAGAAGCACCAGTTCCATCAACGGTTAGATTACCGCCAATTGTGACTTCACCGTCGGTAGAAACCCTAAAAAGATTCTCACTGGTAGAAGATAGAACCGAGAAAATAGCAGAAGAGTCACCCGCCGCTTTCGTAACGCTACTAATTACATTTACTGTACCAGAACCATTTGGATCAAGGATCAGATTACCATTAGTATCAGTAGAGCTGATCGTATTACCATTTAGATCAATATTATCTACTTTTAAATTATCGATCTTGCTATTTGCATCTACGACAATCGCAGATGAGGCCGTAAGCGTACCTGGGGTATGATCAAGCATAGCCACATAGGTTTCACCACCAACTGTTTTTACGTCACCGACCTCATTACCAATGAAAAACTTATTACTTGTAAAGGAATAAGCTAATTCCCCGTATTCCAGCGATGTAGGTGTATTGGAACCTCCAGTGGCCGGGGATCTTTTAATTCTAATTGTTGCTGCCATCAGAAGCTGCCTCCGTTAATTTCTTGTTCTTCTAACAATGTATTTGCTTCCCATTTCGAACTACCCGTATTGTAAATAAGAAGACTACCATTTTCTAAATCAGTTACATCAACATCATTTAACAGACTCAAATAGCCAGTTGCTAAACTCACCCTACGAACAGGAGTACCAAGAACTACTTTTTTAACAACTGTTGTATTATCACTCGTAACCCTTTTTACCTTAGTTACACCATCAACGCTTAATCTAATCGCCATAACGTTACCTTGTTACTGAAGGTGTAACTTCAATGTGGCCTTCTAAAACTCTCTCAATAATAGTGTTAGAATCGCTATCGTTAAAAGACAATTCAACATCATAAACATATCGTCCAGGTTTTAAAGCATCTGTTTCCGTGTTAGTTAAAGTTAGTGTAACAACCCCGGCATCAGCTGGATTCGCTACAATAGCAAAAAAGCTGTGGGTATTATCGCTATCACTATTATATGTTCTTTTCATTTTAGCATTAACATTATAACCGGTTAGGTTTTTAGCACTACCGTCCTTATTCACTAAATGGAGTTCAATAGCTACATCAGCACCTTGGTCAATTTCTATTTCTTCATACTGAGCCATTTTATTCCCTTTATAGATTTAATAGTATTTATGCAATATTAGAACTATATTATTTAAGAGCATCGACTTCTTTTTTTAGCTCTTTTATGGCTTCAATTAAAAGTCCAACAATATTACCATAAGAAACTGTTTTAATATCAGAGGTATTATTAACTACTTCGGGTAAGATCTTTTCAATTTCCTGAGCAATAACACCAACTTCTTTTTTCTCTTGGCCTATTTTATTATAATAAACGCCTCTTAATTGCATTGCTTTTTCTAAGGCATTATCAATTGTGATAATGTTTTCTTTTACTCTTTCATCTGATGTGGTATTAAGGTTAGCACCAGTAACATCTCCAGATACGCTAAGATCCCCGACTACACTTGTAATACCCGTTCCTTGTGGGTCTAAAACAATATTATCATCCGTCCCAGATTGGATAGTAAGCTGGCCGCTGGTAGTGATATCTTGCGTTCCAGATGCATCTACGCTAAAAACAAAGCTTTCCCCACCCGGTTCAACTAACTGGAATATTCCAGCCGAATCACCAACTAATGTAGCTTCTAACCGCCCGTTAGTTGTTTGCCTTATCTGAATTGGATCGCCAGAGTAAGTTCCGTCATCAAGCGTTAAAATCCCGTTAATAGTGAAATCACTTGCGTCGCCTAAATCTGAAAGACTTAAATTAGTAAAATCAGATTCAAGGTTATTGAATGCTAATCTAAAATCATTAAGGGTTTGTGTATTACTGATAGCCATTAAAGTCTTCCTATGATTTCTTTAATAAGAAATTTGATTTCACTAATATCATGTTCTACTTGATCAAGTCTCTCTTGATTTTGTATCTGTTTTTTCTTACGCATTCTTGCTGCTTCTATATCGCTTTTACTAGTATTTAGCACCGCTCCAGACCTCATATCTTTTACAAGGCCTGGATAATTTTCTACTTCTCTTTTCATATTATACCGCTAATGCAATTGCTCTTAGATCTTTAAATGTAGGTACTTTCGAGCTGTTATTTGACGTCATTACAATCTTAATTTGATAGGTGCTAAATGGATCTAAATCGGCTCCGCTTGCAGAACCAAATCCACCAATCTGATAACGGTACTCTCTAAACTTATTTGGATTTTCATCAGTTTGTTGAGAAGTTTCAGGATCTACCAGAACCCATTCTTTTGTGTTTAAGGTTTCTTCGTCTCTTAGGACTTTGTAGTAAACTTTAAAGTTTGTACCAAATGGACGGTTTGCACCAAGGATAATTTTTAGTCCAATAGCATCTTCTTCCAGTGAAACCGGTTTAGTAACGTACTTAGCTAACTGTGTGCCACCGATTGGATCTGTTTCATCAATGTAGCTGATTGGAACATTATATCCTGCAGTAGCTGAAGAATCCTGATTGTCAATAACGTTATTGATAGCAGTGAGTGAGCATCTCTCTGCAGAAATACGTGGTGATACATATGAGCTGTTTGTGTATAGTGTGGCTTTTACTAATGCAGAGTTTGTTGGATATCCGGCAGTGCCTTCATATTCTTCTGAAACAATTACTCTCGGTTCGTTAAATCTATATGCTTGGAATGGCTCTAGATTATGAGCATAAGTTGTTTCAGTACCGTATGGGGTTTCAGTACCAGCAAACGATTTACCGTATGAGAATTTGCCTACCATTTTAACACCGGTGCCAGATGGCGCATCGATTTCAATGGAAGGATATACTTCATCCATAATTACGTTATCAGCTGCGTAAATTCCATTACCACCAAGACGACCTGATGAGGTAGCAGAAGAGTCTGCAGTAATTGTGTAACCGGTACCATCAACACTTGTAATATTTCTCGAGCCACCAAAGCTCGAAATACTCATAGGGTATGATTGGCTCGAGTCAATGTTATTTAAAGTAATTGCATCAGATGTGGTTAAACCATGATTAGGATGAATAATGCGTACAACGTCACTTCCGGAATCGAATAGAATTGGATTTGGTACTAGAAGCTTAGGTTCTAACTCATCGTTAGCAAAATAGGCGGTACCTGATGTGTCAAAGTCTGCTCTATAAATCTGGTACTTAATATCATCCCACTGAGAAGCCTCCCAAGTAGAACCATTCTGTGATAGGAACATAGAACCTGGTGTAGGTTGTTTTGTAATTTTCTTATCAGTTGATCCTAGTACAAAATCACCAACTCTCGAAATCCAAACCTGATATTCAGTCGTTGCCGCTCTTAGGACAAATGCGTATTCTTTACTACCTTCCAGGTAAACTGGTGCATCAAATGTAAAGTAGGTTGGTACCGAAGCATCAGCGGAGGTTGTAATATCAGAGGGTAATAGTTGTTTAAATCCACCTTGTACAATTTCATCAGATGAAGGATAACCGTTAACTAGTGGACGAATTTCGCAATCAATAGGAATGTTTAATTCGGATTTAGATTCGAAGTAAATGCCGATCTTAGTTACGAATGCGCCTTCAGGATTGTCTACAGTAAATGATTGAGCGATTGGATCAAACAGTAGGATAAGAAGTAGTGCTAAGACAAATAGATTTCCACTACCACCACCAGATGTAGTACCAGTAGCAGTAGTTTGTCTCTGTCTCTTACGAGGACGAATTTTTCTAAATCTTACCGTATTAGTTCCTTCAACGGTGTAATCGGACCAAGCTCTTGAAGTTGAGTTTTCATCATCGGCAGAAGTAATATCGTAAAGAGCAAACTCTCTAACACCTGCAAAGAATGATAGATTACCATCATTCGGAATAAAGAATGAACCGTTAATTAATCCGTTTGTATTTGAAACAAGCGCAGATTGAGTAGAAGTTGGTGCAGTGTTGCCCCAACTAGGATGCCAGTATTGAGTCTTACCACGGCGGAATAGTCTACCATTAAATCCAGACCATGTCCAGTTGCCTCTGCGGTTTGACCAATTCATTTCGGCATCATCAGCAAGTTGACGACAGTAATTGGTAACGTCAACGCCATCGAAAAATGGATAGTGACGTGTATTTGGTTTTAGGCCTGTTGCTTTAAATCTAATCTCACGTGCACGGATACGAGGTACTAATAGACGTGTAGCAAATCTACCGAACGAACTTGTAGGTGCACCACCATTTACAAGTTGCTCTTCAGATTGTCTAGAGTCAATACCTGCCCAACCCCACTGATATTCTCTCCAGGTAGGTTCGATACGATCAAATACTGAAGCTAGGATTTGACTTGTTGAAGGCGGTAGAGTTTCTAGTGCATCTTCAAGCGATCCTGCGGTAGTAAAGTTATTCGCATCAGCAAGGGAGATACGAGTACGAATAAATTCTGAACGACCACTAAACTCAGGATCATTTTCAATTGTAGATAGAACTGATTGGGTATCATTCGACCCGAGAACATTGTTTAAGAACGTTTCAATACCAATTTCATTACGACCATTTGTTCTTAGACGAATGCTTGTAGTATCACGAGACTCGTCGCTAGAAGGAGAAAGTGTAATTGTACCTTGATAGTTAATTATGGTATAAGGATTCACGTTTTGAGTACGAGAAGCTTGCAATTGGCTTTGATATTCAGTTTCTGTATAAGAAAGAAGTACATCATCGCCCGCAAGAACCGCGTCAGAAATAGCAGAATCAAAAGTAAGTGTAACGTTTTTCTCTCTAAATGCTGGTCTTAGAATACCCGCAGTTGGATCGATAGAAGCTCTATATTCAAGATCGTCAACATTTGCTGCACGGTGATCTTTAAAGTCATCTGTTAGGAATCCAGCTTTTGTTCTAGGATTACCAGAGCTATCAAGTACCTCAAGTGTTGAAGCCGCAATATCAAGTAGGCTTAAAGTCGCCATTTCTTCTACTTTATTAATCTTCTTGTGAAGTTTAGCAATGTCTCTCATTGTGTAACGACGGTTATCAATGTGTACCGATAATAGATCCGTTTCATCCAGGGTATTCGGATTCAGCTTAAATGTATAAAGCTCCATAGCGTTATTTGGAATAACGGGAGGTCTAGGATTTAAATCTGCCGCGCCTGAAAGATATTTAATTGATCCGTCATCCTGAACTGTTAGCTTATCAATTCTTGGAAGATAGTAAGTTGGATCGATTGTAATTAGGTCGGTGTTTCTAGGAAGCTCTGATCCACCTTCGAAGCTACTAGCAGTTTTGGTTGGACGGAAGTCTAGAACGTCTCTTAGTTCGATACGTGTACCATCTGCTTGTCTGTAGGATGGAATATCACCATATGCAACATCTGAAGAGTCATACGAATTAACGCAGAAGAAATCACCGTTACCCACATGATCGAAGTAATCAAATCGGATGAAAACGTTTCCACTTGGAATAGAAGCACCTGGTGCAAGGTTCATTCTGCCGATGCCATAATAATTATCTCTTTGACCATTGTCGAGGTAGAAGCTACCACTTAGATCTGCACCGTCTGAATCAACAGCTCTCACTCTAGTTACATTGTAAATATCTGCTACACCAAGATCTACATAATCGCCAGAAGAATCTGAAGTAACTGTAGCTGTTACAGTCGTGTTTGTTAAGCTTTTAGTTTTATAAGGGGTTGGTGATCCGGTACCACCTTTT
>Ga0181577_10004527_pt1 | contig 10727 bp, 8 predicted proteins | sample 101ome_21_FD_132468 | JGI IMG/M metagenome (GOLD analysis project Ga0181577, IMG submission 132468) | Coastal salt marsh microbial communities from the Groves Creek Marsh, Skidaway Island, Georgia - 101413BT metaG (megahit assembly) | ecosystem: Environmental > Aquatic > Marine > Intertidal zone... | reverse complement strand
GCGAGGCCACTTGTGGCGTCACATTGCGGGTCAAGATCCACTACGAGTGTGCGAAGGCCCTTATTCAGGGCCGCTGAGGCGAGGCCGAGGGCGACAGTGGTCTTGCCGACTCCGCCTTTTAGCGAGCTCACACTCAGAACATGCATTGCAATAGGGTACCCTTTTATCACCCGCCTTCAAGCTAGGCGGGCTACGTTTCAGCGAGGTTCCATGTTTAAGAAAATTCTCGTAGCCAACCGCGGCGAAATCGCCGTTCGTGCATTCCGTGCCGCCTACGAAATTGGGGCCAGCACAGTAGCCGTCTATCCGTTTGAGGACCGCAACTCGGTTCACAGGCTGAAGGCCGATGAGGCATACGAAATTTCGGCCGAGGGCTCGCCGGTTCGGGCTTACCTCAGCGTTGAAGAGATCATTCGAGTCGCCAAGGAGGCGGGGGCAGACGCAATTTACCCCGGCTACGGATTCCTTAGCGAAAACCCAGACCTAGCCCGAGAGGCTGCAGCAAACGGAATTACCTTTGTCGGCCCAGCAGCCGAGATCCTGGAACTTGCCGGCGACAAGGTAAACGCCAAGGCGGCCGCCATTCGGGCAAATGTTCCGGTCCTGGCATCAACCGAGTCCTCCGACGATGCGGATGCTCTCATTGCCCAGGGCGATTCAATTGGCTTCCCGCTCTATGTCAAGGCCGTTGCTGGTGGTGGCGGTCGCGGCATGCGCAAGGTTGAGGCCGCTGAGGACCTCCCCGCGGCACTAGAGGCCGCGATGAGCGAGGCAGGCAGTGCATTTGGTGACTCTCGCGTGTTCTTGGAACAGGCCGTAATTCGTCCGCGCCACATCGAAGTTCAGATTCTTGCCGACACCCACGGCAACGTAATCCACCTGCACGAGCGAGACTGCTCGATTCAGCGTCGGAATCAAAAAGTGGTGGAGATCGCCCCGGCACCGCATCTAGAAGAATCGCTGCGCCAACAGTTGTTCAAGGACGCAGTCAGCTTTGCGCGCGAAATCGGCTACCAGAATGCTGGAACCGTTGAGTTCCTAATCGAGACCTCTGGTCCAAATACGGGCAAGCACGTCTTCATTGAGATGAACCCACGAATTCAGGTGGAGCACACTGTGACCGAAGAAGTCACCGATGTTGACCTTGTTCAATCACAGCTGCGAATAGCTTCGGGGGAGAGCCTGGGCGATCTGGGGTTAGAGCAGGAGTCAATCAAGCCGCATGGCTTTGCACTGCAGTGCAGAATTACAACGGAGGACCCTGCGGCAGGATTCCGTCCCGATACCGGGATGATCACCACCTATCGCTCTCCCGGTGGCGCTGGAATCAGGCTCGACGGTGGAACCGTAACCACCGGAGCAGAGGTCTCACCTCACTTCGATTCGATGCTGGTCAAGCTGATCACCCGCGGTCGCGACTTCCGCAGCGCGGTTGACAGGGCGAAGCGAGCTTTGGCCGAATTCCGCATTAGGGGCGTGGCTACCAACATCAACTTCCTGCAGGCCGTCTTGGACGACGAGACCTTCGCCTCGGGCGAGCTGTCGACGCACTTTATTGACGAGCGGCCCGAGCTGTTGCAGGCCCGTGTCTCTCAAGACCGCGGCACCAAGGTGCTGCAGTGGTTGGCAGAGGTGACGGTAAATAAGCCGCACGGCGAGCGAGGCGGAAAAATCGACCCCGCTCTCAAGTTGCCGGAAATTGACTTGAGCGCTTCGGCCCCGGGCGGAACCAAGCAGCTGTTGGAGAGTGAAGGCCCGCAGGGTCTGGCCAAGTGGATGCGAGAGCAGTCTCGAGTCTTGGTTACAGACACCACCTTCCGCGATGCACACCAGTCGCTTTTGGCGACCAGGGTCCGCTCCAAGGATTTGGTCGCGGCGGCGCCATATGTCTCCAGGATGACCCCGCAGCTACTGTCCGTGGAAGCATGGGGCGGTGCCACCTACGATGTTGCACTTAGGTTCTTGGGCGAGGATCCTTGGGAGCGCCTTGCCGCGCTGCGCGAGGAGTTGCCGAACATTGCGATCCAGATGCTGCTTCGCGGCAGGAACACGGTTGGGTACACCCCGTATCCGACGGAGGTAACGGACGCTTTTGTGAGAGAGGCTGCGGCCACCGGAATCGACATTTTCCGAATCTTCGACGCTCTAAACGATGTGTCGCAGATGGAGCCGGCAATCAGGGCAGTCGTTGAACACACGGGCTCGATCGCTGAAGCCGGAATCAGCTACACCGCCAATCTGAGCGACCCCGAGGAAAAGCTCTACACACTGGACTACTACCTCAAGCTTGCCGACCGAATGGTGGAGGCGGGCGCACATGTGCTTGCGATCAAGGACATGGCCGGACTGCTTCGACCAGCTGCCGCTCGCACTTTGGTTACGGCGCTTCGTGAGCGCTTCGACCTTCCTGTCCACCTGCACACCCACGACACCGCAGGCGGCCAGCTCGGCACTCTCCTAGCCGCAATTGACGCCGGGGTGGATGCGGTCGACGTGGCCAGCGCACCAATGGCAGGAACCACTTCTCAGCCGTCGATGAGCGCCCTCGTGGCTGCCCTTGCTAACACTGAGCGGGACACTGAGATTGATTTAGATTCGGTAACCGATCTCGAGCCTTATTGGGAGGCCGTTCGCGGCGTCTATGCCCCCTTCGAGTCTGGACTTCCCGGCCCAACCGGTCGTGTTTATCGACACGAGATTCCTGGCGGCCAGCTTTCGAACCTGCGTCAGCAGGCGATTGCCCTGGGGCTGGGGGACCGCTTTGAGCTGGTTGAGCAGATGTATGCCGCTGCCAACAAGATGCTGGGTAGACCACCGAAGGTGACTCCATCATCGAAGGTCGTGGGTGACCTTGCTCTACACCTGGTCGCGGTTGGTGCTGACCCTGCTGATTTTGAGGCAAATCCAGGTAACTACGACATCCCAGACTCAGTCATCGGCTTCATGGCCGGCGAACTGGGTGACTTGCCGGGAGGCTGGCCAGAACCGTTCAGAACCAAGGTTCTCGAGGGGAAGAGCGTTGATATTTCGGTAACCCCGATTTCGGCTGAGGATCAGGCCGCTCTTTCTGATGAGGATGCCGCCGTTAGGCGCTCCAAGCTGAACCAGCTTCTGTTCCCAGGCCCAACAAAGGAATTCGAGCGGATGCGCGCCACCTACGGCAGCCTGAACAATGTTTCAACGGTAGATTACCTCTACGGTTTGGACCCAGACGGCGAGCACGTGGTGGAGCTCAGGAAGGGCTTGCAGCTACTGGTTGGCCTCGAGGCAATCGGCGAGGTTGACACCAAGGGCTTCCGCACCGTCATGGCGAAGCTGAACGGTCAGCTGAGACCGATAACCGCGAGGGATCACAGCGTGAGTGTGGTGGCATCAAGTGCAGAGAAGGCCGACTCGTCCATTCCGGGCCATGCCGCCGCTCCATTTACCGGGGTTGTCACGCCGAAGGTCGAAGTTGGCGCCCAGGTCTCGGCTGGCGATCCAATTGCATCGATCGAAGCAATGAAAATGGAGGCCACCATTACCGCTCCGATTGCGGGCAAGGTTGTTAGACTCGGCGTCGCTGGCGCCACCCCAGTTGAGGGCGGCGACCTAATTGCGGTCATCGAATAGAGGGTTATGTCGCAGCACAAGGATGAGTATTCGTCGGGGGAAAATGCCGATTTTTCGGATCTGGAGTTAGACCCAGAGACCGGCAGACTGTCGGCCATAGCCCCCGAAGGTGAATCGGAGCAGATTGCCATCTCGCTAGAGGCTCTTGAGCAGGAGGCGGAGCCCGCGACCATGCTCAATGCCGATCGTCTGCTGCACGACGAGGCTAGGCCTCGGGTAGTTCCGGAAACGTTTTGGCGCAGGGCGCTCTACAAGGGCACCTTCGGCAAGCTGAACCTGGGCGACAACAAGAAGGTTCTGGCTCGGCGCTCGCTGGATGCGCGAATCAATTCCAAGATTGTTGGTGGGACAAAGTTTGTCCCGGTTCTCACCCGCAAGGGCGGTGTCGGAAAGACGACAATCACCGCCCTCATTGGGATGGCCATGTCAACGGTGCGCGAGGACCGCATCTTGGCGATTGATGCCAATCCCGATCGCGGCACTCTTGCCGAGCGCGTCGACACAAAAACCGATAAGACCGTTCGCGACGTAGTGAAAAGAGCTGGCGGAATCAACTCCTTCAGCATCTTCACTGATTTTGTATCCCGCGATAAAACCAGGCTTGATGTGCTGGCTTCCGATACTGACCCCATGCTTTCCGAGGCATTTGATGAGGGCGATTACAACGTGGTTGCGGACATTGCCAGCCGCTACTACAGCCTGTGCCTCACTGATTGTGGAACTGGCATTGTCCACAGCGTGATGCGCGCAATCTTGATGCGTGCGGACGGGCTAGTCGTGGTCTCTGGCGGATCGGTTGACGAGGCGAAGCTGGCCAGCGAAACTCTCACATGGCTCGAGTCCAACGGTTATGGCGACTTGGTGAGCAAGACAATAGTGGCTCTAAATACCGCCACCTACGGCACCCAACTGGTGAAGCTGGACGAGATTGAGGCGCACTTCAAGACGCGCGTTCGGGCAGTCGTGCGCGTGCCATACGACCCAATGCTCGCAGCAGGAGCCCAGATCCAATTCGACAAACTTCATCCTGCAACCAGGCAGGCGGCTCGGGATTTGGCCGCCCTAGTCGTAGACGGGCTCGCCGATTGAGCGTTCGCGAAATACGGCTGTTCGGCGACCCAGTGCTGAAGAGTGCGTGTAACCCAATTGCCGATCCAGCCAAGGCCGCCGGGCTAATCCAGGATCTGATCGACACCACCTCGCTCCCCGGCAGGGCAGGGGTTGCAGCAAATCAGATCGGGGTCGGACTGCGGGCGTTCGCCTACAACGTCGATGGCGAGATTGGCTACCTGATAAACCCCGAAATTACCGAGTTATCGGGTGAGGTCGTAGATCTCGATGAAGGCTGCCTTTCTGTGCCTGGCCTTTGGCACCCAACCCCACGCTACGAGATTGCTGCCGCGCGCGGCATTCAGCTGGACGGTTCGGAGATTGAAATTCGCGGCGAGGGCCTGCTCGCACAGGCGCTCCAGCACGAATGCGACCACCTAGAAGGCATGCTCTATCTTGACCGACTTAGCTCTGATGAGCGCAGAAAGGCCATGCGAGAGCTTCGCGAGCAGGAGTGGTTTAGGCGTTAGCGTAAATCCGATCCACCTGCACCTCGAAGTCCTTCATCACCTGGCTGCGCTTGATCTTCAGCGAAGGCGTGAGGTGGCCGGAGGCCTCCGTCAGCTCAACATCCAGAATCTCAAAGGCCTTGACCTGCTCCGCCTGGGAGAAGCTCTTGTTCACCGCGTCGACGGCCCCCTGCAGCTCCTCGCGGATGCTCGGGTGCTTGGCGGCCTCGGCTAGGGTCAGTTTTTCAGTGATGCCGTTTTGCTCCATCCATACCGGAACCATTTCGGGGTCTAGCGAAATGAGCGCACCAATGAACGGCTTTGCGTCTCCAATTACCACGACCTGGCCGATCAGTGGGTGGGCGCGCAGCGGATCTTCGATTGGTGCAGGTGGAACGTTCTTTCCTCCGGCTGTAACGAGGATCTCCTTCTTGCGACCGGTAATTGTCAGGAAGCCATCCTCATCTAGCTCTCCGATATCACCCGAGCGGAACCAGTCACCCTCGAATGCCTCGCGGGTGGCTGCTTCATTGCGCCAGTAGCCGCGCATCACATTGATGCCGCGCAGCCAAACCTCGCCATCCTCGGCAATCTTGATGCCTGTGCCGGGTAGGGCGCGGCCAACCTTGCCGATCTTTTGCCAGGCGACACGACCAATCACGGCAGCCGCGGCAGTCTCGGTCAGGCCATAACCTTCGAGAACTACTAGCCCGATTCCTCGGAAGAAGTGGCCAAGGCGCTCACCCAGGGGCGCTCCACCGCTGATGGCGTATTTCACGCGGCCACCCATGGCAGCCCTCAGCTTTGAGTAAACGAGCTTGTCGAAGAGCTTGTACTTGATCTTTAGGCCTGTTGATGGGCCGTTGGGGTCATCCATCGCTCTGGAGTAATCAATGGCGGTCTGCGCGGCGGTGCGGAAGATCTTGCCCTTGCCACCAGCTTCCGCCTTTAGCTCGGCATTGTTGTAGACCTTTTCGAAGACGCGCGGCACGGCCAGTAGGAATGTTGGCTGGAAGCCCGGCAGCTCTGCCGCGACCATCTTGGTGTCCGGCAGGTGCCCAACGCGAATTCCGGCGTGCACACAGAGCACTGCGACGAAGCGGCCGAGAATGTGGGCAAGCGGAAGGAACATCAGCGAGTTCTGCTTGTCGTTGACGATCTCGGGAATCTCAATCGCGGCGTTCTTGCAGTGGTCTACGAATGACTTGTGGGTCAACTCACAGCCCTTTGGATTACCTGTGGTTCCTGAGGTGTAAACGATTGTCGCCAGGTCGCTCATCTCGGCATTGGATCGGGCAGCCTCGAGATCAGCGTCGGAAACCTTTGCCCCCGATTCCAGTAGGTTCTTGAAATCATCCGACTCGATTCGCCAGCTGCTCTTTACCTTCTTGACGCCCTTTGCAATCTCTTCAAAGCGGGCCAGGTGCTCGTCGCTCTCTACGAAAATCGCAACTGCATCGGAGTCAGAGAGGATCCATTCGATTTGGGCGGAGGAAGAGCTTTCGTAAATCGGGACAACCACGCCGCCGGCGAACCAGACGGCGAAGTCGATCATGGTCCACTCGTAGCGGGTTCGGGACATCAGAGCCACCGCTTGACCGGGCTTAATCCCTGCGGCGATTAGACCCTTTGCAAGTGTCTTGACATCGTCTAGAAACTCTTGGGACGTGATGTCTTTCCAAGAGCCATCAGAGGCCTTCTTGCTGAAAAGTGCGTGGGCGGGATTCTTTGCCACTCGGTCCAACAAGAGATCGGTTGCGTTGAGGTTGGAATCCGATTCGACGTGAAATGGGACATCGTAAGACTGCATGGAACACTCTCCTTTGAATGGTGAGCATTATTCTGACATGGAATTCGTCCCGATGCCCTACTTCGTGCGCTCAAACTGGCATACGCGTCGATTTGGATAGGCCTACACTTATCTATCTGGCTAGGGAGCGAAATTGTTTTCAATTGGAATCGATATTGGTGGAACCAAGATTTTGGGCGCCGTCGTCAGCGATGCCGGTGAGGTTGTTCGCGAGCTTCGGGTGCCATCCCCGGCAGCGGACCCCGACCTTATGGTTGAGAGCGTGGCGAACCTGATTGCCGATCTGGCCCGCGACCAAGAAATCTCGGCAATCGGTGTCGCTGCAGCAGGCTTCATGGATAAAGAGCGCGAGACCATTCTCTATGCCCCGAATCTGCGTTGGCGCAATGAGAGATTGCGGACTCGACTTATCGAGAAGGTCGGAAAAGATCTCATAATCGAAAATGATGCCAATGCTGCCGGCTGGGCAGAGTTCAGGTTCGGTGCGGCTAAGTCGCAGCAGTCGATGGTCATGCTGACCCTGGGCACCGGCGTCGGTGGCGCGATTGTCAACGACGGTGTGCTAATGACTGGCGGTTTTGGCATAGCCGGTGAGCTTGGCCACATAACGGTTGTAGACGATGGCGAGCCCTGTGGTTGCGGTCGACGGGGCTGCTTGGAGCAGTACGCTTCTGGCTCCGCACTGTTACGCCAGGCAAGGTTGCTGGCAGATTCGGGTGCACCCGAGGGCGCCGTGCTCGCAGAGCTGAAAGCCTCCGCGGGAGAGCTCAGCGGTCATGAGGTCAACCAAGCAGTGCTGCAGGGTGACCCTGGAACCCTTGGCCTTGTCGAGCAGGCTGCTAAGCGTATGGGTCAGGGCATGGCCTCGATGGTCGCAGTCTTGGACCCCGAGGTGTTTGTGATCGGCGGCGGCCTTTCGGAGCTGGGGGATATCATCCTGGAGCCAATCAGGCGCGAGTTTGAGGCCCAATTGCCAGCTCGCGGTTTTCGCCCGGTCGCGGCAGTCGAGATCGCAACATTCACCAACCAGGCCGGCGTTATAGGCGCGGCTGACTTGGCGCTGCAGAAAAGGTAGTATTGGCCTAACTGGAGACGTTGTGACCTACCTAATTATCAAGAATTTCATCCTCGGACCGATTCTGAGCGTTCTGTTTCGGCCGTGGATCAGGGGCAAAGAGAACATCCCCAAACGCGGCGGCGCCATACTCGCTTCAAATCACCTGTCCTTTGTTGATTCCATCTTTTTGCCGCTGAAGGTGCACCGTCCAGTCACCTTCCTGGCCAAGAGTGACTACTTCACCGGCAAAGGCGTAAAAGGAGCCCTCATCCGCTGGTTCTTCAAAGCGACCGGTCAGTTGCCCATCGATCGCAGCGGAGGTAAGGCCTCAGAGGATGCGCTGAATACCGGCCTCGGCGTGCTGGAGCGCGAACTGCTGCTCGGGATCTACCCGGAGGGCACTCGCTCACCGGACGGAAAGCTTTATCGAGGCCGTACCGGCATAGCTCGCATGGTGCTGGAGGCCCAGGTTCCCGTTATTCCGGTTGCGATGATAGACACCGAAAAGGTCCAGCCACTCGGCTCCAAGTATCCAAAGATTCACAAGGTGGGCGTGCGCGCCGGCGAGCAACTAGATTTCAGCAGATTTGCCGGCATGGAGGGGGAGCGTGCAGTATTGCGCTCCGTTACCGATCAAATCGTCTATCAAATAAAACAACTTTCCAATCAGGAATACAAAGATGTCTACGCTTCAACCATTCGTAATCGCATGGCTAGGCAGCAAAACTAAGGGATGACTAAGTGAATCAATTTGGGCTAGATAACTACAAGAACCTGCCGGCTATGCAGCAGCCGACCTGGGAGGATGCTGCCGCGCTAGAGCGCGTGCAGTCTCGACTGGAGCAGCTTCCTCCTCTGGTGTTCGCCGGTGAGGTTGACACGCTGCGCGAGCGCCTTGCAGAAGCGGCAACGGGGGGAGCGTTCCTACTCCAGGGTGGCGACTGCGCCGAGACATTTGCCGATGCGACCGCGGATCGGATTCGCAATCGGATCAAGACCGTTCTGCAGATGGCTGTCGTTTTGATGTATGGCTCATCGCTGCCGGTTGTCAAGATGGGTCGCATGGCCGGTCAGTTCGCCAAGCCGCGTTCTTCCGACACGGAGACCCGAGACGGCGTCACGCTGCCGGCTTACCGAGGTGATGCTGTCAACGGTTATGAATTCACCGAGGAGTCTCGTCGACACGACCCAGAGCGGCTGCTTGAGGCCTACCACACCTCAGCAAGCACCCTGAATCTGATCCGGGCCTTCACGACAGGGGGCTTCGCTGATCTGCGCGAGGTCCACGCCTGGAACAAGGGCTTTACAGACAATCCAGCCAACAAGCGCTACGAGTCGATTGCCGGAGACATTGACCGGGCGATGCGCTTCATGGAGGCCTGCGGCGTTGATTCCGCGGAGCTGCGCACGACTGAATTCTTCGTCTCTCACGAGGGCCTGCTATTCGACTACGAGCGCCCGCTGACCAGAATTGACTCGAGAACCGAGACCCCATATGTAACAAGCGGGCACTTCATCTGGATCGGCGAGCGCACCCGTCAGCTGGATGGTGCCCACGTCGACTTTTTGTCGAGAGTGCGCAACCCAATCGGTGTGAAGCTCGGTCCAACATCGTCGCTCGATGATGTGCTGGCACTGATTGACAAGCTAGACCCTGAGCGCGAGCCTGGCCGCCTGACCCTTATCTCTCGAATGGGTGCGGGCAAGATCCGGGACGAGCTACCAAAGCTGGTAGAGGGCGTGCGCGATGCGGGCGCTACTCCGCTCTGGATAACGGATCCGATGCACGGCAACGGCATCACCACCGCAAATGGCTACAAGTCGCGCCGGTTTGACGATGTGATGGATGAGGTCAATGGCTTCTTCGAGGTGCATCGCGCGGCCGGCACACACCCGGGTGGCCTTCACGTTGAGCTGACCGGAGACGATGTCGCCGAGTGCCTAGGTGGCTCCGAGCGCATCGACGAGGCCACGCTGGAATCTCGCTACGAGTCCGTCTGCGACCCGCGTTTGAATCACATGCAGTCTTTGGAGCTAGCGTTCTTGGTAGCCGAGCAGCTGGTGCAGACCGCCAGGAGTAACGGTGGTAGCTGAGGCAACCACCTGGCTCACGCTGGAACAGGCTTCGGATCAGCTCGGACTCTCCACCGGCAAGGTGCGCCGGCTGATCGAGGAGCAGGTGCTATTTGCGGTCAAGATTGACAAGCAGCTCCAGATTCCGGCGGAGATCATCGTAGATGGTGAGCCGCTGAGCTCAATCCGGGGAACATTGATTCAGCTACGAGACCTTGGGCTGAGCGACGACGAGTCAGTCGAATGGCTCTATGCAGAAAATGAAATGTTGGGTTCAACTCCGATGGCGGCCCTGCTGCAGGGCCACAAGGCCCCCGTGCGCCGCGCGGCCCAGGCTTTGGGCTAGCTGTTCCGGCGAATCACGCGCTCGGCCAACTCGCTCAGCATCTTTCGGCCCAGGTCGCTGACCTCGAGCCGCGCTAGCGCTTCAATCGCACGATTGGAGTGCTCCTCAATGAGCCGCTCAGTCTTCTCCAGCGCCCCCGACTCCTCAATTGAGTTGCGCAGAAATTCCAGCTGCTCGTCCTCCATGTCTGCATCGCCGAGCAACTCGTCAAAGATGTTGCCCACTCCAGTCGGCAGAGCCTCCAGAGCAAGGCCAACCAAGACAGTTCGC
>Ga0181577_10004526_pt1 | contig 10728 bp, 10 predicted proteins | sample 101ome_21_FD_132468 | JGI IMG/M metagenome (GOLD analysis project Ga0181577, IMG submission 132468) | Coastal salt marsh microbial communities from the Groves Creek Marsh, Skidaway Island, Georgia - 101413BT metaG (megahit assembly) | ecosystem: Environmental > Aquatic > Marine > Intertidal... | reverse complement strand
ATTTTGTACGTGTTGTAGGATATGCGCTTAGTACTACATTAGTATATATTGATCCATCACCAGATTATATAGAGTTAAGCTAATGGGGTCTGTAGCTAAATTATTCGGTAAAACGCCTGGAGCCGTAAGAAGAATAAACGGAACGGGAGATTTAGATGTTAGTAAGATTAATGGCCAAGATCTAGATGAGCTTCTTCTTGACCTTACTCCTGAAACTCCTGTAGTTGCTTTTTCTCTTCGACGTTTATCAAAAGCTTATAAAGGTAACTGCTTAAGAGTTAGAGAAAGCTTAGGAAATACTGAAACCGATATTGGATTTACTGTCGATGGTGTAATTGATACTGCCGCTATAGCTTCCCATTGCGGGCCAAATAGCGGATACGTCGTAAAAATATATGACCAGTCATCGAACGGGAATGATGCTACAGCACCTGATACGGCAAGACAACCTCTAATTTACGACGCAGGTACCCAAGTTACATTAAACAGTAAACCTGCTTTCGACTTACTTAATGATGCTGGTAATAGGTCATTAAACACGGCATACAGTATTTTAAATGCTAGTACCTCTGCTGCAACTCAATTTATTGTGGGATGTACAAATACAGGAACACCTGCACAATTTGTTAAAATACAAGGACCCCCTGCTGCCCATGGTATTAACGGAGGCACTGCATCTACTAATCTTCGTTGGAGTGTTGTATCATATAATTCTACAATATATTTCGGATACCCAGACGCAGCGGATATTGCACAAGGTACACAATATTTAGTTACTGAAGAAATGCTTGGTGCTAGTGGTACTTTTAAGGGGTATCATAATGGTGCCCTGATTAAAAGTGGTACTAATGGTTCTGGTACCCTGCAGGCTACTAGAGTTCAACTAGGAGGCGGCGGCGGAAGGCATCACACTTGGCAAGAATTTCTTTTTTATGATGTATCCATTACTAGTCGCACAGATATAGAAGATAATATTGACACTTATTATAATTTACCAACCTAATCATGACTTTAATTTTCCTACCAGTAGAAGAGTATAACGGAGAAAACTCAGCAACACGAACTTGTGCTATTAACAAGGAAGTATGGAGTATTACTAGACCAGACTCAATTAAATCTAATTCTGACGTAACTCAATACTATTTTGCAACTAATTATAACCCCACAACAAATCAGTGGGCAATAGCTGCGGATTCAGATGAGCAAGTTAAAATCCACCCAGATGTAGATTTAACTACCCTATTGTCAATATTACCTAACGTAACACAAGCAGAAAAGGATCAATTATCTGCTTATATAAATGCAAATAGAGGCGGAAGTGTTCCGTTTTACACACTAATACCTTCTTCATCAACACAATTAACTGAAGCAGAAGCAATTGGCCAAGGATGGGATATGTACTCAGATGAGGTGATAACTGATTATATTTAAATCTCTATATATTTATACAAAATGTTAGGCAACTGGTTAGCAGATCAAATATTAAATGAACAACAAATTAAAACAATAGTTGTTATATACCCAGGTAGATTTCAACCAATGGGTAAACATCACGCCGCAGTTTATAAAAAATTAGCTAGTAGATTCGGCGAAGGAAATACATATATTGCAACGTCTAATAAAGTAGACCCACCAAAGTCGCCTCTAAATTTTGTTGAAAAGGCCATGGTGATGCGTGAACATGGCATAACAAATGTTGTACAAGTTAAAAATCCGTACTCTGCCGTAGAGATAACAAATAAATATGATCCAAATACAACGGCTATACTTTTTGCAGTTGGCAAAAAAGATATGATGGAAGATCCGAGATTTCGTGTTGGTTTTAAACGAAGCGGCGAACCTAGCTACTTTCAATATTATGATGATAATAAAGATAATTTACAACCGTTAACGAAACATGGATATCTAATAGTTGCACCGCATGTATCACTTAATGTTTCGGGATTCGGCGAAATGTCCGGTACAATATTACGACAGGCGTTAGCGGTTGCAACTGAAGACGAATTTCGAAACATAATGGGATTCTTTAATCCTAAGATTTATAATCTACTTAAAACAAAATTTAACCAAGCAGTTAATGAAAATATAGAACGATTTTTACTAGAAGTTAGTAACTCGGTTGCTAGCGGTCGTTCATTAGTCGATGACGGGCCTAGGTATTATTTTGGTAATCAAGCTACATATCGAAGTAAAAATAAAAAAATGGCAGAACGATTGGGGTTTAGCGTACTTAATTATATTATTAAAGATAATCCGATTGAAGTACATAATACTGAATTTCCAGATGGCCCGCCAATGTCAGTTTCTTATTTTCCTGTCGGCGCTGCAGGCGCAACAGATGCCGGTACAAACTATTCAAAAGAATTAAAAGGAGCTCCCGGATATACAGCTTGGTCTAAATATATTACACGTGTAGCACAGCAAGTAGGATACAAATTCTTAAACTTCTTAGGAGCTGAGCTATCATCAGATGATACAAAAAATTCTCCAAATACACCAGGTCCATTAAAAGAACAACTTTTCACAAAATCTTGGTGGAATGGCGTTGTACGTGAATTAATAACCGAAGGTGGCGCATCTGGTCATATGAATCATCCGTTTGATGATAGGGATTTAACATTTGGTGAAATGAAAGAAATGATACGTTTATCATTAGCTGGGACATTGAATGCAGAAGCTGCGGTGACAGAAAAAACTGATGGCCAAAATTTAAATGTTACATTTAAGAACGGTACCGTCGGTGCTGCTCGTAACAAAGCAACTATTCGCGAACCAATGTCAATCGATGCTGTTAAGGCTAAATTCGGAGGCCGCGGTAATATATCAGATGCATTCGGATTTGCAATGGAAGACTTAGAACAAGCAATATTGGCATTACCGGAAGATAAACGTAATGAAGTTTTTCAAAATGGCAAACGATTTGTAAATCTAGAAATTATATACCCAGCGACAAAAAATGTAATTGATTATGGTGGCGGCGCGTATCTACAATTTCATGGATTAAATGAATTTGATTTAGAATCGGCAACTAAAATAGCAGAATATCCTGAATATGGTATGATGTTACAACGTATGATTGCAGATACAAATGCTGATGTACAAAAACATTTTAAAATTATACCGCCGAAAGAATTAGTAATTAATCGATCAGTAGATTTTGAAAAGCGAGAAAAAGAATTTATACGTCGTGTTGATCAACTACAATCAGAATTTGCATTAAAAGATTCGGATGAAATAATGATGTATCATCAACGTTGGTGGGAACGATTTATATCACAAACATTTCCTAATGCATCAAGTGATATAAAAGATGGATTAATACGTCGTTGGGCATATCAAGAAAAATCATATGCATTAAATAAAAAAAATATCACAGACTTAGATATGTTATCTACTGCTAAAGAATTTGATAAACAAAATTTTGCAAAACAAAACAAGGCAAATGTATATCAGTTTGAGAAAATTTTCTTAGAGTTAGGTGCCGAAGTATTATCAAATGTACAAGAATTTTTAGCAGTAAATCCGGATGAACAAGTACAAAAATTAAAAATAGATATATCACAATCAATCAAAGAGTTACGGAAGGCAAATGATATATCGGCACTTGAAAAACTCAAATACGAACTTAAAAGGATTGAATCTATAGGCGGATTTGATAAGATCGTACCATCAGAAGGATTGGTATATGTGTATAAAGGAAAGACGTATAAATTAACTGGATTATTTGCGCCTATTAATCAATTATTAGGTTTGTCTAGATATGCCAGGTAATTACATATTTATTTTAAAATAGGAAAGCCATGAAAGAGCGAGAACTAAGAGAAATGGTGCGTAAACAACTTGTTAATATGATAAGTGAAGCACCTGCAGATTCATTTCTAGGCCGAGTCGGTTCGACAGTTCGAGCTCGACTAGGCGGACGTAGACAACAATTAAGTAAATTATTAGGGGATATTGATACAGTAAGAATATCTAGATTACCTAAAGCGCAAAAAATAGAATTGATAACGGCATTAATGCAACAATTTGGAATTACAGCACAAGATTTTAATGCAATTAAGCAACGTGTTAGTAGAACATTAAAAACAACACAGCCATTACCTAGTGCACAAATGGGCGAAAATATTAATGAAATGGATCCAAGACCCGCAAAAAATTTAGGATCACTGGGAACTAAACAAGATCGTCTAGAAAAAACTCAGGCATTTAGGCAAATGGTTAAGGCGTTAGCAAATAAGTCTGATTCGGTTAAAACTGAGTTTGTTATGAACTTGTTATCGAGTTTAAACTTAGATGATGTTGAAAAGAAAAAATTAAAAAGAAACATTAATTCAAAGTTTTAATATGAACGCAGAAGATAAGTTACAAAATATTAAAGCCGTACAACAAATGTTGCGCGGCGAACATAAGACTCAAACAAGAAAGTCTTTTGGTTATTCTAGCAATACAGTGCAAGAACGTAGAGAAGTCGGAGATACATGGGAAGAGACAGATCCTAAATCGGGTACAGTTTATACTGTAACACAACACGATGGATTTAGATCAAAAGAGCCTAAGAATTCGGTAACAAAACAAATACGAGAAATATTACGAGTACCAGATAATTGTCCAGAATGCAATACTAAGATGCGTAATGAAGAACGTAAATTAAATTATAAGTTTTGGTTTTCTAGAAAAAAATGTTTTAGTTGTGTGTTAAAGGAAGAAACTGCAATTCGAAACCAAGGATTGGATGCTTGGCAAAAGTATCAAAACGATATAATGATACAGAATGCAGAATCTTGGTTTGCAGATACTGATAAAGAAGTTGAAATACTCAAGACGCAAATGAAAGAAACACTTTGGCAAAACGCTCAAGGAGAGACTGGAGACTTCGATTTAACAGATTTTGTACAAAAAGTAGATCGCGATTATCAAAAACTAAAAGAATCGATCCGACAACAGTTTGAGGAAAGTAATGATAAAATCGGAAATTAAATTACGTACGTATATACGTAATATTATTCTAGAAGAGTTAGATGAGGAGAAGAAAAAAGGCGCTGACGGCAAAGCATGCTGGGATGGATATCGCTTTGCCGGTACCGAGAATGGTAAGGATAAATGTGTTAAAGTAAATGAAGAAGATATCGAGGATAGCGAAACTGTTGATGGTGATATTAAAGATGCCGGAGAAGCATTAGATCAGTTATCTGCTGATATTAAAGCAGCCGACTTTGAAGGAGATGAAAATGAAGCAGTAGGTATACTTACACTTGCCGGCATTGCATTATCATTACCAGAAATTACTAGACTTATTGGCAAGTTTGTAAACTTACTAAAAAAAATACCAGGTCTTAAAAAATTAAATGGCGACCGGCTAATAGAATTAGGCGAAAAATACCATCACAAGATTACTGGTGCATTCGCATATACATTAAAGCGCGCCGGCGTTCCTGATGATAAAGCTAAAAAATTTGCATTTATATTACATCATCTTATAGTTGCAATATTATTAGTAGCCGGCGGTTTAGAAAGCATGCGATATGCAACATCAGGCCAGACAAGCTCGGCAACATTAAAAGCAGCTATTAATGCTGTGAAAGCAAATGAAGTACGAGCATTTTTAATAACAATGGCGAGTAAAGTTGTATGAGTAAAGTAATTACAAAAATATTAGGCGGAAGTGCTGAAAAAATAATTGGCTCTGTTGGTAACATACTTGATGATGTTATAACGACAGATGAAGAAAGAGAAGAAGCAAAAGCTCGTATACAACAAATTATTAACGAGCACGATGAACGTGCACAAGAGCAAGTAACTGCACGGTGGGAAGCTGATATGAAGTCGGATAATACTTTGTCTAAAAATATTCGACCACTGACATTGATCTTTTTAACCGCGGTGTTTACGTTGATAACTTTCTTTGACGGAAATATAGGGCAGTTTGAAATAAACGAAGCATATAAGCCAATATATCAAACATTACTTATTACAGTATATGGCGCATATTTTGCTGGCCGTTCGATTGAAAAAATACGTGTAAATAAGAAACAATAATTAGGTTTTACGAAATTTAGTTATTATATTATGATATATAAATGCCTAAACGTGACATTAAATCTATAATACGAGACGAGTATAAAAAGTGTTCCCAAGATCCGGTACACTTTATGAAAAAATATTGTATTATACAACATCCTACCAAAGGTAAGATGTATTTTAATTTATACCCATTTCAGGCTGAGACACTTACAACATTACAACATAACAGATATAATGTAATACTAAAATCAAGGCAGTTAGGTATATCTACACTCTCCGCTGGATTTGTATTATGGAATATGTTGTTTAAGGCCGATTATAATGTACTTGTTATAGCAACAACACAAGAAGTTGCTAAAAATCTTGTTACGAAAATACGTGTTATGCACGAAAATTTACCTACATGGTTAAAGGGTAAAACGATTGAAGATAATAAATTATCGTTACGATTTAAAAACGGCGCACAAGTAAAGGCAGTGTCCAGCGCCGGTACCGCCGGCCGTTCTGAAGCATTGTCATTGCTTGTTATTGATGAGGCTGCATTTATTAAAAATATAGATGAGATATGGGCATCTGCACAACAGACATTGGCAACTGGTGGTGGCTGTGTTGCATTATCGACGCCGAATGGTACTGGTAATTGGTTTCATAAGACATGGGTCGATGCGGAACAAGGCGGTCAATTTAAACCAACAATATTGCACTGGACAGTACATCCCGAACGCGATCAAAAATGGCGTGATGAACAAACTAGTTTGTTAGGTGAAAAACACGCTGCACAGGAATGTGATTGTGACTTCATAACATCCGGCCATACAGTCGTCGATGGACCGATTATTCAATGGTATGATCAGACATATGTGAAAGATCCTGTCGAACGCCGCGGCTTTGATGGTAATTATTGGATATGGGAATATCCGAACTACAATAAAGATTATGTAGTTGTTGCGGACGTTGCTCGTGGCGACGGCGGCGATTACTCTGCATTTCATGTAATTGAAATAGAAAACATGATTCAGGTTGCTGAGTATAAGGGCAAGATTGGTACTACTGAATATGGTAACATGTTAGTATCAGTTGCAACAGAATGGAACAATGCATTATTAGTAATTGAAAATGCAAATATAGGATGGGCTGCATTACAAGTTGCAATCGATAAAGGATATGATAACTTGTACTATTCATATAAACAAGATGCATATGTAGATGAAGATGTACATTTAGCAAAAGGCTATGACTTAAAAAATAAAGCTCAACAAGTACCAGGATTTTCTACTACATCAAAAACACGTCCATTAATTATATCCAAACTAGAAACATACTTTAGGGAAAAGTCACCAGTCGTATTTAGTAGACGATTGATAGATGAACTATATGTATTTATATGGAATGGGCAGCGTGCAGAAGCACAACAAGGATATAATGATGATTTAGTAATGGCATTTGGTATCGCATTATGGGTTCGAGATACTGCATTACGATTACGTCAACAAGGAATAGAATTATCACGTAAGTCATTATCACATTATGGTAAAATAAAACACCAAAGTGTGTATACAACGAGGCCATTAAATGGCTCTGGTTGGGAATGGAAAATCGGTAAACGTAACGACGAAGACCTAACGTGGCTCATATGATATTTATAAAAAAGTAACTAATATGGCAGATACATCATTACGTGCTAGACTAGGTAGATTGTTTTCTACAAATGTAGTAGTCAGGCGTATATCTAAAAATCGTTTACGTGCAGTAGATACTAATAGACTACAATCTACTGGCGCGCTATCTAATAGTAGGTATATAGATAGATTCTCAGGAATACATAAAGCTAAGTCAGGATTTGCTACGTATAATCAAAACTATACATTCTTTACATCGAAGTTAGAATTATATTCAGATTATGAAGCAATGGATATGGATCCAATTCTTGCCGCGGCATTAGATGTATATGCAGACGAATCTACCGTAAAAGACGCCGACGGCGATACACTGACAATTGCATCACCTAACGATGAAATAAGAAAAGTACTACATAACTTATTTTATGATATACTTAATGTAGATTATAACTTATGGCCATGGGTACGCAATGCATGTAAATATGGAGACTTCTTTCTACATTTAGATATCGAAGATGAAATTGGTATTGTTAATGTCACGCCGTTATCTGCATACGAAGTTCGTAGGGAGGAGGGATTTGATCCGGATAATCCATATGCTTATAAATTTGTATGGGAAGGTACACATACATCATATGCATCCGGCCGCGGCTCGCAAGAGCAAAGAGAGTTTGAAAATTACGAAATAGCGCATTTTAGATTATTAGCTGATACAAACTTCTTGCCATATGGTAAATCAATGATTGAGCCCGCACGAAAAGTATTTAAACAGCTTATGTTGATGGAAGATGCTATGATGATTCATAGAATAATGCGCGCACCAGAACGTCGTATCTTCAAAGTAGATGTAGGCAATATGCCACCGGCTGAAGTAGATGCACATATAGAAAATATTTCTAGTGGTATGAAAAAAATACCATATGTCGATGAACGTACTGGTGAGTATAATCTTAAATTTAATATGGAAAATATGATGGAAGATTACTTCTTACCCGTACGGGGAGGAGAATCCGGAACATCTATAGAATCATTACCAGGACTTAGCAACGATGGGCAGATAGAAGATATCGAATATTTGCGTAATAAGATGCATGCAGCACTTAAAATACCAAAAGCATTTTTAGGATATGATGAAGGCGTTGAAGGTAAGTCTACATTAGCCGCAGAAGATGTAAGATTTGCCAGAACTATTGAACGTGTACAAAAAATTATCGTATCAGAATTAACTAAGATTGCAATTGTACATTTGTTTACACAAGGATTTAAAGATGAAGAATTAGTCAACTTCAATTTAACTCTTACCAATCCATCATTAATATATGAAAAGCAAAAAATAGAAACATTAAACGAAAAAATCGGCCTAGCAAATACAATGCGTGAGTCAACGATGTTTTCTGAAAGATGGATATATGAAAACATATTTGGATTAAGTGAAGATGAATGGAGATCTGAACAAGAACAAGTTATTGAAGATCTTAAAACGGTATTCCGACGTGAACAAATTAAAGCGGAGGGAAATGATCCAAAAAAGACAAATATGAGTTTTGGTACGCCGCATGACATTGCATCGATGCATGTTGCGACAAAAGGAGGTGGAGAATTATTGCCAGGTATGGAACAAGAACATAATGGCGGCACGGGCCGCCCGCCGGAACCTGGTACATGGGGCACGCATGCCTCGCCGCATGGACGAGATCCATTAGCAATAAAGAGTTTAGGTAATACATTTAATACAGATAAAACGCCACTGCAACATAATTTCCGCGGCGGCTCTCCTTTAAGTATAGAAAATGTAGAAATGACGACGTTTATAAAATCATTAAAGGCAACAAAGTCTCCAGAAATTTTGCAAGAATCTTTAAACAAAAAAGATGATAATACAGATGGTGGTACTATGCTAGATGAGTCACAATTAATCGATGACTAATTGAAAGGATGTATTTAGTAAACGCCCCATATTTATAAAAAAGTATGATTTAAGAGGACGACTAGCCCAATGAAGCGTATTAAACATTCCAAGTTTAAAAACACCGGATTAATTTTTGAACTGCTCGTCCGCCAGGTAGCATCAGATACGATGCAAAATCATGATTCACAGGCATTGCGTGTACTTAAAAGGTACTTCGCAAAAGATACAGAACTATCAAAAGAACTAAAGCTATATAGATCATTACATGAAGAGAAATTTGCTAGTGAACGCAAGGCGGAATTATTTTTAGATGCAGTTATTAAATCTAGAAAGTATTTAAACGAATCACAGCTAAAACGAGAAAAATATAATCTCGTACGAGAAATAAAAAATAAATTAAATGCGGATGAATTTTTCAAAGCCCGCGTTTCCAACTATAAGCAGCATGCGGCAGCTTATAATATATTTGAATACTGTGAAGCAGATAATCCGCGTACGTATGTAGATAATAAATACGTATTAATAGAACATGTGCAAGCTAAGCAAGATAAAGAGGTAAAGCCGCAATTAGTTTCTGAAGATAAAGATGTACGGCTACTAGCTAGTAAAATTGTTATTGATAAGTTTAACGAAAAGTATTCGGCGTTAGATGCTGCACAGAAAAGTATGTTACGTGAATATATCAACAACGTTACTAATTCCGTTAAGCTTAAAGAATATGTAGAATACGAAACTACAAAATTGCAAAACCAGTTAAAGTCGTTAATGACTAGCGTTACTAGCAAAGTAGTTAGAATAAAATTAAATGAAGTTATGAATCTATTAAATGATCTTAAGACTAAGCATTTAGTGGAAGATAAAGATATCGTAACAATGTTACGTTATTATGAATTAGTTAGCGAGTTAAGAAAGTCAAAGGGAGCTAACTAATGGCTAGAGGACAAGCAGACCAATACACGATACCTGTTATATCCGGATCCGTACAACACGACCAATTTACTAAATTCGGTTTTCCGGGTGAGTATCACTCCCCTATAAAATATGTAAGCGGTCAGTTAGATTTAACAGGATCTAATTATGGGTATGGTGCAGTAATGGTTAGTGCCGAGGGGTCCGCTACATTACACTATGCCGGCGGGACGTCATCAGCAGCTAGCGATTTAATTGCAAAAGAAATAT
>Ga0181577_10004523_pt1 | contig 10730 bp, 14 predicted proteins | sample 101ome_21_FD_132468 | JGI IMG/M metagenome (GOLD analysis project Ga0181577, IMG submission 132468) | Coastal salt marsh microbial communities from the Groves Creek Marsh, Skidaway Island, Georgia - 101413BT metaG (megahit assembly) | ecosystem: Environmental > Aquatic > Marine > Intertidal... | reverse complement strand
TCGCGACCGGCACGGTTGCGATGTTCACCATCGGTGGTCTGTCCGGTGTGACCCACTCGCTCGCCCCGGCCGACACGCAGCAGACCGACACCTACTACATCGTCGCTCACTTCCACTATGTGATCTTCGGTGGCGGTGTCTTCGGTTTGTTCGCCGGCGCCTACTTCTGGTGGCCGAAGGTCTTCGGTCACTTCCTGAACGAACGCCGAGGGAAGGTCAACTTCTGGGCCATGTTTGTCGGGTTCAACCTGACCTTCGGCCCGATGCACGTTCTCGGCCTGCAGGGCATGAGCCGCCGCATCGACACCTACTCCGCCGGGTTCGGGTTCGAACTCTGGAACCTTGTCGCCACCATCGGTTCGTACATCCTCGGCTTCTCGGTCCTGTACTTCCTCTGGAACGTCTACAAGTCCAAGAAGGAAGCGCCGAACCTGCCCCCTCCTGGTCCCGACCCGTGGGATGCGCGCAGCCTCGAATGGTCGATCCCGTCGCCGACGCCCGAGCACAACTTCGACGAAATCCCGGTCATCGAGTCGCAGGACGACTGGTGGTTCCGCAAGTACAACATCAATGAGGACGGATCGGTCGTGCGCATCGCCACCGCCGAGGAAGCCGCCCAGAAGGGTGACGCCGAGGGTGTGCATCTGCCGTCACCGTCATTCTGGCCGCTAGTGCTCGCCATTGGCCTCCCGCTGATCGGCTACGGCGTAATCTTCAACCTCTGGCTGTGTGTTGCCGGTGGTCTGCTCACCGGCATGGCGATCTACGCCTGGGCGCTGGAGCCGGTCGACGACCCTGATGCGGCACACGACCACGGTGATCACGACGACCACGGAGATGGCGATCCCGTCGCGGTCGCCGCTGGCGACGCCAGCGAGAACTCCGAGGGAGAGGCCTGATGGATACCGCAACCGCGACGGCCGAGATCGAGCACGGTCACGACCCCCACGCGACCAACACCGGCATCTCCAACAACAAGCTGGCGATGTGGCTGTTCCTATCGACGGAATGTCTGCTCTTCGGCGGCCTGATCTCGACTTACCTGCTGTACAAGACCCGCCAAGGCAACGCCGACGTGTTGCCGACGGATCTCTTTGATATTCCCTTCACCTCGGTCAGCTCGTTCGTGCTGCTGATGAGCTCGCTCACCATGGTGTTGGCGCTCTCGGCGGTGGCTCGCAACGACATGGAACGCGGCAAGGCATGGCTTGTCGTGACGGCCATGCTCGGCGCCGTGTTCATCGGTGGCCAGGTCTATGAGTTCACCGCCTTCGTCCGGGAAGGTATGGGCTTCACGTCGAGCCCGGCCGCTTCGGCCTTCTTCACCCTCACCGGGTTCCACGGTGTGCACGTGAGCCTCGGCCTGGTGATGCTCATGTCGCTCTGGGTTGCGGCCGGTCAAGGCAAGCTCACGAGCAAGAACTCTGAGACGGTCGAAATCGTCGGCCTCTACTGGCACTTCGTCGACATCGTGTGGATCTTCATCTTCACGGTGATCTACCTGATCCCGCCTGCGTAGGAGGCAGCTATGAGCGAAGCAACCGCCGCCGTCGAAACGCACGACGACACCCACGACGATCATCACCCTTCCGACTGGGAGTACGTGAAGATCGCCGTGCTCCTGGCTGCATTCACTGGAATCGAGGTGGCGACCTACTTTGAGTCGGTCTTCACGATCTTCGAGACCCGCTGGGTGCTGCTGACCACCCTGTTCGTGCTGATGTTCGTGAAGTTCTGGCTGGTAGCCCGGATGTTCATGCACCTCAAGCAGGACAAGCCGATCCTGGGGTGGAGTTTCGTGTCCGGCATTGCGCTGGCGACCGCGGTGTACATTGTCGCGCTCGCCGCCTTCAACTTCTTCTAGCCATGGGCGGCACCCTGCTTGCCGTCACCGCCTACGAGTTCCACGCTGAGGTGTGGCTCCTGGTCGGGGCGATCATTGGGTTGGGGGTGTATTCGGTCCGTTCGATCGGGCCGCTCGTGGTGCCGGAGGGGGAACCGGTCGTCACGACAGGACAAAAACGGGCGTTCGCCGCAGGCGTGTTTCTGCTGTGGTTTGCGGCCGACTGGCCCATGCACGACATCGCCGAAGAGCATTTGTACTTCGTGCACATGCTTCAGCATCTGCTCATTGCGTTCATGGTGCCGCCCCTGTTGCTGCTCGCCATGCCCGCCTGGCTTGCTCGCCTCATCATTCTCGAGGATGGCTTGCCGCAGCGGATCCTTCGTTTTCTGACGAAGCCCATCGTCGCCGGGATCATCTTCAACGCGCTGCAGGTGCTCACCCACTGGGGAGCGGTCGTCGACCTCTCGGTCGAGAACGGTGCGTTCCACTACGGCATTCACCTGCTCGTGTTCGCCTCCGCCTTGCTGATGTGGTTCCCCGTTCTCGGGCCCCTGCCCGAGATGCAGATGAGCGAGCCCGGCAAGATGCTGTACCTGTTCCTGATGTCGATCGTTCCGACCGTGCCTGCTGGGTGGCTGACGTTCGCAGAGGGAATCGTCTACGAGTCGTACGACACCGCTGAGCCGTTGTGGGGCATCAGCCCTCGTGACGATCAACAGGCCGCAGGGGCAGTGATGAAGGTCCTCGGTGGCTTCTACCTCTGGATTCTCATCGCAATCCGGTTCTTCCGGTTCGCGGCTGCGCATCGCGCCGCCGACGAACAGTCGCGACGTGAACGGCATCGGCAGCGCCTCACCTTTGAGGATGTTGAGCAGCGGTTCGCCGACGCCGGCGACCCACCGGTCGAGGTTCGCTAGCTCCGGTACCGATCGAACACCGGGTCGTCGCTCTCAACGACGATCTCGTGATCTTCGGCCAAGTCAACGAGTAGGTCGGCGAGCGCCCGCCGTCGCTGACCATCGAGACCTGCGGTCGGGTCGACGAGCCAGAGCTGGTCGAACGGCCTCGACAGGGTGATGAGCAGTGCACAGATCTGCTGCTCACCCCGGCTCATCGGGCCCGGCACTCGATCCAGCAGCCGGTCGGCGTCGAAGCTGTCGATGGCGAAGTCGGCAATGGCTTCGGGCATCGTCTCGCCTGCCTCCCGAGCTGCGTTGAGCATCTGTTCGGCGAGGGGAACGTCGGGGTCGACCTCAGCCAGCACGGTTGCGTCCGGGGCTGGGGCGGCGCCGGTGGCTTGGGGACGAAGATCGAGCACCCCGACATTCTGGCCTCTGCGTGCTGCGCCCGGACCTCGCTCGCGCTGACTCGAGGCGCGCGTGTTAGATGTCGTTGTACATCAAGCGGGTGCCGCTGTTCCTGAGGTCCGGGTAGGCGGCCGCAACGGCCTGCATCATCCCCGTCCACCACTCGCTCCCGAGCATTGCGTCGGAAAACGCACCCTGGGCCGCGAATGAGTCGAAGTCGAGCATGTACTCAACTTGGTGGACATCGCCCCCCGCAACCGAACGCATGATGCGCGGGTTCTTCGCGCCCAATCCTTCATGAATCGGAGCTGCTTCGCGTGAGCCGGCCACGACCGCCTCAATGGCGGCCGGGGTTCCTTCCCACGTTGTGATCTGTGTGACAAGCATTACTGATCCTCCCTAATGCTGTGGCCACCTGAGCCTTGTCGAGCGTCCTTGTGAAATTCTTGCCAGGTCACGAGCCAGCCCCGAGCGATTCGTCAGCCGCACCGAGGAAACGAGCGCTGCTCGGTGCTGCGGGCGATACCGTCTCACCATGCTCGACATCAAGCTCCTGCGCACCGATCCGGAGGCCGTGAAGGCAGCGATTGCTCGTCGGGGCGACGACCCGTCGGGTATCGATCGTGCCGTCGACCTCGATGCGAAGGTCCGGGCGGTCGGAACCGAACGTGACGACATCCGGAGCCGCGTGAACGCCCTCTCCAAGGAGATTGGCACCCTTCATCGCGACGGCAGGGGCGATGAAGCGAGCGCGTTGCAGGACGAGAGCAAGGCACTCGGTGAGCGGGAGAAGTCATTGGCGGCCGAGGCCGACGAACTCCATGCTGCCCTCCGCCACGAACTGCTCCACATCGCGAACATGCCCGCTCCCGATGCGCCCGACGGGCTCACGGAGGACGACAACATCGTGGTCCGAGTCGAGGACTACGAAGCCGACGGCTACGCCGAACACCAGAAGGTCCCTCACTGGGAAATCGGCGAGCAGTTGGGCATCCTCGACGTCGATCGGGCCGTGCGGATGTCAGGGTCGATGTTCGCTATGTACCGGCGGAGCGGTGCGCATTTGCTGTCGGCGCTCATCAACTATGGCCTCGACCGAAACCGGGATGCCTTCGAACAGGTCCGGCCCCCAACCGTGGTGAAGACCGACACAATGATCGGCACCGGACATCTCCCCAAGTTCGCCGATGACGCCTACCACCTCGAACGAGACGACCTGTGGGCCATCCCCACCGCCGAGGTTCCGCTGACCTCAATGGTCGCCGGTGAGGTACTCGACGAGGCAGAACTGCCACTGCGCCTTATGGCGCACACCAGTTGCTATCGCCGCGAAGCCGGGTCGGCGGGGCGAGACACTCGCGGGCTTCTCCGTGTCCACGAGTTCGACAAGGTCGAGTTGTACGCGTTCTGCACCGAGGACCAGGCGCAGGCGATGCACATGGAGATCTTGGAGCGGGCCGAGAATGCGATCCGCGACCTCGGCCTTGCCCATCGCGTGCTCGACCTGGCCTGCGGAGACATCAGTGGTGCCGGCGCCCGCACCTACGACATTGAGGTCTTCGCGCCGGGCGCCGATCGTTGGCTTGAGGTCAGCTCGGTCAGCTGGTGCACCGACTACCAGGCCCGCCGGGCCAACATCCGCTACCGACCCGAAGGCGAGAAGGGAACCCGCTTCGTCCACTCCCTCAACGGGTCGGGTCTCGCCGTGCCCCGCGTCTGGGCTGGCATCGTCGAGACCTACCGACAACCCGACGGGTCGGTGCGCATCCCCGATGTCCTCCAGCCGTACATGGGCGGGGTGACCGAGATTCCTGTGCCCGGCTGATGGGCGGCACCGTTACCTGGCTGGAGGATCAGCCCGACACCGTCACGGACCTTCCCGTCTTTGGGTCGGAATCGCCGATGCGAAAGGTCACCGAGGGTGTTGCCTTCGATGGCGCATGGGACGCCGCTCGCCGGGACAAGGTCCGTGACCTCTTCGACGGCATGGCGGCGGAGTGGAGCGCCAGATTCAGCGAAGCGCGCGACGCAGCGGTGACCGACGCACTTGAGCGGAGCGGTGCAACCGGCGGAAAGGTCGTTGAACTCGGTGCCGGCTCAGGCCTCGCCACCGCCCGACTCGTTGAACGGTTCGACGACGTGGTCGCCCTCGACCTTTCGATGGAAATGCTCCGCTACCAACCCGATCTTGCGCCGAAAGTTCGCGCCGATGCGTCAACCTTGCCCTTCCCAGATGATGCAGCCGATGTGGTCGTTCTGGTCAACATGCTGCTCTTCCCTTCGGAAGTCGACCGGATCCTCGCTGCTGAGGGCACCGTGCTGTGGATCAACACGAACGGCCATGAAACCCCCATCCATCTGAGTCCCGAGGCGGTCGTCGACGTCATGCCCGGCACGTGGGAGGCAACCGCGGGTCGGGCTGGCACCGGGCTGTGGGCGGCGGTGCGTCGGGCCTGACGCTCGGCCGTGCCGAGCAAGAGCTGGCGCTTCAGGCGAGTTGGAGCCCGATCCACGCCGCCCCAACACCGAGGATGAAGGTTGCGGCCACGTACCGGACCGCAAGGTCTCGGCTGATCTCGTCGAGTTCGATCGTTTCGGCGATCAGTGTCGAGAAGGTCGTCATCGCCCCAAGACCAGCTACTCCACCCACCAATTGCGAGTCGGCACTGGCCGTTGACAGCAGACCGAGGGCGAACGCGCCACCGACATTTACGGCCAGCGTGCCGATCGCCCGGACCGGAACACTCAGTGAGGCCTGCCAACGCACCAGCGTGCCCGCAGCCGCCGTGACGACGAACAGCACGGCGATCACGACACGACCTCGCGCCCACCAAAGAACGCGCCCCCGCCAAGGGCGAGGCTGGCGACGATGAGGACGACCGCGTCCCATGGGTCACCGCGATCGAGCTGTTGGGCGAGTTCGACCGCGAGCCCAGAAAAGGTGCTGAGTCCTCCACAAAACCCGACAGCCAGGGCTAGTCGAGCCGGATGCTCCCGGTCTTGCCACACGGCGACCACCATCCCGAGCACACCGCTCGCGACGGTGTTGACGACCAGCAGCGATGCTGCCACCGACCACTCGAGTTCTCCGACCGCCCACCGCAGCACGGTGCCAGCAACGCCACCGGCGAGCACGGCGGGTATGACTCGATTCATGGCTGCACCGTAGAGTCTCGGCATGGATTGGGAGTCGACCCGCCATCACTACGCTCAGGCCGGTCTCGACATCACCGATGTCGATCCCGACCCGATCACCCAGTTTCGGACCTGGCTCGACGACTGGGTCGCCACCGAGCCCCGAGATCCTGGGGTGGTCATCGTCTCGACCGTTGACGCCGAAGGATGGCCCGCGAGTCGGGCGGTGCTCCTCCGGGGTGTCGACGAGCGAGGCTTCGTGTTCTTCACGAACCGGCGGTCGGCGAAGGGACGCGCCCTCGATGCCACCGGCCGGGCGAGCCTAAGCTTCGTGTGGGACGACCTCGAGCGCCAGGTTCACGTGTCGGGGACCGCCGAGCATCTGCCCGACGACGAGTCCGACGCCTACTTCGCCAGCCGGCCGCGGGGGAGTCAGATCGGTGCGTGGGCCAGCGAGCAATCGGCTGTCATCGAGTCGAGGCAGACCCTGGATGATGCGGTCGTCGAGATCGAGCAGCGGTTCCCCGACGAGGTGCCGCGGCCCGCTCATTGGGGCGGCTATCTCGTCCGTCCTCGCGCGATTGAGTTCTGGCAGGGCCGACCCAGTCGCCTCCACGACCGGATCCGGTTCCGGCGCGAGGGAGACGGATGGACTGTCGAGCGGCTGTCGCCGTAGTGGTGCTGGTTACGCGCTGACGTCCCGGGGCCACGCATCCACGGCGGCAACCAGCGTGTCGATGAGCGCTGCGACCTGCGGTGCCCGAGGTGTCCCGTCGTGGTCACTCCAGTTCGTGGCTTCTTTGTTCCACCGGATCGGTGGGGGCAATTCCATCTGTACGCCGGTGTTCACGGGCAGGTTCACGGGATTTCGGGGGTGCTGGCCTTTGAGGCCCTTGGGGATGTCGTCGAGGTCGACGATGATGCCGTATCGATCGTCGAGGTCGCCGCGGAGGTGGTCGCCGAGGTGATAGGCCAGTTCACGGTTCTGGCCGCCCAGCAGGATGTCGAAGAAGCGATCGTCTCGGCCGTAGCCATGGACCGCGATGACGGTGTCGACGCGTTCGACGAAGGAGGCCAGGGCGTCGGAGTGAGCTGGGTCGAACTGGGTACTCGGGATGTGCTGGCGAAACGGTGACGCTTGGATCACGCCGTAGAACGACGAGTCGGTTCGCTGAGCGACCTCGCTCGCAATGACATCGGTGGTGCGCTCAAGATTGCCGCCGTGGAACGCCATCAGCCCGAAGGAGCTCCGAAGTTCGCAGACTTCGGTGACCTCAGGTCGTTCGAGGAGGGACCGCAGCACGCTTCGGAACGTAGCGGTTCGCACTTCGGTATGCCCACAAGAGCACGAGGGCAACGAAGACGACCTCGAGGAGTACGCCACCTCGAGCCGGGTCGGTAAACCAGTGTCCGATGCGAGCTGGCCAGTTGGCGATGAACCGCCATAGGGGTGCAATCACGAAGTCGAAGTCGTTGATCGCTTCCAGAAAGATGAAGACGACCATCCACACTGCGGTAAGCGACCAGCGTCGGAGTGTGTCGTCCGGGGTGTCCTCATGGAACGCCCGCAGGTAGATCCCCGAGATCCCGAGCAGGCTCAGCACCCCAAGCCGTTCGGGAGTCGTGGTCGTGATCCAGTTCGACACGGCGCTCTGAAACTCGAGGACATAATCGACGAGCACGTTGGCGGCCGTCGGGTCGTCCAAGACCCGCAGCTCCCAAATGCCGTAGTCGATGAGGTAGAGCCCGGCGATCACGAGAACGATCCCCGAGATCTTGCCCATGTGCGGCAACAGCCGACGCATGTTGGCGGCGACATGGTTTTTGGCGCGGGCGAGCCTCCCCGTGAGGAAGAGAATAACGGCCCCCATACCCAGGCTGTACGCAAGGAAGCTGCCGACGCCGTTGGCGAATCCGTCGGTCGTGAAGCTGTTTGACACGGCGGAGATGAACAGGCCGATCGTGCAGCTGAGTGAGACAACGGCGTAGGACACACCGAAAAGGAACATGGAGCTGCTCTCGCGGCTGTCGGTTCCTCGATTCATCTTGGGAAGGCTCACCATGATCTGACGGCCGCCGAACATGGCCATGCCCATCGGGATGAGCACGACACCAAGCACCACGGTCACGTACCCGATGTACTCCACCACCGTGCCCTGACTGAGAAACGCGGCGATCAGCAACCCGAGTGCGCCGAACACCGCCATGAAGCCGAAGGTGAGCATGGCGCCGACCCACAGGCCGCGGGTCACCGCCCGAACCCGGGTCGGCTGCTCCGCCTCGCCGGTGCCGATGAAATAGCCGATGTAGGTCGGCAACATGGCAAACCCGCACGGGTTGAACGCCGCCAACATGCCGACGCTGAACGGGAACGCAAACTGCTCGAGATCCATCAGGTGATCTCCGCGATCTTGGCTGTCAGTTCCTCCGCAGTCAGCACCCCTGACCAGGTCTCTCGCACCACGCCCGCCGCATCGACAAAGACCGTGGTCGGCATGACAACACCGCCGAGTTGGGCGAACACCTCGGCGGTCGGGTCCCACCCAAGGTCGTAGGTGACACCCGTCTGCTCAACAAGAAACGCAGCGTCTTCGATTCGCGGATCGGTCGAGATGCCGACGAAGGCAACCGTGCCCGCCTGCTGCTGGAAGACCATCTCGAACTCAGGCATCTCCCGGACACACGGAGCGCAGGTACGGGCGAAGAAATTGATGACCAACGGCGACCCTGCGTACACGGCGAAGTTGGAGCGCCCTCCATCCAGCGTGGTGAACGGCACGTCAACGCCCGACCCGACCATATCATCGGCCTGCAAATCCTCGATCGGCGTCGGATCGTTGGTCAACGACAACACCTCGTCGTCGTTGCTGCACGCCGCAAGCAGCAGCGACACGCTGACGACACCGAGAAGCAACTCGCGTCGGAAGGGGAAGAAAGGCGAAATCGGCACGGCAACTCCGTCGAAAACGGTAGCGGGGGCCAGCGCAGACGCAGAAGCGCGCGCCCGACCCACCGACTTCGAACGTCACGGCTGCCGAACGCGTTCCCGGGTTGTTGCTGCACGTCCCGGCGTTCGGCCGGGGCTCGATACTCGTCACCCGGGCCGGGGGGAGGGCCGGGACGTGCAGCGGGTGCTGCTTACGCAGGTTCCTTGCTGCTTACGCAGGTTCCTTGCTGCTTACGCAGTGCGCCGGTGGGCGGCTTCCTGCAGGTGAACCGGAATCGGAACGACCGGCATCTGGTCCTCGGGCCGAGCGGCCTTCGGCGGTCGCCCCCGCCGCCGCTTGACCGTCAGCATCTTGCCGTTCATGAACAACTGTCCGCCCCAGACCCCCCAGAGTTCCTGCCGCTCAAGCGCGCCCTCCAGACACTCGGCCAGCACCGGGCAGCCGGCGCAGACGCGCTTCGCCGCAGCAACCTCACCGATGTCCTCCGAGAAGAAAAGGTCGGCGGCGTTCTCCACGCCACGGCACGCGGCGAAGTCTTCCCACACGGTCTCTGGCCAGGTGGGTTCGTGGACGCTGATGTTGGTCTGGATGGTGGTGTCGACGAGGGTCTGCATGACCTCGTCTCCTCTCGTGCGTTGGGTGGTGGTTCGTTGGGTTGGTCGTGACATGGGCAGGGGACCGAGCGAGCAAGGCGTTCCGGTCCGAAAAGCAGAAAGACCGCCGGATGATCCGGCGGCCTCGGTGCAAATCCCCTGTGGGTTTGGCTGTCGTCAGCCAGGGGGTGCTCCGGAGGGCCGCTGGGAGGCATACGGCTTCGTCGTGGCCGTCGCTGCGTGGTTGCCGCAGAAACCAAAGAAGCCGCGCCACGTGCCGCCGTCACGCGCAGCTACGAGCGCGTGAGCACCGGCCGACGAGGCCAGATGATGCTCAAGGCACGTGATCTGCTGCATAGGAATGACCTACTCAGGTTGAGACGCGGCCGGACCTTCCGGCCCGGACACGATCGCGAACCGAGGCGGCCTCGTCAACTGAATTAATCCTCAACCCCTCGAAAGCCCAGCACTCGTCGCACTTGATACGGTGCCGCCCATGCCCGAACCCGGTGCTGCCACACTCACGCCGAAACCGGTGGTTGGCCGGATATTTGAGGCTGCCCGCCGCATCCGGCTTGGTGATGTCGATCCGGATGGGCGGTGCCGTCTCGACGCCACGGTTCGGCACCTGCAAGATGTCGCCCGAGACGACTCCGCCGATGCTGGCCTCACGAACCCCATGAACTGGGTGGTCCGCAGGACCATGCTTGAGGTGCATCAAGCCCCGGTGTTTCAGGAGTGGATTGAGCTCGCAACATGGTGCAGCGGCCACGGCGGTCGGTGGGCCGAGCGCCGCACCGAAGTGCGTGGCGACCAGGGCGCCCACGTGGAGGCCGTCACCGTCTGGATCTATGTCGATGGTGAGACGGGTGCGCCCCGCAAGCTCCACGACGACTTCTTC
>Ga0181577_10004513_pt1 | contig 10742 bp, 2 predicted proteins | sample 101ome_21_FD_132468 | JGI IMG/M metagenome (GOLD analysis project Ga0181577, IMG submission 132468) | Coastal salt marsh microbial communities from the Groves Creek Marsh, Skidaway Island, Georgia - 101413BT metaG (megahit assembly) | ecosystem: Environmental > Aquatic > Marine > Intertidal zone... | reverse complement strand
CCTTTAATGTTTTTTACACGTCGTTCAATCCCCTGTCAAAAAACTACTTTGATCTCCCAGCAAAGTATGGGGACATAGACTACATAGCAGATGCTGGTGATCAGATATACGTAGCTCAAAACTCTAAGATTGGCAAGGTTCAAGTAAACAAATCGCTTACATCTACTGCATCGGGTTCTGACACACTGAATCTATCTAGAGAGGTGCTTAACTCGCCTAGGTTCTTCCTTGAAGATGTAGGTACTGGAGGCCACCCAGAGTCAGTTACATGGGATGATTCTACAATGTATTTTGTGGATCAAGGCCGAGGGGTTGTTGTTTCGGCTGGTGAGACAGGCATGAAGTTTTTGTCTTCGGCTGGGATGGAGAAGTTCTTCAAGAAGCTGCTCGCTAAATACAAGACAAACTCTCGAATTACAACTGGTGTTAATCCGTTCACAGATGAGCTTGTTGTGTCAGTCATGTCCAATGACAGCAAAAACAATCTGTCTCCAACACCGTTGACAACACTTGTGTCCAACGATGTAAATACAATATCTTACGACTTGGCTACTGGAAGCTGGATAACGTCATACACTTTCTACAGCTCTGAGTACGCAAACGTAGGCGACAGAATGATATCGTTCAAAAACAGAGTTATTGGAGATGTTTCGAACATTGCTTGGAAACATGACGACGGAGCTAAGAACTCTTTCTATGGAGCGTCATACCCATCATTCTTTACTTCGGTACTTGTTGACAACGCTAACCTGACAAAGGACTTTAAGTCTATTTCCATAGATGGGAGCAAACCATGGGATCTCAGCCTATCTACGTCTAAAGAGTCTTCTCGTCTCTATGAGTTTAAGGATTATGAAGGAACGTTCTACACTGAAATAAGCAGGTCTGAAAACGATTCATCTAAGAACAATATAAAGGGTGTTGGTAAAATATCCTCTATATCTCAGGTATCTAATAGCCAGTACGATCTCAAGTTCGAAAGAGACATATCTGAGTATCATATAACGCTAACTGGTATGACTCTGAATAAGACTTCGGAGGTATTGTTTTACAACCCAGCAACACCAGTAATTAATGCCTATCAGTTTGTCTCTACTAATGACGCTGTTATTTCTATACACCCGATTGAAATCGTAGACAAATACACCCTTAGAGTTCAGTTTTCACAGACGCCAGATGCAACTAACCAAGAAGCCTTTTTGACGGAGTACGTAAACAAAGGAGTTCTTGTTAAGTCTGATTCCAAATTCTTCGGAGATTCTCTTAGGGATAAGTTTATAACCATAACAGCTTCTTCTTTCCCAACTGGGTCTACAGATAAGACCGAGTTGTATTCTATAAACGTAGACTACATAGAGTCTAACCTCAACAGTAGTCGCTAATTTAGTACCTTTGCAACATGGAAATGATCATTGATTTTTTAATAAGGCTTGTTACTCCAATGGAGGGGGCTGATTATGCAATAGCCCCTATCGTTCTTGCTGGCCTTGCTCAGCTTCCTGGTATGATTCAAGGAATGAGCGCTGCAAAAGCGGCTAAAGAGCAAGGAGAGAGAGATGAGAGGAGAGCAAGGGAAGACAAGCTTGCTGCCCAGAGAGCCCTTGCAGACCTTCGAGCGGGTAAGCTTGAGTTCGAACCCATTAAGGACAAGCTCTCAGAGAGGTACACTGATGCCTATGAGATGTCTATGTCTAGAGCGCCAGAACAGGCCGCTAGAGAGGCTAGAGAGCAAGCCCTGGCATCAAGCCTTGCCACGGGTGGAGATCCTCGCTCTATGGGCGCTAATATGCAGGCTGCCCTTGGATTTAGTCAAGGGTCTAGACAAGACGCTTTGGCGGGGATGGCAGGAAGGGAGGCAGCTACGTCTACTCTTGCTGGATTGGAGCAAGGTATAGCAAACACCAACAGGGCTAGACGTCAAGCTCAGTTTAACACAGAAAGACTAGGTGCTCAGCAACTCTTTACCACTTCTAGGGCTCAAGAGCGAGCTGCTCAAGACGCTCAGAAAGAAGCTATAAGACAGCGGAATCAGGCCATGCTTGGCGCAGCTGTCGGGACTGTTGGAGGGGCCTTGCAGATGAAAGGAGTTGATAAGTTTGGGGATATCTTTAAGTCTGTTCCTGGGGCGCTTAGCACTGTTGGCCCAAGTGCAGCAACAACTGGAGTGCAAATATCTCCTACTCAGGTGGCCGACGTGACTATTCCTGAAAACATATTTGGAACTGAAGTAACGAATCAGCTCGGAACGAATCTTGGAGTGTTTTCTCCAACCTCCGATTACTCAGGCGGGTTCGGCAACACGTTCGAAAGCCCGTTCTTTAGTAACAACGCAAAAGGCGGGAAGATAGGAAAGACGGGAGGCGAGTTCAACCACGACACAAACAAAAAGGCTTTGATTGACGAAGAAAGTGGGGAGAAAGAAGCGGAACTTACTGGAGATGAGACTATGTTTGTATTCAACCCGAAACAAACATCAACATTCGAAAAGCTGATCAATGGTAACGACGCTTCTGGACTCATGAAGTTTATGAAGCAGTTGCTTAAGAAGCCTCAATTCAACAAGTAATGCCAGGAGGAGTAATCTATATGCCAGAGGTCCACGGAAAGGGCCTTGGCGGAACCAACATCCGCGACACCTATCAGCAGGAAATTGAAGCTGCTCAGAAGCAATCTGAGGCAGCAACAAAAGTTGCTCAGCAGATGGTGGCTGAGAAGGTGACGAGAGAGTCTAAAGCAAAATCAGATATCTACGGAGAGGTTCTTGGCAATATGTACGATGGCGACAGAGATGCCATCATGCAGTTTAGAGACCACATCAGACAGGAGTTTCTGGACGGGACGTACTCTTCAGATCCCAGCATGTACCAGACTCGCATTGCTAATCTCAACGCGATGATCGAGAATGCGGAGAACTTCTACAAGACGACTTACGGTGATGATAGTGCAGACGGCAAGGGAAACACATACCGAGATATTCAGATCCGCCACGAACGCGGAAACTCTGTAGAGTTTTGGGAGGTGCAGGGATTAGAGATGAAGGGGGACGAGTGGATGGAAGCTCAGCAAAGATTGCAGCAGCTTCAGGGAGGCATGTACAGAGACCTTCAGTTCACTCCAGACGGTAACGTCATGGCAAGGGCTATAAACCCAGAGACTGGAGAGATGGGTGATCTCATGGGATTTGAAAACCTTCCTCAGAGAGAAATTGGAAGTCAGAACTTTTTACCTGACACGCAGGTTCTTACTCCAGCAACAATGATGGATTTGGCTGGAACCGCTGACGTCCAAGTAAGGCTTAAGCAGCTGTACGCTGGACTTCTTGAAGACTCTGGAGAAGTGATGTACAACGGGAAGCTCACCAATGTGAACGACATGGATGCGCTTCAGAAGATGAACTATATGTCAGACCTGTACTTCCAAGACATGGTTGGCAGAATGACGCCAGATGGTACATGGAAACCAGCTCCTAACAACTCTGAAGCACGCAAGTTTAGAAGAAGTCTTGCTAAAGAGATGGGCTTGTCTGGGGATGAAGCTAGAGCCTTTATCGAAGGTGATGTACAGTCTATGATGGAGACAAACCAGGGTCAGGCTAACTTCAACGAAGCTCAAAGACACTGGAGAGAGGTTACTCGTCAGTCGTTTGTTAAGCCCACAACTACGACGACTGGTAGAGGTGCAAAACAACCTGAACCACCAGACTACATTAAAAACAGATATGTTGTCAACCTTCAAGATCTATCTGAAGAGGATAGAGCTTTTGCAGGCCTTATGGGTCCATTTGATCTTGAGCAAATAAACGGAGATGGTCTTGAAAAGCCAATAGAAATAAAGGCTTCAAGGGCGTTTGAGATGGAGGGTGTTCCAACAGAAAAGGCAAACTATGAGATTTATGGTGCCGCCTTCCACGAAGGCAACTTCATCGCCAGAGTTCAAATACCTAAAGTTGTTGTAACTACTGACCCCCTAAGCGGTTCAACGGAAGAGAAGGTCGAGTATGTAACTAGGGATGTTGTTGTATCCCCAACGTCTATTGGTTGGAGAAAAGAAATCTACAACAACCTCCTGAACAACAGTAGCGATCTTTCAATGGCAATGGCTGGAAGATATAGCAACTGGGCATCAGAAGCAGCAACAGAAGCTGGAGTTCCAAGACCTCAATAAAAATACAATATGGATACTAATAACCCTATAGAAGAAGGTATTCTAAAGCTAGTCGAAAAGGGATATTCGGCAAACGATGTTTACAACATCATGACTCAAATTGGATGGATACCCGAGGAGGTTCAGCTGTCCATGAATCAAATTTACGAGCGGAGGGCTAAAGAAAACGAAGATGTCGCTCGACAGAGACAAGAGGCGATTGACCAAATCAGCGCATCTTACGAAGACTTAAAAAAAAAAGCAGAGCCACAACAGTCCGATTCCTTCTTTGGGACATTTCCTGGGGAGCCTTCTGTAGAATTAGACGCGCTCGATGAGCTAGACTCGCAGGTTCTAAGTAATGTTGCAAAAAGCAACATGCTTGGGAATATAAATAACGGTGCGAGCGCTCTTATGAAGAGCATAGAAGAGCTAAATGAGCTTAAGTCGTCAATAGGCGACCCGTCTATGCCAAGTGAGCAAAGAAGATCTGCTGAAAAAAGGATTCAATCACTTGAAAACAGCATTCAAGCGAAGTACGACAACATGCGAAGCGACTTCAGTAACGCTTCAGCAATGGGGGTGGATCTCAACTGGAACCTTAGTCTTGACTTGGATCAAGAAAGGGTTGATACAAACCCGTATAGGGACTTTATTGTTGAGGCTCACATGGCAGAGAGAAAAGAATCTGACGCAATAAGAGATCTCGGTAATAGCGCCGCAAGTACCTACAAGGAGTTTATGGGTGTTGACTTCCCAGAAATAGAGTCTATTGGCGATCTCAATGATCAGCTAATAACCATGTCTTTTAACAGAGGTCTGGACAGAGCTAGAATAGAAGACGAGTCTTATGGTGATCCTTATGAGGATTACAATATAGAAGATTACGAAAGCTCATTGGAAGATCAATCCATGATTGGAAGCATGGGGAGACAATTCGGATCTATGCTTGGTGGGATATTTTCAGGTAATGCTCAGTTCTTGTTAGATCTGGGCGAGTACATAAATGAAAACCCTCATTTAAAATACATCTCACCGCACCTGTCTAACCTAGGTATGATTCAGCAGCTTTCTGAAGGGGTGAACCGAACTACTGGATTTGACACCAAGGCTGAGCTTCTTGACTACAAGAGGAGGCTGAGAGCTGAGGATGCCGCAAGGTCAAGAGCTAGAGACAAGGAGCTATGGGAAAACCCAGTATTCTGGGGGAAGGGTATGACAGAGAGGGATGAGATAATACTTGAGCAGCTAAATTCAGGGGCCATCAGTCAAGCAGAAGCGATTGAGCTATTTGCTACAAACCTGTATCAAGGGATTGAAAACACCCTACCATCAGCGGTTTACTATGGTGGACTCTCTATGATGGGGCCAATGGGTATGGCGGGTGTTGTAGGCTCTGCTGGAAGCGCTAAGTACGGAGACCTAAATCTAGACAGACCTGACTTAAGCTTTGGAGAAAAGGTGGTTATTTCTGGGGTTGTGGGGGGAGTTGAAGGTGTTGTAAACCGTTTCTTCAGGGGCGCAGAGAAGATGGTGGTTTCTCCAGCAATGAGAACTATTGCTCCAGCAGCAATTAGAGAGATGGGGAAGAAGGCTGTAAGGCAAGGGGCTGCAAGTAGATTCTTTCAGAATAACGCTCTTGGAAGCATACTTGGCGAGGGCTTCGAGGAGGGGATTGCTTACCTTGCGGAGCTTGGCATCACAAATGCTGTGGATGCTGCGGCTGGAAGAGAAACAGAGCGTTTTAGCATGTACGAGCTTCTGGATCAGGTTCAAGCTGGCATGCTTGGAGGTGGGGTTTTTGTTGGTGCAGGCTCGCTCGTAAAATCAGCAGCGAACAGAGGCCACTACGAAACACGAAACAGAAAGCTGTATCTTCAAAAGGCTTCTTCTGAACTCAGACAAAAGATAAGCTCCATGCCTTACGGGGCTGAGAGACAAGAACTAAGAAGGCAGCTATATAACCTTAACCGAGAGTACCGAGACCTTTCTGCACAAGAGGTTTTGACTTACGGAAAGTTTTCAGCTCAAGACAGATCTAAAATAGCAAAGCTCAACAGGGAGATAGCTTTTGTTGAGGACATGATAAAGTACAAGCGTGACGCAGCTGGAATAAGGTTGAACAAAGATCAGTTAGATGCGCTTGAAACTAGACTAAGTGAGGCTATGGATCTTAAGAAGTCCATTGAATCAAAGTACGACTCAGTAGACAAAACCGCTTCAGACCTATCTAAAGAGGAAAAGACTACTGCTGAGGATGTAAACGGAAACGAAGTCGAAACAAAGTCTAAAAGAAAGCCAAAGGCTGAAGCCCAAAAGAAAAAGCAAGAAGCCAAGCAACCAGCAGAGAATGATTCTGAATCAAAAAAAGCTGCTGTAGCTGCAGAGTTCGATGAAACCAAAGCAGAGGAAACACCTGCTGAGGAGGCACCTGCCACAGAAGTGGCACCAACTGAAGAAACAGTAACTGAAGAGGCACCTGCTGCTGAAACAGTAGATGTAAACGGAGAGGCCTACGAGGTGTCTAGAGACCCAGATACTGGAGAGGTAACGGAGGTTGTTAAGAAGTCAACAGGAAGGAAGGCTAAAGCTGGAAGCAAAAACTACAACGCCGCAGTCGAAGCATCTTCACCTAAGCAACAAACAGAAGCTCAGCCATCAGAGACTGAGGCTCCTGCAGAGGCTCAGACAGCACCTCAAGAAAGAACAGAGGCAGACGTTATCGCAGAAGGCATAGATATTGACACCAAGAAAGGCCTTGACTTGGCCGACAGGAACACCGTCGGTGAAGGTGAAGGTAAGTTTTCTATTGAAGCTGCAAGCGCCCTGGGAAGGCTCGTGAAGTCTTTCGATCTTATGCTTGAAAAGACTGGGACAAAAGTGATAGGGTTGTCTCGTGCGAAGTTCGATGAACTGGCACAGATGAGAAATCCAGAAGCTTTTATAGCCATCAAAAATAAGGGTAACGAAATAGGCGGTTTTTATGATGTCGTTGGAAACCGCATAATACTTCCTACTGACTCAAGGGCTTCTGATATACAGGAAGAATTTGCTCACGCTATGTTCCTTCCTATTATAAATGGAAGAGCAAACCCAGAGGTGCAAACGAAGCTCTACAATGAGCTTATGGATACTATAGAGGACATCAGAAAGTCCAATCCAGAATCCAAGTTCGTAAAAGACATGGACGACAGGAAGAAGTCTTATGAAGATATTAAAGACGAGCTGAAGCGCAGAGAGGAAATGATCATGGGTTATCTCCTTGGGTACAAGGACCATAGAAAGGAGCTCCAGCCTAAGTCTGGCCGCATAAGACAGATCATTAACAGTGCATTTAAAGCCCTTGGTCAAAAGGGTCCATTGGTACTTAAAACAGACTCTGACCTTAATGCGCTGGCCGAAGCCATGGTTGCTGCGTCAGAAGGCAGGGCTGTGGATGTAGAGGCAACGCAAGAGCAAGTTCAAGAAGCTCAGCAAAGAGCAAGGACTCCATTCCGCCCAGAGGACGTCAAGCAAAGAAAGGGTGAGTCTGATGCCAAGTACGCTCAGAGACTTGAAGACATGGTCACCGAGGCGACTGGAATCAAGACGGGGGAACAGGTGTCTAGAGAAGAGAGCGCTCAGGAAGTGGAGGTGGATCAAGATCCGTCTATTGACGACTTGTTTAGCATAAGGGGTAGAAAGAATTTTGACTACCTAAAGGATACAGAGGTTTTCTACACTCACTATCCTACCGTTGGTGCGGAAGACATCATAACCGTAAGCAGCAAATACTCAACGCCTGGGTTCCAAAAGTCAGTAAAAGTTAACGACTATTTCCACTTTAGAAATTGGTATAACAAAGAGACTGGAAACCAAAGGGCCACTAGAGTCACTGATATGTTTTACATCGACAAGAACGGTGTAGCAAGAAACATAAAGCCACCCAAACCAAAGGTGGATAAAGACGGGAAGGCGGTGTACATGCAGATCCCAATGAGTGGTCACCAAAGAAAGGTGGCTAAAGCAAGGCAGGCTGAATCAAGGCAGACCGAAAGGCTAGAAAAAGCAAACGAAATATCTAGGCAAGCAAGCGCTACATGGAGAAGGCTTCCATGGCACAGCATGACGAATTTCGATGACTTTGCACCAAGGCTTCCAGAGGGAAAGAAATACATGGATCTAACATCGTTTGACAAAATCAGATACAAAGAAATTCAGCGAGAGAACTTGATGCTCGCCGAAAGACTTAACATGTCTAGAGAAGATTTTGAGAACGTAGCGATAGAAGATGGTGCTGTGGTTCGCGGTGAAACTCTTGGGATGAGAAACCTGTCAAAGGGGGTCAGCCCAGCTGCTCACCCAGAGATATTTCAAGCCAGCAATCAGCAGCTTTCAGAGGAGGCTAATGATGGGGAATCTATTGGAGACCTTTTCGCAATCAAGAAGTCACGTCCAGCCGTTGAAGATAAAAAGACGGGTCACGTAATGACTGATGCTCAGATGAAAGAGGGTGGTTTTGAAGAGGGTAATTTGTCTGAGGTAGAGGACGCTGTGCTTCTTCGAGTCTTTGCTTACGACAGAAGCCTTGCTTCTATGTTTAAAAGAGTGTTCTCTGGAATAAGGGCTTGGAGTAAGCCTATGCCTGTAAGGGACATTCCAGGCAAGAGTGTTCTTTCTACACACGTCAATTCAAAGATGGTTGAGGCTGAGATAACTGTGTTTACAAGAGCAGCGTTGAAGCATCTAGAAGAGACTGGCAATACAAAAGGAAGGATATCGGTGGGCATATCACCACTCAGTATAAAGAATGTGTTCAGAAATCCAGACGTGTTTAAGTCTATTACTGACACAGTAGCTTTTGCTGTTTCAAAAAACCCAAACAAGTTTAGATTCGACGCAGTTAGATTCCTTAAAAAGCATTACCCAAAAATATCCCAAGCAGTAGAAAACAGCAGGGGCACGGTTTCTCTTTCTCCCGAGGCTCAAGAAGTTATTAGGTCGAAAAAGCAAGACTCAAAATACATATCCGACGAAGTTATAATTGAACTCTTGCAGTTTATGGGCAACAACAATGAACTCATGAACAGAGCTGAAGGCGACACAACCTTTGACTTAAGAGAAAGTATTCTTGACGAAAAGATTGTTGACCTGTTTTTTGAAGCCTACAAGGTTAAGTATCCTGGAGCTAGAATCCCAAAGAGAGATTATAAAAGAAAGGACGACAAGGTATTTAGAGTTGCTGAGTTCTTTAACGATCCACTCTTTTTGAAGCAAAAGCACGGAACTCTTATTGGGTATAAGAATTTTGAATACGAACTTGTGGAGGACCCTGGGGGCACCAAGTTCCGCGACAAGGACGGTAAGTCTTGGAAAATAAAAGGGTTGTCCTCTCACATGATCAAGCCAGGCCAAACTGGTCAGGTGGGGCAATTCAGGTTCGCTCTTATAGCGGATAGCAAAAGTATAGGTAGAGGCAAGATCCTTAAGGAGCAGCCATACATAGAGACGATTTCAACAGAATATGAGGACGTTTCTAGATCTGAAATGCGCAGCAAGGGCAAGGCTGGGTACACCATAAAGCAAGAGTATGGACCTAATCAAGACGCTGGCGATATGCCTTCTATTAGGCCAAAAATGCAGAAGGTAGAAACGGATCAAGGTACTTTTGAGATGTCTGACCTTACAGGATTCCAGAGATGGAGAAACCTGTGGATAAGAAGGCTTGTAGACAAGTACAACGACATATTCGACATACAGAAGGCTATTGAGTCTCAGGCTGGGAGGGTTTCTCAGTCAATGGACTTTAAGATGAAGGAAGAGCTCATGTACGGCAAGGCCGCCGAAGAGCTCCTCAAGCTGGACAAGAAGGTTGATGAGATAAAAAAGATCATGAAGGAAGATGGGGTTTCTCTTTCTGAAATCAACGACTACTTGTATGCTCTTCACGTCCCAGAAAGAAACAGAGTTATAAAGCAAAGGATTGAAGAAGAAAACGAGGAGAGAGCTAAGCAGAAGAAGAAGCTTAAGCCTGTAAATGAAGCTGGGTCTGGAAAGACCAACCAATGGGCAGAGGAGACGTTGGCAAGCTTTAGTGGATCAAAGAAGGCCTCTCTTGATAAGATAGCCAAGAAAGTCAGAGATATACAAGACAACACTAGATCTACGATGGTTGGATTTGGCTTGGAGTCAGAGGAAACCATACAAGCGTGGAACGACATGTTCGACAGCTATGTCCCTCTGGCTGGCATAGCTATAGACGAAGAGAGCTCAGCCACAACCTCATATCCAACGGGTGGAGCTGGGTTGTCTGTATTTGGTCCAATGACAAAAAGAGCTAAGGGACGTAAGTCAGCAGCAGAGAACATACTTGCTCAGGTCATTGCTCAGAATGCCGCGACTCACGTAAAGTCAAGGACTAACGAGGCCGTAAGATCTTTGTACGAATTAGCAGAAGCCAACCCCAACCCAAGGGTGTGGGAGGTTCTTGACGAAGCCAATTCCATTGACCCTCATGTGGTGTCAGTAAGAGTTGATGGAGAGCAGAAGTTTATAAGGTTCAGAGATGCCAGCAATGCGGAGGCGCTCAGGAACATGAACCTACCAGAAACAAACCTTTT
>Ga0181577_10004506_pt1 | contig 10754 bp, 10 predicted proteins | sample 101ome_21_FD_132468 | JGI IMG/M metagenome (GOLD analysis project Ga0181577, IMG submission 132468) | Coastal salt marsh microbial communities from the Groves Creek Marsh, Skidaway Island, Georgia - 101413BT metaG (megahit assembly) | ecosystem: Environmental > Aquatic > Marine > Intertidal... | reverse complement strand
TCACGCTGCCTCCATGGGTGCGCTCACCTTTGAAGTGGAGAGCGTGGCTACTCAGCCTCCACTCACCCTTGCGGCGAACCTTATCCTACGCCTTGACCCCGTTGACGAGAACGTGCAAGGTAGCGCAGAATACTACACCGATTTGCGCATGGACCGGTTCCACCAAGAAGCCGTGGCATCTCCTCCGCCCGGTGAAACGGTCTATGCGATAGAATACTCTCACATTCCAACGGGTCTCGAAAGTGCCGTTGCGTATGAACTTGAATTGTGTGGGGCGGAGCGGTTGATCGACCTCGACGAATTGGAGCAAAACGAATCGCTTTTCGAGTGGACCTTTGCCATCCGCGTTGACAACACCGATTTCCCGCTTGATTTGGAACAGGCTTGTGGCTCCTCCTCTCTTGGCGCCGAATCAAGGATAACGCTCCCGACCCGTCAACCCTGGGTCACAACCGATCCAATACAGTTGGTGGTCAAATCCCCTGAGTCACCGTACATTCTTGCCGGCGACGGATGGGACTTGACCTTCAGATTGTACAACCCCGATGAGAACAACGGTTACACGAACTACGATGAAGAAACTTTCACCTACAAACTCGCTGTGTTCTCCGACCCCGCCATCGTCGCTCAAGGCCCGACCGACCCTGACGCCTTCTTTGAGGGTCAAGAAACGACCTATTCCGTCGTCGTTGAGAACCAGGGCACCGCACAAGCACTCGGCATTACCGCCGCTCTTGATTGCCATGGTGATGTGGAAATCTTGTCCAACCCAGAGATGCTCCCAATTCTCGGTGACAAAGCAGAACACACCTTCACTTGGGAGGTGCGACCAGCCACCATCGACTGGTGGTCTGTTTCAAAGGACATTCGGTGTGATGCATCCCTGGCCTACCTCTACGTCGGCGATGGGAACAACGAGGCGAACGACGTCTCACAAGGTGTGGAACTTGGCGAGGAAACTGTGCGCTCTTGGTCCCCTGACCTCTCGGTAGCGTTCATTGCGTGTATCGTCGCCTTCCTGCTTTCCTTCGTCTTCGTCCGTCTTTCTTCACAATCTGAAAAGTGGCAACTTGGTGGCGTGTATGCTGGTGTTCTCGGCTTTGGCTTTGCCTTCCACCTGTTCCAAGTCACCTATTGGGGTCCGATCGTTTTGTTGGCCGGAGCCCTTTGGATTTGGAGAATGACATGGAAGTCCAGCGAAGAGTTCCGATTGATTCACGAAGATTATCAGCGAGCCCGAAAAGGCATTTCAACCGTTTATTCTGACCACTTCGCAGCCCTCACGGACAGTCGCCGCCAGTTGACCATTATTCTCTCCATTCCTGTTCTCGGTATGCTTGCGATTGTGCTCGGTCTTCCTCCACAATTGGACACCAATCAAGACAACCTCGTGGTGATGGCTGCGTATTTCTTTGCCATCATGTTGGGCGTTTGGTATTTACTCAAGCGTTCGGACAAGTTGTACGGCAACCTCTACGGCCGAATGACGGATGCTGAAGTGAAGTCCATCAGAATCGAGCGTGACCTCAACGACCCAGCGCGCCTGCTCAATGACCTCGCCGAGGACGGCCTTGACTTCGGGGCCCTGTTTGGCGGCTCAAGTACTGGTGCGGCTACGGGTGCACCCACAGGCGGAGCAACCGACGGACAGGACTCTGACAAGCAACCTGTTGCAGACATTGAGTTCGGTACGGCAACGGAGGTGGAAAGCGATGCCTGATGACGAGACGATGGTGATGGACATGCCGGAGGACATGATCGCCCAGGACCGTGCTGAACGAGAGCGCGGCATCTTGGAAGCCTCCCAAACGCTTGAGCGAATCGCCCGACAGGCCGCACGCCGAGAGAATCCTTCGTTGGCAGAGACGGAGATCGACCTTTCCGAAGCAAAGGTCTACCTCAACATTCACCAGCTCTCAAAGGCAAAGAAGAGCATCAAGCGGGCTGAGCGGACCCTTGAGGAACTGGAGGAGGATGTCCTCACCCTACGCCGTAGCATCGCCATGCTCCACCGTTTGTTGGTTCACAAGCACATCACACTCGAGGAGGCAGAACGTATCCTCTACAAACTCCGCGAAGCCACAGCAGCGGCCGAAATGGGTGACATTCGTGCCTCAACCAGTGAAGTTGAGGACCTCCTTGAGGACATGATCGGAGGCAACACCTCAACGTTGAATCCCTTCTTGTTCCGACACTTCTGGATGGGCGTTGACACCCGATGGCCAGCCGGTGGTGAGTCCGGTGTGCTGCTCGTTCGCATCATCAACGACGGCCCCATTCCTATGCCGATGCTCCGATTGAAGCCGCCGGTTCCGGAGGGGTGGACGGCTACACCTGCCAACGTTGACCTACCCATCATCGCACCGGGTGGAAACATTCCTCTTCGGTTCGAGATTCGGCCAGACTTCCGTTTGAGTTCCGAAGATATCCCGCTCACACGCAAACTTTCGGTGGCGACTGCCTACGAAATGCGCTCAGGTGAAATTACCGTGACCATGCGCGTCCAAAACCGTTCCATGGAACCGCTATCAGAGGTTCTCTTGACGCCCTGGATTCCTGCTGGATTCGCTGCGGAAGAAGTTCCGTTCATCCGCACCCTCGCTCCAGACGAAGTGGCTGTTGTCCGCATGCCCCTTCGCATCAACCTCGGTCAAGGAGGCGTTCTTTGACCCCATCCGATTCCACCCGCAGAGGCGGGAGGATACAAAACAAAAAATGGTGAAAAACATGAAAAACGAAATGAAGAACGAAAACCGCGACAACGTTGCGGCCATCGGTATTGGTGCAATGATTGTGTTCATTGCATTGATCTTGGTCGCAGCGGTGGCTGCTGCTGTCATTATCCAGACAGCAGAGAAGCTGCAACAAAACGCACAAAGCACGGGTGAAGAAACCACGGACCTCATGGCATCGAAGATTTCGGTGTTGAGCGTGGTCATCAGCGCAACCTCGGAACTGACGGTGACCTTTGAATTGGCACCCGGCTCCGACGGCATTGCCGCTGGTGATGTGGACTTCAACGTGCACTGCCCCGGCGCAACACCTGCTGTGCTGTCTGGCAGTTTCGGTGGTACCGGGGCTGGTGGAACCGCATCAGCCGTGTTCGGTACCGCTGGTGTGAGCCCGATGGAGCCCGGAGCAACCTACTCTGTGACCATCAACACGGGTACTGCAGAATGCCAGCCATCAGCGAACGACGAAGACACGCTACTGATCCAAGCAGGCTCAGGCGGTTGGACTTACGAAGTCCTCCAGTACAGCGGAAGCGCAACAGTCGGTGAGGTGGTTGCATGAAGACCAACGGAACCAACGCTCGTAAAGACGACACCCTCGGTGCTATCGGTATCGGGGCCATGATCGTCTTCATCGCTTTGATCCTCGTTGCAGCCGTTGCCGCAGCCGTGATCATCCAAACCGCAGAAAAACTCCAGCAGAACGCTCAAGCCACCGGTGACGACACCGCTGAGCAAATGAGTGGAAAGGTCATGCTGAATGCCGTTTACATCGGTGCAGGTGGTAACAACCTCGAGCTGTACGGGCGCTTGTCGCCCGGTAGCGACGGTGTTGCTGCTGTCGCTGACATCGGTTTCCAGATCTTCTGTTCCGGTGGTAACTCCGACGAGGGCTCCGTCAACGCCGTTCTCGACATGGGAACGCGCTCCGGTGCAACCACGCCTCTCGAGGCCGGTCAAGCCTACATCTTCCGGATTAACCTGAACAACTGCGCCGTTCCAACCACCGCTGAGGACCACACCTTGTTCCTTCACGTGGCCAACGGCGGTACCACGCTTGAAATTCTGCAGTACGACGGAACCACCACTGAGGGTACACCCATTGTCTGATTGTTCCGGGATTCGAGATTCGTCTCGAAACCTGGAGGAGGAATCACGATGGCATGGCCATTTAGTGGAAACTCAGGCGGAGGAAAGAGCGCAGACCAATCACTCACAGAAGAACGACTCAAGATTTTGTCCAACGTGGCAATAGAGCAGGTTCCTTTCCCTGAACAGGGGATGTTGAGCGAAGAGGATGCTTGGACCATCTCGCCAGGACCAACCCGTGCACGCATCAACAGCCAGAATTCCATCCCGGATGTGGCGACGACGATCAACCCAGTGGCGCCACCCGCCCCTGTGGTTCAATCGGCTACCGTTGATACATCGGGTTTGGAGCGACTGATCAGCAGTCGCCTTGACATGGTTGAAGACGTGCTCCGTATGGTTGAGATTCGCCTTGAAGAGGGAACCTCAGCATCGAGCGGTTCATCCGATGATGACCACGACGAGAATGAAGAGGATATGCCCGGTTCAACCGGGGATCGAATCATCACCTCTGAGGGGGAAGTCGTCGACGTTCAGGGACAAGCCAGAATGATGGAACACGATGCAGCATCGCTCGTGGATCTGTATGAAGCCCAGGCACTTGCGGCAAATCCGTTCCTTGTTGCACCTGCGGGCGGAGGTCAAACTTCCGCCAATTCAACAGGCGCACCAACGGTTGCTGCCCTCTTGCTCGACAACATGTCAGGCATGGCAGCGGTGAGTTTCACGCAGAAAGCCATGGATTCGGGGATGTTGAGCCCAGAAGAGGGCAACGCCATTATGGCCATTGTCCAGTTGGCTGAACCTGGGGACGCTGAAACAGCGCTCGAAGACCACCTGTCTCACAAGAATTTGCTTGTCTTTTCTGCCCTGGTTTCATCATGGCGGCAGATACAAGTCCTTCGAGGTGAAGAGTAGATGGGAGCGTCGGTTGGAATTGGTGGACTGATCGTGGGGGTTGCGATGCTTGTCGTGTTCTCCATGGCGTATCAGTCCATAGCGATGCAAATCGATTCGGGTTTGGACCGAATCGAGAACGCTGAAACGCCAATTCCAGCCTTTTCCGTCGACGATGCAACCCTTTGGGAGGGTGCAGTGGTCGCTTTGGATATCGCCAACGGCGGCTCTGGATACTCAGCCGGAGGCACGCTGGCCGCCCAAAGCGGAAACGGTGGATTTTCCGGAACCTACACCATCAACCCTGGTACAGGGGCGATAACCTCCGTGGTCATCACCAGCCACGGAAATTACTCGTCACCCCCTACCATTGTTGTGTCCGGTGGAGGTTCGGGAACATCCGCTCAATTCACTCCTTGGCTTGGCAACGTTGTCTACATGAACGCAACCAATACGGGAAGCACAACCATCGGTCACGACGAAATGTGGCTCTTTACCAACGGTTCAGGACCAACGGCCTTCGATACCGTTTACACGAGTTCCATTGGGTCTTCGAACTGGTATTCTGGAGAGACAGTCTCCTTGCAATGGAGAAATGCGACCAACATTGGCACGAATCGTCTGGCGTTGACCGTCGGTGCAGTGTCCATTGGTGCCACACTTGCATGAGGTGATGGAATGGCAGACGGCGGTACCTCGGCGATGATTATGCTCGTGACTGGGCTGCTCATAGCCGGAGGTGCAGGCGTTCTTCTCATCGACCAGTGGGAACAAGCGACCCGTAACATGCAAACCAATGAACAAAAACGTGCTGAGGCAGAAAATTACGACATTTCCTTTGCAGGTGATCCGATGATGGTCTCGTTTGATACAAACACGGGTGGTTCCAATGAAATCACCTTCTACGTGCAGAACACGGGCCTCTCCGAAATGAGCACCACCTATCAGGTGTTGATCAACGGGAACGAGCCAGCGAGCACTTCCGAATCGGTCGTACCTAGCGGCTCCGATTGGGTTGCAGGGTCACTGTTGGAGGTCACCGTAGGGGATACCTCGTATTCCTCATTGAGCGATGGAGATGACATTCTCATCTTCTTTATTGGTCAATCAGAACGTTCGCCGTTGGGTTTCCAACATGTGGTCACTATGGATGTGGAGGTGAGATTGAATGAGCTTTGATGAAGATCCGTTCATGGTTGCTCACAAACCCATCGAAGACGGCTTCCCCTTTGAGGTGGAAACGGATTCGCTGGCCGACTCCATGGGTGCCCGGCTCCCCAACCGCTCGTTGTACCTCATACAGGGTGCCGTTGGTGCAGGCAAATCACTTGTCTCTCAACGACTTGTTCACGGTATGGTGCACAACGGGGTGAAAGTGCTGGTTGTCACCACTGAACTGACCACCCGTGGGTGGATCGAACAAATGGAAAGCATCGGTTATGGTGTCACCGAACACATTCGCGGTGGCAAACTCATGGTCATCAGCCGTTTCGGTACCATTGCGCAAGCGCGCCATGACGTCTCACTGAGCGATGTGTTGGCAAGTCCTGCGGTGCCCGCAGCCGACGTGATTGTCTTTGACTCAGCGAGTTCACTCATGCCGTCGGACCTCGATGAGCAAGCCCGATTCAATCTGGTTCAGACACTTCGGAAAGTGGCCTCTGATGGGCGCTCGTTCCTGCTGTGCGTGGACCCCGATGAAATGGATGGGAAATTGCTCCACCAACTTCGTACATCGGCTGAAGTCGTTCTTGACATGGATACCAACATGATTGGCGGTACCATCAACCGAAGCATCGTCGTGACGCGTTTCTTGCGAGCCGCAGGCCCAATCACCACCTCAATCGGTTGGCGTGTAGAGCCTGGCATGGGCTTCATTGTTGATATCACGGCGGTGAGCTGAGGAGGGAAGTATCATGAGCGACGAACCACGTTTTGCCAAGGGCGACCTCAACGGCGTCATGGCTGCATATCCTCACGTTGCTGACTGGGTTCGAGATTTTGAAATGCGTTACGGGTCTCGTCCAATTTACTACGGTCCGCTTGACCGAGATGCCAAAAAGCAACGACCGCTGAACCTCATCTACGTCACCCGCGAGCCAATTTTTGTTCACATTTACGAGCCACCTGCCGACGAAGACGGCGGCGGTACCATCCTTTGGTTCGGTCTTGAGCCTCAACTGACGGAGGAAGAGGAAAACATCCGCCGTGAACTGATTGAAACGCTGCTCCAAGAAGCACCCACCGCACCTTCTTTCACCACAGACAACGAATTCGAGAACATCCTGCAACAGATGATTGAGCGATACACCATTCTCGATTCGGAAGCAAGCAACCTTGTCCGTCGGCAGGGTCGGATGTGGGAACTTGTGGGAATGGACGACAAACGGTTGACCGTCTCGCAAACCCAGCGAGAACGCTTGACCTACGTCGTTGTTCGTGACTTGATCCGAAACGGGCCGCTCGAACCTCTGCTTTCCGATGAAATGTTGGAAGATATTCACTCCGTCGGCTTGAAGCACATCCACATGGATCACAAGGTGTTCGGTATGGTCACCTCAAACATTCGGTTCAGAGAGCGGGAATTGCTCTCTCGGTATTTGCGAGCCATGTCGGAACGTATTGGCCGTCCTGTTTCAGACAACAAACCCATCATTGACGGTGTGCTGCTTGACGGCTCCCGTATCAACATCATTTTCTCGGACGACGTTTCCATGCTCGGGCCGTCGTTCACCATCCGTAAGTTCGCCGAGGAGACCATCTCGGTGATTCAACTCATCAAATGGGGCACGATGTCTGCGCAACAGGCGGCCTACATTTGGATCTGCCTCGAGTACGGCATGTCTGTTCTAGTATCGGGAGAAACCGCATCCGGTAAAACCACGACCTTGAATGCCATTCTCCCCTTCATCGATCACAACGTGAAGATTTACTCAGCCGAAGACACCCCTGAGGTGAAGGTTCGCCACAAAATTTGGCAGCGTTTGGTCACCCGTGATGCCAAGAACGAGGAATCCCGGGTTGAAATGTTCGACCTGCTCAAGGCGGCTCTGCGTAGCCGACCTCGCTACATCATCATCGGTGAGATTCGTGGTGTAGAGGGTGCGACAGCGTTCCAGGCTATGCAAACGGGTCACCCCGTAATTGCTACCTTCCACGCATCGTCCATTGTCAAAATGATTCAGCGTTTCACGGGTGACCCCATCAACGTCCCGATTCGTTTCTTTGACAACCTCAACTTCGCCATTTTCCAAGAAGTCGTGGAAGCGCCCGGTGGCGGTATTGCCCGTCGTATTACAGGAATTGACGAGGTTATCGGCTACAACAAGCATAGCGACGGTGTGTTGACCCGTGGTATGTTCGAATGGGATCCTGTCAAAGACAAGCACTACTTCCGTGGTATGTTCCAGTCGCACTTGTTGGAAAACAAGATTGCGGCCATGGCGGGGTTCGCGAACAAGCGCGACATCTACGACGAGATGTTGAAGCGAGCCGATGCAATTCAACGCATGGCCGACCGAGACCTGACCCACTACGACGATGTCTTCGACCTCTTGGGCTTGTATTACTCCAACGGGTGGGAGCACTTTGACCGCGCCATCGACACCTGGGTTGGGATCAATCACAAGTGAGGATGATGAGATATGGAGCGCATGCCAATTTGGCACATTGCCCTTCGTCGTCTTGAGATGCCGGTTGGCCGTTTTCTTGGCCTCTATGTAGCCCCCATTGTCGTGGCTTCGTTTCTCGCTGGAATTGCGGTCGTGGCGTTGACTGGCGGCCTGGCCGAAGGTGCCTTGTTCGCAGGCTTTACCGGCGTTCTGTTTGTGATTCTTCTTGGGTTGATGGCCACGGTCGCTGCGATTGCGTTTCCTGTTCTTGAGGTTCAGCGGTCGGCCACGCTCATTGAAGCCGAGATGCACATGTTCATCACCCGCATGGGCATTCTTTCCATCGGTGAAGTCGGTGCACAATCCATTTTTGACATTCTGAAGCAAATGAGGGATTACGGCGAGTTGGCGTCCGAGGTCAAGCGCATTGAGACGTTGGTTGACAAATGGCACACATCGCTGCCCGAGGCTGCCCGAATTGTTGCCCACCAAAGTCCAAGCCCGCTCTGGTCGGATTTCCTCGATAGGATGGCGTTCTCAATAGAGGCCGGTCAACCCATCGACGAATTCATGCGCTCTGAACAGGAGACCATCGCTGAGCAGTACAACACACTCTACGACACCCGTTTGGAATCGGTTGACACCCTCAAGGAGATCTATGTGTCTCTTGTGACTGCGGGACTGTTTGGTTTGGTGATTGCAGGCATTCATCTCGTGCTCTTTGAGGTCGGTGGTGTCGACGATACGCCCATCGAAATCGCCAGTCGTTTGCGGTTCCTCTTGCTCGCATCCATGGTCTTTCTCTTTATTCAAATCGGTGCAGTGTTTGCCTTCCGTGCCACCATTCCGAAAGATTTGACATTCGCCAGAGATGAATTGGATACGCCCTTTAGAATCAATTTCCGGCGTTCGCTTTTACTGTCGGGCGTCATCACCATCGGGTTGCTTGTCCTTGCCACCTTCACGCTGATTTGGGTTTGGGATACGCTGACGTCCCAGTGGGATAAGTACGGCTTGTTGTTCGTCGCAGTCCCTTTTTCACCGTTGCTTATTCCTGCCATCCTGGTCCGTCGGGAGGAGTCCCAAATTCAGCGGAGGGACGAGACCTATCCAGATTTTATTCGTGCACTCGGTGGTACCGCTCAAGCCCGTTCGGCTGAACCTTCGGCCACCATCAAGGCTCTGCGCGGCATCGATTTTGGTATGCTGGACAACTCCATCGACCGCCTGGAGAAGCGTTTGTCGACCAGGATCGACTCCGACCGCGCATGGGATTACTTTACCGCAGACACGAATTCAGCGGTGATCTCCCGATACACCCGCATCTACATCGAAGGGTCCCAGTCGTCAGGTAAACCTGCAGAAACGGCGGAAATGGTGTCTCGTTCGGTAGGAAATTTGCTTTCTCTCCGCAATCGTCGAGCGCTCTCAGCCAACACGATGTGGGGTGTTGCGCTCGGCCTTCTCATCTCAAGCGTCGCCTCATTGAACGTTACCACGGCGATTGTTCTGCAGTTGGGTGATGCCATCGCAGGGGTGGCTTCGGGATTGGTGGACACCGACGTTAGTACGCTTTCGGACTTCGGCGCCGGTGTTGCCCTTCCGGTGATGGAAGATGCTTCTTCGGTTGACGACAACATTCGGATGTTCAAAATCATCATTTCCATCCTCATCTTGATGCAAGTCATCGCTGTCTCATCAATTGCTACTCGCTTGCGGGGCGGAACCAGGACCAGCGCTGTGGGACAAATGATCCAACTGACATGGGTTGCAGGTCTAGCGTCCCTCTTCACAGCCGTGCTGCTTGAGCGTGCAACTAGTTTGTTCAGCGTTTGACGGGCGGGAAGGTTGATACTCCCGTTTGCTCAATGGATGTTCATGCAAGCCCCTTTGCCTCCGCCGACCTCAGGAACAGCCTCACCCTATCAGCCACCTGCTGCAAGCATGGTGAAAGGGAGCATGTACGCCTTTTCGAAATGGCTGATGATCGGCATGGCGCTGTTGGTTTTCGCTTCGGCGTTCGCCCAATTTCCGCTTGCTTCGTCGGTTCCTGACATCGCTGACTACGACATGACCAGCGAAAAGGAAGCTGAGCAATACGACGACGATGTTGACAGTTATGCTTTCCAGTTGTCCTTCTTTGCTGCGCTTTCTGCCATTTTGCAGACGGGCGCATTGACCATGTTGGCTTACGCCTTTGTTCGAGAGGCACAAGAAGAGCAAGGGCAACATGTTGCGATGCGCATCACCCTGTTGCTGGCCGCTGTGGTGTTGGTGACCAGCATCGTGGGTCGCAGTTTCTCACTGTTCTGAGCAAGCGTACCCGTATTGCCCTCGCTAGCGTAGCGATGTAAATCCATTGCTGAGAGGACCGGTTTTCACATGGCTGATTTTTCTTTCACTGGCGTGACCAAGTGTGCTTTTG
>Ga0181577_10004502_pt1 | contig 10757 bp, 7 predicted proteins | sample 101ome_21_FD_132468 | JGI IMG/M metagenome (GOLD analysis project Ga0181577, IMG submission 132468) | Coastal salt marsh microbial communities from the Groves Creek Marsh, Skidaway Island, Georgia - 101413BT metaG (megahit assembly) | ecosystem: Environmental > Aquatic > Marine > Intertidal zone... | reverse complement strand
CTGAACGTGGCGGATTGGGTGGATCGCGAACTCACCAAACCCCTGGGGTGGACGAGTTTTGGCTTCAACCCGCTCGAACGAGGCATGGATGCCGACCTCATTGCCCCCACCGAATTGGACGAGGCGTTCCGAAAGTGCGTGGTGCACGGAACGGTGCACGACCCCGGCGCGGCCATGCAAGGCGGCGTGGGGTGCCACGCAGGCCTGTTTTCCAACGCTTACGACTTGGCCGAGCTTGGCGAGGCTTGGCTGCGCGGTGGGAAGCTCCGGGGCGTGGAAGTGGCGCCCTCGGACGTGCTCGCGAGGTGGACCCAGCGCGGCTTCCCGGAAGGAGACAACCGACGCGGCATCGTGTTTGACAAGCCAGCTCTCGATCCGGACTCCGGACCCACGTGCGACCTCGCCTCGTGGGAAAGCTTTGGGCACACTGGGTTTACGGGCACGCTGTTGTGGGTGGACCCGGCCTACGATTTGGTCTACGTGTTTTTGAGCAACCGAACCTACCCCGACGCCAGCAACACGCGGCTGCTGCGGCTTGACACGCGCACGGAGATTCAGCGGGTGATCTTGGAACATTTGGGCGCCTCAAGCCGTTTTCCTGAAGACTCATGAGCCCGTCCTCTTCCCAGCTTCGCATTGGCATCGTTTGCTACCCCACGTTTGGGGGGAGCGGCGTGGTGGCGACGGAGTTGGGAAAGGCCCTCGCTATGCAAGGTCACGAGGTTCATTTCATCACCTACAACTTGCCGGTGCGTTTGGGCTCGTTCCACCCGCGCGTGTTCTACCACGAGGTGGAGGTGAGCAAGTACCCGCTGTTCGAATACCCCCCGTATGAACTGGTGCTGACAAGCAAGATGGTGGAGGTGGCCCAAACCCACAACCTCAACCTCCTTCACGTGCACTACGCGATTCCGCACGCCAGCGCGGCGGTCAACGCCAAGCAGATCTTGGCCGAATCCGGGCTGCACGTGCCGGTGGTCACCACCTTGCACGGCACGGACATCACGCTCCTCGGCAAGGACCCGTCGTTCAAGCCGGTGATCACCCACGCCATCAACGCAAGCGACGCGGTCACCACGGTGTCGCAGTCGCTGAAAGAGGACACGCAACGGTTGTTTGGGGTGACGCGCGACATCGACGTCGTGCACAACTTCATCTGCCCCAAGCACTTCGACCGACCTGCGGACCTCGAATTCCGTCAGCAGCTCTCGCCTAAAGGGACGCCCATTCTCTGCCACATCAGCAACTTCAGACCGGTCAAACGCATCGACGACGTGGTCAAAGTGTTCGCGCAGGTGCGTGCCGAGCGCGAGTGTACGCTGTTGATGGTCGGCGACGGGCCGGAACGCGGCAACGCCGAAGCACTCAGCCGTGAACTCGGTGTTGCAGAGGATGTCGTCTTCTTGGGCAAGGTGAAAAACCCCATTGAGCCATTGCTGATTTCCGACCTGTTGCTCCTGCCTTCGGAGACCGAGAGCTTTGGGCTCGTGGCGCTGGAAGCCATGGCGGCCGGCGTTCCGGTAGTGTCTTCCAACGTGGGCGGCCTTCCCGAAGTCAACGCCCAGGGCGAAACCGGCTTTTTGCGCCCCGTCGGTGACGTGGACGGCATGGCCCAAGACTGCCTCTATGTGCTTGACGACGCTCACCTTTCGACCTTCCGTGACCAGGCCAAGAGCCGGTCCGAGCTCTTCCACATCGAACGCATATTGCCCCAATACTTCGCGGTGTACGACCGCGCCTTGACCTTGAATCCCGCATGAGCACCTCACGCATCGGAGAACGCATCCTCATGTCCAGCCAGGGAGACCGATGGATGGCCACCGTGGCGAGCACCATCCCCACTTGGCAACGGCAATCGCTGGAGATCTGGTTTGGCGCGTGGATGGGGTTGGGCGTCATGCTCGCCTATGGCGTGTACACCTACCCTGGGTCAGAACGCACCTTCTACCTGATCTGCATGGGGTTTTGGGCCTTCTTCGCCCTCAAAGCATTCCGGGCGGTCCGTTGGCGCCGTTCTGGCCTGGAAGTGATTCAACTGAGTTCGAAGGGCTTGGAGCTGCGGTTGGACTTCGGCAAGAAACAAGGCTCCGCCTCCGTTCACTCGCTCGACTCCATTGAACCTGCCTCCGTCCCTGAACCCAATCCTCGGTCGTTCTTGGAATCCATGGAACAGCAGTTTTGGGTCGTCGGAGGGGACCGCATCCACCTTCAAATCGCTGGCAAAACCCACGTGTTCGGAAAGCAACTTCCTTTGCAAGACGCCCAACAATTGGCCAAGGCCTTCAACCAGAGGCTTTCCAAACTTCAGAAGCAAGGGGCGTAAGGCACTCGCCCGAAGCGCTGGCGAATTGTGGGCCAGCGGCCGCAAACATTTGCAAGCCTGAAAGGGAACCCAAGGCCATCCTTGGGGCATGAAACAACGACTTGGCCTGCGCGCAGCGGGAATCCTTGTGTTGGCCGGCAGCGGCATTGGCTGCCTGCCTGAGGACTGCGCCCCATCTTCTCTTGTGGTGTTGGACGCCTTTGGCGAACCACCTGCGGAAGGATTTGCATTGCTCACCCAATCGACCGGCATGAGCGGCGGCAACCTTCCCCTTGCCTGGGAAACTCTTGGAGACACCCTTCATTGGGACCCCATTTCAGGCCAAGTCACCACGTCTGAAGCCATCCCTTTGAATGCTTGGTGGAGCGTCCATTCGCCTGACCCCATAGAAGGGGACGTGTGGCGAAACGCACGCGTCGAAGTAGCGACGCAAGACACGGTGGTTTTGGCGGTCAAGGTGCCCTTTCACGTGACGGCTCGCCTGCATCGCACGGTTGGAGCGGCCGTGTCCCATTACTCCCTTGAATCTTCAAGCCTGACGGACGCGCCTGCCGTATTGAAAACATGGGAAGAGACATCGGGCACCGTGCAGTCCGACGGCCACGTCGTCGCAACTTCCTTCCCGGCAACCTTGAGGCTGCTTCGCACCACGTCGTCGCCTGCGTCAACACGTCAGGTGGCCACATCGGAAGTCGAATTCATCGGAAGCAAGACAGCCATCCATGCTCACTGGTCCGACCTGGACTTCCACAAGGAACAGCCATGAAAGGAAACATTTGCCATGCGTTGTTTTTGACATGCCTTGTTCAAGCTGCTGACGCCCAACCCTACCTCGCCCCATTGCCTGACGCCCCTCCTTGGCCCCTCGGTTCAGGAGCCGGCTCCTCGGACGTTGCTGTCTATTTCGAAGGCACCCTCGTTCAAGGATCTGCCTCTTTTCGAATGGGTTCGGACAACGTATTTGACCGTCCAGTCATCCTTGTGGAAGGGTTTGATTTTGGATCCGGTTGGAACGAAGACCAGCTCGGCTTTGGCCTCGTCACCTGGACCCGCATTCACGGTACGGACCCTCTGAACTTCCCCATGGGGTTGGATTACCGACCGATGTTGGACGACCTGTACGACGCCGGAGCCGACTTGATTTTCCTTGACTTTGCCGAAGGGACCTCCTCACTTCAATCCAAAACGGCCTTGTTGACACATGTCCTTGGCCTCATCCTTGACCACAAAGTGGGCAACATTCCCGGCGTGCTCGTGGGGGTCAGCATGGGCGGCGTGGTCTCCCGAATGGCTCTCTGCCAATGGGAGACGGAAGGCTCCCCGCACTGCATTGGACAGTACCATTCCATCGATGCTCCTCACCTAGGCGCGACCCTTCCTGTCAGCCTTCAAGCCCTAATTCTAGGTCTTTCCACAATGAGTGAAACAGGCCTTTCTCTTTGGCACGCCCTGAACTCTTCAGCAGCACACCAACTCTTGCAGCACCACATTGCGAACAACGGAATGCACGACGACATCCAAGACGTGCTTTCCAACCTCGGTTGGCCTCACAGAACCTTCAATTTCAATGTGATCAACAGCCGAGAAAATGCGACAGCGCCTTTGACATCTGACCCTCTGCTCCACATCGAATGGGGGTTGGAATGGCCCTGGGACGTAACCACTTGCTTTGTTCAAGCCAACAGGTGGTCCACCCCTCCTTCGTTCGGCACGGCCACGTATGCTCTTCCTGGGGAGTTGTTCGCGCTGAGCGGGACTGACCCTTTGGAGGTCGGCGTTCTTTCTTTCCCACAACCGATGCATGACGCGGAATCAGCTGCGGGCTCCGAGGCGGGGCATGTCGAAGATCTCGCAGCTGCCCTCATGGCAAGCATTCCCTTGCCCGTCATCCATTCCACCCTCCAACCGGGGGCCACCTTTGTTCCTTTCGAAAGTGCCCTTGGCGTGACCGATGAACTTTCCAACCCCTGGAAGGACGTGTCGACAGCCACGCCACTCGAACCTAGAGAAACCCACGCCTCTCTGCCACCCCATCACCGCGACTGGCTTTGGGAACGGTTGCATTCCATCTGGCATGATCCGGAGGCCTGGGCCAACATTCACTCCGAGGAGACGTCGATAACCTTGGGTTGGCAGGAGCCGCACCTGCAAACGCTCCCCGACGGGCTCGTGAAGCAGGAAGGCCGTGTTACCGTGGGGAATTCTGTCGTGCCGTTTGAAGTGCAAACATCCCCCTGTGAAGGCACCCTTCGAGCCGAAAATGGTGGCGAAATCCACATTGGACTCGCCCCTTCGACCTGTGGGAAATTGACGGTTGGCAGCGGAACGAATTTGGTGATCGGGCCTGGTGGGCGCCTCGACATTCACAACGGGTCAACCCTCGTGGTGGAGCCGCACGGCGAGCTTCAGCTTGAGGGCGGCATCGTGGTGGTGCACGACGGAGGGATCCTGGACGTTCAGCCTCAAGGAATGATTGACGCTTCTGGCGGCACGCTCAGGTTGGATGGGAACGAAGCGAGGTGGAACATGCAAGGCAAACTGTCCCTTTCGCCAGGTGAAGCATTCGTCGTGGACAACGAAGGCCAAATCCATTGCCTGCCCGGATCAATCGTGCACCTGCCCCACCTCTCGTCGTGCAAAATCGACCAAGGAGCCGAAGGAGAAATCAGAATGACGGGACAAACCAGCCTGTTGGGATCTGGCAAGCTCGATGTGCACGAGGGGTACGTTCGATTCCTGACCAACGGCACGCTCTCCACTCAGACACCTTCGGAATGGGACGAGGTGGGTTTCGTGGCAGAATCCACTTCAGACATCCACATTCGCACGTCGTCAACGACGACGCTTGACGACTGCCAACTTGGAAACATCCTGTGGAACCACGAATGCGAGGCCAGTTCGCCGTCCTTGTTCAAGCTCAACGACTGCCTCTGGGTGCATGGACGTTGCGCCGTCCAAGGTGGACAAGCTCGACTCACGGACAACCACTTTGACCACGCTTTTGTCGACCTCGATTCGCTCGCCCACCCTTCGCGCCTCTCGGGGAATTACTTCCACATGTCCTTTTACGAATCCACTCCGTCGGTAAGCTTGGGCGACACTCAGCATGAAGTTTGGGTTGAAAGCAACCGGTGGGACGGAGGGAAGGGCTTGGAAGTTGTGAACAGCCGCGCCATCGCCTCATGCAACCTGTGGGAACAATGCCAAACGGCCTTCCTGATTCAAGGCAATTCTCACGGCTGCTTCTCCTCCTCTTGCGGAGGGGGAAGCAACCGATTTCTCAACAACGGCACCCACTTCAAAGTGCTCAATGCGCCCATGCCGCTGCTCGATTTTGGCGACAACCACGTTGGTCTCGTTGCTGAGGAGGTGGTCGCAGGAGAAACCACCCAACCCCTCTCGACGTGGACGGTTCAGGGTGCGAGCTGGGATGTCGGACTCTTGGAAAACCCTTGGTTTAGCCCGATTCCATCAAGCCTCTTTTCCAATGCGTCGGGTGCGTGCATTCCTGTATCGTGCTTTGCTCAGGGAATTGTGGCCGAGTCGGAATGCGATGATAAGGTCTCTGACAATTCACAAACCAAAAACAAGCCTATTCAATGGCTTTGGAACGTGCTGGGGCAATCGGTTCTGTACGACAAGGACGCCATCAATCCGCGGGACTAAAATGGTCCACAGCCGCCAAGTAACCCTTCTGACCCAGGCCTGAGATGCATGCTTGCGCCGCAGTTGCAGTCAAGCTGGTGCGGCGAAAATGCTCTCGGGCGTGGATGTTTGAGAGGTGGACTTCGACGGTGGGAATGCCAATGGCTTCGACGGCATCACGCAAAGCCACGGAGGTGTGGCTGTAGGCACCTGGATTGAAGATGACCCCGACACATGACTGGGCTGCGCTATGCAAGGCGTTGATCAGTTCCCCTTCCACGTTGCTTTGAAAGGTGCTAAGCTCAAATCCATGTGCCGAAGCGTGGTCGCGCACCGCGGCTTCGAGCTCGGCAAGGGTCAACGTGCCGTACATCGCAGGGTCGCGCTGCCCGAGCAGGTTGAGGTTGGGTCCGTGAATCAGGGCGAGTCGCTTGCTCATTGGAGAACGAGGGGTTTGAGTCCGTGGACAAACAGCACCTCTCCCAACCCGTTGAAGCGCTCAAACGCGTCTTCGCCCATGGTGTCGATGTCCTGTTTGTTGAATCCCAAGATGACTAGGTCCGCACCGCCCGATTTGTTCTTGATGGTTTGAACGGAGCTCGACTCGTGGGTGACGTGTTCGATGTTTTGTTCCGCAATGGGAAGGCGGCCTTCCACAATGCTCGAACGCAACGCCTCCTCTTCTTCCTTGGCGTTTTCCCCGTCGTGAAGGAAGAACACGCTGATGCTTGAATCGCGCCAATCGGGGTGCCCTTGCAGGATGTACGCCAGCAAAATCATCAGGCTGGAGTTCGTCGCATCCTCGGGGTTGATCCAAAGGTGGATGTCGTGCTTGTTGCCAAACTCCCGGCCGCTGCTGCGCAACAACGCCAAATCCAACCCTGCGGCCACGAGCAAGGAGAAGTTGTCGAGCAACTGGTCGCGGTTGGCGGGATGGTCTGGGGCGTACTCCATCAAGAACAAGTTGTTGCCCTTTCCTGAAATCCCTGGAAGCTGGATGCACTGCGCAATGGCCGACGTGTACGAAGGGCTGATGATGGTATCCAGGTGCACGCGGCTCTTGTTGCCTCGGGCGCGTTTGACGAGCTCGGCCTGGGCTTGGCGTGCGTCTTTTTGGGTTTCCTCGCTCAGGAATCCCTGAATGAAATGCATGTAGGTCCCAAACCCGTGCTGGAAGGCCACCCAACGCACCATGTCAAAGCCTTCCTTACGCAGGAACGTGTCGGGAGAAATGGCCAACACAAACGGACGCCATCCGGTCGATTCTTCGAGGTCGTCTTCGTCGCTCATTTGAAGCGCGAGTTGAAGCGCGCGCTGCATTTGGAAGATGATGCCGCGGAAGAGGCGGACCATGCCTTTTTGGCCTCCACCGTGGCGCGACACCCACGAGTGGATGCCGACCATGATCAATAAGCTGGCCGTCGCGTACGTCGGGTTCATCCCAAACATCAGCACCACGCACAGCACCGCCCCCATTAGGCTCACGGACCAATGCGATCGGAACGTCGGGCGGTAGCTCGGATCGGCCGCCATGTGCTCCAAGAAGGACACCAGGCAGATGGCACCGTACGTCACCATGAAGAACATGGAGATGATTTCCGCCACCGCGTTGATGTCGCCCATCAGCACGAAGGCAAAGGCAATCAGGCACGTGGCCAAGGACGCTCGGACAGGCTCTTGTTCCGCACCACGCCCCTTCTTCAGCCACGTAGACATGCCTTCTGGGAAGATGCCATCCGCGGCGATGGCTTGAAGCGTTCTGGGCGCAACCATCACGGAGCCGAGCGCTGAACTCATGGCGGCTGCGGCCAAGCCGACGGGAACGATGGGGCCCCAAAGTGCGATGTTTTCCATGTACAACTCGTCGCTGGCAAGCGCCTCGAGAGGTGCCGACCACCACAGCTTGATGGCCACCGCCACGTAAATCACCACCCCCACGACGGTGGCCCAAATGGTTCCCGTGGGGATGCTGACACGCGGGTCCTTCAAGTCGCCACTCAAGCCAAGCCCCGCCGCGATACCCGTGAATGCTGGAAAAATGAAGGTGAACACTTCGAAAAATCCAAACCGCCGAATGGCGGTTCCGTCTCCGAGAAGCAAGACCTCCGGAATGGTGCCAATGGGGTTCAAGTCGGGGTTTCCGGGTCCGCTGCCTGCGAAAAACATGACGAGTGCGGCAAATAGGAGCACCACCACCACGTAGAGGGCTTTGACCCCGAGGTTGGCCCCCTTGCCAATCATCAGGAGCGTCAAAAACGCCATGACTCCGAGGTTGACCCACATGGGGTCGACAAACACCCCATGGGCCACGTTCGCCCAATGCAGCAAATCCCGGCAAGCCACCGTGAACGCGATGACGTAAAACGCCACGCTGATCGCTTGCGACAGGTAAAGTGCTAGGCCGATGGCACCCCCAATGTTCAACCCAAACGACCTGGAAATCATGTAGTAAGCACCGCCTCCTTCCACCTTTTGGTTGGTGGCAATTTCCGCCACTGCGAGGGCGGTGGGCACCGTCACGAGGTGACCCACAAAGACAATGAGCAAGGTGGAAACCAACCCCACGTGGGCCACGGCGTACCCAAAACGGAGGAACAGGATGGCCCCCAAAATGGTCGAAATGGCCGTCAAAAACACGGGCCACGTGCCCATGGTTTTGAGGTTGGGTTGCGGCGTCATGGGGTCAAGGTACAATGGGCGTGCGGCGCGAATCCGATTGCAAGGCACGGGTTATTCACCACCCGATGACCACGAAACCACCGCATGAAGCGGAAGGTGATCGCTGATGAAATGTTCTTTCACGATGATTTCGTCCACGCACGTCCACTGCGTGTCCAGTCCTTTGACATAGATGGCGTCGATGCGAGGACCGCCTGAGGACCCCTCGGGGTTGAACGTGGTGTAGGTTGGGAATGTTTTTCGGCACCGCGCTTGGACCTTGTCGTAGGTGTCGACAAAGCCCGCCTGCTCCAAAACGTCCCGGCCCGGTGCGCCGGATTCCTCGTTGAAATCTCCGAGGACGGCCGTAGCATCCGCCCCGTGAATGGCGTCCAGTGCGGCGATCAGGCGAGCGCTCGATTCCCGGGCTTCCGCCGAAACGTGACTCCAGTGTGTGTTGTAAACGCGGACTCGCTTTCCCGTCGCGACATGGTGAAACCACGCCACCGTGACGATGCGCGGCAGGTCCGCCGACCACCCCACTGCGCCGGGGGTTTGCCAATCGGAGGCAAGCCACAGCGTTTCGTGGTGCAAGAGCTCCCATTTGCCGTGGTGGTAAAAAATGGGGCACGCCTCTCCGCCCCCGTCCGCATCGCGTCCCTGGCTGACGTGGGACATCCAAGGCAGGCGTTCGGCGAGGTCTTGAACTTGGTGCGGCAAAGCCTCCTGCACGCCTACGATGTCGTAGAAGCCGACGATTTGGGCCACATCATCGCGACGCTCCTCCCACTTGAGGGGATCGGCAGGATTGTCGTACCGAACGTTGAAGGTCGACAAGGTCCATTCCCCCTCCCGAACCTGAGCCTGAGACGGCAACACCACGCCCCACAAGAGGGCCAAAAGGGACCAAAAACGCTGGATCCGAGCCATGTCACGAAGGTACCCAAACTGCACGTGGCATCCGCACGCAGGAGGTGACTTCGCCACGTACCTTTGCCCCCCATGGGAGGTCAACGACGCGTGAAAAGAACGTTCCACAAAGGCCAGGTGCTGACCCTGACCATCGACAGCATGGCTTTTGGAGGCAAAGGCATTGCCCGCCTGGAAACGGACAAGGGGCCCTTTGTAGTCTTTGTCCAAAACGCCTTCCCGGGCCAAACCGTCGAAGCCCAGGTGGTCAAATGCAAATCGCGCCACGCGGAATGCCGATTGCTTCGCGTGGTGGAGCGGGCGGCGTACGAGCTCGACCTTCCGTACCAACCCATCCCGGGCGCGCCGTACGCCACCGTGCCGATGGAGCGTCAACACGCGTGGAAAGAAGAAACCGCGCTTGACCTGTACCGCCGCATCGGGCAGGTGGACAACCTCGGTGAAATCTACCGAGGCCTCGTCCCTTCGCCCCTCGATTGGCATTACCGAAACAAAATGGAGTACAGCTTCTCCGAGATTCGCCATGACCTCGCGACGGACGAGAAGGTGGATGACTTTGGGCTCGGTTTCAAGCACCGGGGAACGTGGTGGGCGGTAGAAAACCTGGACGACGACAGCGGCCTGTTCGATGCGCTGGTGGAAGGCACCCTGCACGAAGTGAGGAAGTGGTGTGAGGCCACGGGGTTGCCCGCTTGGCATCCCCCCAAGCGTGAAGGATTTTTCCGATTCCTCGTCGTGCGCAAGAGCTACGCCGACAACGGCTTGCTCGTCAACTTGGTCACCACGTCTGATGCGCCGTTGGACGAAAAGGGATTCGTCGAATTGATTCGAGGGTTGTGGGGAAGCCGTGTCCAAGGCATCCTGCACACGGTCAACGACGACAAAGGCGAGCGCGTGGAAGCCCGGGAAGGCATGTCACGGGTGATTTGGGGCGAAAGCGTGGTGACGGAAGTGCTGCACGGGTTTTCGTTTGGCATCAGCATGGCGTCGTTCTTTCAAACCAACCCCAAGTCTGCGGAACGCCTTTACGCCGAAGTGATGGCCTTGGCGCTCGACGGGGTTGAACACCGACCCAACAACGTGATCATGGACTTGTTCTGCGGCACAGGCACCATCGGACAGCTGGTCGCCAAGAACGCGAACACGCCCGTGGTCGGCGTGGACATCGTGGCGCAGGCCATCGAGGATGCCAAAGAAGCCG
>Ga0181577_10004501_pt1 | contig 10757 bp, 9 predicted proteins | sample 101ome_21_FD_132468 | JGI IMG/M metagenome (GOLD analysis project Ga0181577, IMG submission 132468) | Coastal salt marsh microbial communities from the Groves Creek Marsh, Skidaway Island, Georgia - 101413BT metaG (megahit assembly) | ecosystem: Environmental > Aquatic > Marine > Intertidal zone... | reverse complement strand
TGGCACATTTGGAACAGGTGGGGCTGAAGACAAAAAGATTGTTTTTGATGGCAATGCTCAAGACTTTCACATAGGGTTAGACGATAGTGCTGATGACTTAGTTATAGGGTTAGGCTCTGCACTTGGTACAACAACACATATGGCATTTACTGAAGATGGTGAGGTAACTAAACCTTTGCAACCTGCTTTTATGGTCAATAAATCAACAGAGCAAAGTAACATAGCAACTGGAAGTGAAGTTAGTGTTTCTTTTGATACTGAACAATATGATATAGGAAGTAATTTTGCATCAAACACGTTTACAGCACCAGTTACAGGTAAATATTTACTGCGTGTTTCTTTATATCTTAGAAATGTAGATACAGCTGCCAGTTATTAAAGAGTTGATTTAAATACTTCTAATAGAGAGTACAGATGGATGGAGGGATTTAATACAGATGGTGGAGATTATGAATATTATGTAGCAAATGTAACTGCTATTGCTGATATGGACGCAAGTGACACAGCTACTGTTGGTATAACTCAAAATGGAGGAACTGCTCAGACAGATATAGATACTGATGGAGCTAGAACATACTTTCAAGGATACCTATTAGGGTAAAGGAGATAACAATGGCAAATCACATAAAAACAGTAACACTAACAGACTTACAACAACAAATACTATCTAACGACTTGTACAATGATACAGACAATGCAGGGTTGGACAAATGGATACAAGACGCAGTAGATGGTAAAATAAATAACTGTTGGAAGAGGATGCAACAAGAATGGACAACAAAGTTAATGAACGACAGTTCTTTTACTGACCCAATCCCAAGCAACCAAGCTGACTTTGTAGCTCTTGTATTAGCAAGGTCTGACTACAAGAACCGTAAAGCAAGAGATGACGAAAGCTAATGCTTGGCTTTAATGCCATATCAGAAGTCTCTATTGCTGAACTGCCAGGTGCTTTTGTACCAGTAGACGGACTATCATCAACTTCAAATATCGGAGCGGTGGGTATTGAAGCAACGGGTGCTGCTAACGCAACGGGTGTATCAGCGACCTTGGCTCTTGGAACAAATTTTAGTGTTACGGGAACAGCAAGTATTTCATTAACTGGATTTTCTGCTACACTTTCTTTGGCAGATGTATTAGTATGGGGCAAGGTTGTACCTGGTGTCACAACGACATACGCGAATGTCAGCACCTCGAACACCCCAACGTGGACGACAGTTACCACTGGAGCCTCGCAGACATGGACAGAAGAAAAGAGGTAACATATGGGATCAACGTATACAGACAACGGTGGAATAGAGAAGATAGGACTCGGTGAGCAAGCGGGAGCTTGGGGCACGACCACCAATAATAACTTTGATATAATTGATAGACTGATCAACGGAGTAGGCACCATAGATTTGTCTAGCTCTGGAGCGTCGCATACTCTTACAACAAGTGACGGTAGTTTGTCTGATGGAATGTTTAAAGTTTTAGTTTTAAGTGGAGCCACGGAAGCTTGTACAATAACTATAGGCCCAAACAATGCGGATAAATTGTATTTTGTAAAAAATAGCTCTGGGCAATCTGTTACTTTTACGCAAGGTTCTGGTTCTGATGTAACTATTCTCAATGGTTTTGGGGCAATAATCTTTGCTGACGGAGCGGGATCGGGTGCAGCAGTGACTGATTTAACGGCTTTATTTACTACAAGCCAAGCTATAGACAACGTGGTGATTGGTGGTACAACACCTGCAGCAATTACTGGAACCACGATTACCGCTACAACGTCCATATTACCCGATGCTTCTGGTGGTGCGGATATAGGCTCTACTTCAGCAGAATTTGGTGATATTTACATTGCCGACGATAAAAAGATAAAATTTGGATCTGATCAAGACGTAAGTATTGAATATGATGAGGACGGCACAGATAGCCTTTTAATTTCTGGTGGAGATGTAACATTATCTGACGATAAAAAATTATTTTTCGGCACAGACAAGGACGTAAGCATTGAATACGATGAGGATGGCACAGATACTTTATTGATATCTGGTGGTGATATAACTATTGCCGATGACAAAAAATTAAACTTTGGTACAGATAAAGACGTAAGCATTGAATATGATGAAGATGGCAATAACACCATGCTAGTTACTGGAGATGTGGTGTTTGCTGATGGCACAACAGATGTGGATATAGCCTCACACGATACCTCCAATGGTCTGAAGCTAGGTGGCACTTTAGTCACAGCGACAGCCGAAGAGATAAATAAATTAGATGGTGTAACACGAACAACGTCACAAATAAACTCAGCTAGAGATGGCACGGTAACAAGCGTAGCCACAGGTAACGGATTGACAGGTGGCACGATAACAGGCTCTGGCACAGTGTCTATGGCAAATAGTTGGATGTCTACTTCTTCTGCCATCTTTTCAATTAGTGGCACCAGTTTTACAAATAGCAGATCTTACCCCGTTTTTATTTCAGGAAGATCAAATGCAGGTGGGGGAAGTTTTACCTTCTCTGTTAATAATGGTAGTGGTGGAACGGGGACTATTGATCAGAGCGATGGAGACAGTGGAACGAATGATCCCTTTGCCTTTATTTTACCTGTGGGAGGGTCAATATCTGGCTCCAGTTTTACGGGAGTAGGAATAGAGTTGAGGCCCGGCTGATGCCCTTAACTGCACTTAAATTTAAACCAGGGATAAATAGAGAATCTACCTCCTATTCTAATGAGGGCGGGTGGTTTTCTTGTGATAAAATACGGTTTCGATTTGGTGCAGCAGAAAAAATAGGTGGGTGGCAGTCCTACAGCGACAATACCTTTCTTGGCACATGTCGAGCCTTGTTTAGTTGGGTGGCGTTAGATGGCACAAAGTACTTGGGTCTTGGCACGAATCTAAAATACTACATAGCCGATGGTGGTCAATACAATGATATTACACCTCTTCGATCCACGACGGGATCTGGGGATGTTACGTTTGCTGCTACAAATGGCAGTAGTACGATAACTGTGACCGATGCTGCTCATGGAGCCGTGCTGAATGACTTTGTTACTTTTTCTGGGGCAGCGTCCTTGGGTGGGAATGTGACAGCTGCAATACTTAACGCAGAGCACCAAGTTACAAACGTGGTAAACAATAATACCTACACCATAGCGGTTAGCGTGTCGGCAAATAGCTCTGATTCTGGTAACGGTGGCAGTTCTGTAGTGGGTAGATATCAAGTAAACACGGGTCTTGATACAAACTTCTTTGGCACGGGTTGGGGTGCAGGTGTGTGGAACGGAATAGATACAGATGAATTAACAACAACACTCGCTGAAGAGCTTGATGCGTCTGAGACGGGCATAGATGTGGCGAGTGCCACGGGCATATCAACCTCTGACGTTATTAGCGTGGCGGGTGAGTTGATGCTTGTAGGTGGTATATCCTCTAACACACTGACCGTGACTCGTGGACATGGTGGTACAACAGCTGTTGTGCATTCAAGCGGAGAGTTGGTGCGATTGGTAAAAGGCAATGCCACCGCAACAGACGATACCGTAACCTTGGTGGATGGCAGTGGATTAGCGTCTGACGCTACGGTGACCACGGCAACAGTTGATTCTGCTGCAGCCTTTCCTAGTTCTGGTTATATAAAGATTGAAGACGAAATAATAGAATATACGGGCACAACATCTACAACATTTACTGGATTAATAAGAGGCTCTCTTAGTACCACTGCAGCCACTCATGCCGATAACGAAGCGGTAATTGAGGCAAGCTTTGGATGGGGTATGCCTGCAGAGTCTACTGTATCGGGTGCCAATCTTACAAACTGGACACACGATAACTTTGGTGAAGATTTACTTATGAACGTAAAAAATGGTGGTATTTACTACTGGGATAGAACGTCGGGCACCTCTTCACGGGCCGTGGAACTAAACACTTTGTCTGGATCTACGCTCGCTCCTACGATAGCTAAACAAATCATGGTTTCCGACCAGGATAGGCATGTCATTGCTTTTGGGTGCGATGGCGAAGCCTCTATCGGTACACAAGATCCACTACTTATACGCTTTGGATCGCAAGAGAGTCTTACATCGTGGCAGAGTTTGGCAACAAACACAGCAGGAGAGTTGCGTATATCCACGGGGTCTGAAATAGTTGTGGCTATACAGACCAAACAACAGATATTGGTGTATACAGACGTGTCGCTCCACGGAATGCAGTTTCTAGGCCCACCATTCACGTTTGGTTTGAACGAAATATCCCGAAACATCACGATTGCCAGTCCAAACGCAGCTGTTGCAGTAAATGATTTTGTATTCTGGATGGGGTCAAAAGAGTTCTATGTATATGGTGGTACCGTGCAACGTCTACCATGTACCGTATTAGACTATGTGTTCGGTGATTTTAATAGAGATCAGATAGGTAAGGTAACAGCAGGGCATAACTCTTCGTATGGTGAAGTATGGTGGTTCTATCCATCCAAAAACAGTGCCACAAATGACCGCTATGTGATCTACAACTATCAAGAAAAAGTGTGGTATTTTGGCAACCTTGCACGAACAGCGTGGGTAGATCGTGGTATCAACCAGTATCCGATTGCAGCACACACCGATAATAAGCTGTATTACCATGAGTTTGGGCAAGATGATGGTAGCACCAATCCTCCTTCTGCTATATCCGCGAACATTGAATCAAGCCAAATAGACATAGGGGACGGAGAAAAGTTCTCGTTCATACGACGGGTTATACCCGATGTAACCTTTAGAGACAGCACAAATGAGACACCACGAGTAAATATGGTGGTAAAAACCAGAAACTTCCCTGGTGTAACCTTTAACGAAACAAATAGTAGCACGGTTACACAGTCCGTATCTACACCCGTGGAGCAGTTTACTGAGCAACTACACATACGAGCAAGAGGGCGATCTTTTGCTTTTCGTATTGAAAGTGACGTAACGGGCGTTATGTGGAGGTTAGGCACACCACGCCTTGATGTTCGACAAGATGGGAGACGCTGATGTCCACTAGAAATGTACCCGCACCGTTATTTCCATATCCACCAGAGGATTATGATCAAAATTACTTTTCTGATGTGGTGCGGTCTTTCTCTATCTTTGTGGATCAGCAAAGAAACCCTGGTGAGGCACGAGCCACAAAGATGACATTTACAAACCTTCCGTCGGGTGACGACACTACTTTAGAGGTAGGGGCGTTGTTTGAGGTAGAGGGTGTTTTAAAAATTAGCAAAGTGAATATCCCACATTGTACTGGTAATTCTGCTACAAGTGGGTTAGGATCGGTAACAGTAAGCATAAGTTAGGGCATATTATGTTAGGAGCAGTTTTAGGAGGAATAGCGGGACTTTTAACTGGGGGCACCGCTATGGCAGCGGCCGTTGGTGCGGGTCTAGGAAGAATAGCGAGCGGTGGGGATTTAGAAGACGCATTAAAAGATGGTGCTCTTGCCTTTGGAATAGGTTCGATACCTGGTGTTGGAAACTTCGCTAAAAGTGCAGCGGGACAATTAGGATTAGGTGGTGCCACAGCCAAGGCAGCCACAGCAAAAAAGATGGCAGACGCAGCAGCTACGGGAGCAGCCAAAGGAGGATTTAGTTTAATGAGTCCTGGTGGTATTCTTACAGCAGCATCTCTTGCGGGTATGGCAGAGAAGAAAGAACCATCTCAAGGTCCTATTTTTGAAAAGGGAGAGCGATTACCCGAATATGAGGGTGGCGTGGTTGTTAAGCCGTATTATAGTCCTATTACAAACCAACGGTACATGACCCTTGAAGAAAAAGAGAATGCTGAAAATAGTGTAGGCATCATGTCTGCGGCAGCGGGTGGATATATAGAAGGTCCTGGTACTGGTCGTAGTGACGATGTAAAAGCAGGTATCTTTCAGAATGGACAAAAGGTACAAGAGGCACGGCTCTCGGACGGTGAGTTTGTTATGACTGAAAAAGCGGTACGCAACGCGGGTGGTGGTGACAGAGAAAAAGGTGCTGCAAGGATGTATTCGTTGATGAATAATCTTGAAAGAGGAGTCGCTTAATGGCAGAACAGACTCAACAACAAGATGTAGTCTTACCCGAATATCAAGAGAAATATCTAAAAGACCTCCTTGCCACGGCACAAGCTGTAGCGGGTGCGGGTCAAGAAATACCAAAGTATGAAGACTTTGTTGCTGCTCTAACACCCGAACAGCTAAAAGCCATTGAAATAGGCACACAAGGTATAGGTGCATATCAGCCTATGCTTGAAGAGGGAGCCAAGACCCTTGCTAGTGGTGTGACAACATTAGGCGAGGGAGCCGATCTCACACGAATGGGTGCAGGACAAATTGGTGGAGCTACGGGTGCCTATGATCCACAGTCGTACAAAGCCTTTATGGATCCGTATCAAGAAGAGGTTGTGGCTAGATTACAAGACGATATTGAACGGCAACGTCAGATACAAGCTAATCAGTTAGCGGGACAAGCTGCGGGACGAGGAGCCTTTGGTGGTTCAAGAGAGATAGTTGCTCAAACTGAATTGGGTAGAACAGCAGGAGAGCAAGCTGCTCGATTAGGGGCACAACTTAGAAGTGCGGGATTCAGACAAGCACAAGCACAAGCACAAAAAGCCTTTGAAGATCAACAAAAGAGAAAACTCGGTGCGGGACAACTATTTGGACAGCTAGGTCAAGGTATGGGTAAACTTGGTGCGGGTATTGGTGGACTAGGCATACAGCAAGCATCTCTTGGTGAGGCTGCACAAGGCTTGATGGGTAAGGACGTGAATATGCTGTTAGGTTTAGGTGGACTACAGCAACAGCAAGATCAAGCCATTCTATCGGGTGGACTACAGTCTTTCTTAGCAGGGCAAAGTCAACCGTTCAAAGAAGTAGGGTTCTTATCTGACATATTTAGAGGAGTTCCATCTTCTGGTACAACTCTTACTCAGACCTCGACCCCCGATCCAAGTCTCATATCTCAGATAGGTGGACTTGCTACGGGCATTTATGGATTGAGCCAAGCCGATGATGGCAACTTTTTTAGAAGTTTAGTGTAATGAGCGTAACAAATAGAAAAATGTTTAGACGTGATGCACGGAACAAGCTCCGTAATATGGGTGGTATTATGGCATCGTCCGAGCCATTAATACAAGAGGTGGCGAAGTTTCAAGATGGACAATCTGTAAGGAATCCAAGTCCTTCTTTCTTTTATGATGCTTTGAGAAGATTAGGTAATGTGCCCGACATTTTAAAACCAAGGAATATTAGAGTACAAGATCCTTCAGAACTAAATCCTTCTAATTTAACACAAGCATTAACGGAGGTGGGTCGTCCAGATGTTGAAACTCTACTTCAAAGAGCGGGTAGAATTGCAAAAACACCTTTTACCATAGGACCTGCAGTTTTTGCTGATGCAGTTGAAAAAGGTTTAAAATTTAACCCTATCAATCCTAACCAACTTACAGATGCCTCAATTCTTGCAATAGAAGAAGGCAAAGTGAATAAGCAAGGAGAGCGAGTATATGCCCCACGTCCAAGTGGTATGGACATGATTCAACAAATTAAAAACTCCACATTAGGGAAAGCTAAAATAGATCAGTTACTGGGCATGGATAGTGATTTATTAGAAGCTTCAAGACTAAAAGATATGTCTGTGGAAACTCGTATGATGCCTGGTGGTCCTCCAGGAGCTAGTGGGACTGGCACTGGACTTGAACCAGTAACCATTAGACCCGATAAATATGGTCCTGGTGGGGAACCAGTTCTTAGCACTGACGACCTTCCAGAAGGTGTGAAAGTTACGTTTGGAGAGGGCACAAGATTTAGAAAAGACGCTGAAGAAGAAAAACTCAGAAAAGATACCGCTGCTGCCAAGCTCACTATGCAAGAAGCCGAGAGAGAGGCTGAACAATTAGCAATGAGAGAGGCAGAAAAGCAGAGAGCAGTTGCCGGTGGTATGCCTTTGTCTAATCAAGTAGGAGCAACAGATGTAGAAGCTCTTCAAGATCAAATAAGTGGTGGTCGAATTAGCTCTGGTGCGGGGCAAACGCTTGGTGTTACTAAACAACAAGAAGAAACAGCTAAAGCATTACAAACTGGCGATGCTTCTGGAGCAAAGAAGAACATAGAAGATATTATGAAGGGCGGTGCGGGTGCTCAACAAGCAGGTCTTAAACAGCTTATGAAAGAGTTTACGGATAATGCCCCTGAATATGAAGGTATGGACAGAGGGTTAGCCATAGCAAAGATAGGTTTTGCAATGGCAGCGGGAGAAAGTCCTAACGCCATAACAAATATTGCAAAAGCTATGAATGATGGTGCTGACATGTTCATAGCGGATGATGCAAAACGAAAAGATTTTAAAAGAAATGTTCAACTTTCGGCTCTTCAATACGGTTTGGGTGAGGTTAGTAAGATGCGAGGAGAGGCTCGTGCTCAAGCCAGAGAAATGCTTAAACAAAAATTTGATGGAGAATATTTTGTTGTGCAAGATGAAGAGGGTAACTATCAACAAGTTTTTGTTAGCAACTACGACAGAGCAACAAAAGGACTACCAAAAGGAGCGTTAACGTCTGATTTTGTCCAAGCCATGATGAAGAAAAAAGGAGCAGCCTCTGATCTTCAAAAAGAACTAATAAAGAGTTCTGTTGTTAGTTATGAAGGGAAAGAAAAATTTTATGATGGATACACCTCTAGCGTAGATAATGTTATTTCTTCTACAAATGCTTCTGAGTTACTAGAGCAAGTTATAATTCAAAATGAACAAGGAAAATTATCAGGTCTTACACCCGCTTGGCAAACTGCTGTATCTAGAGCTGCTACAATTATTGGTAAAGATCTACAGTTAGATAAAAAGTATACAGATAGAGATTTAGCTATATCTCATTTAAAAACTGTATTTCAACAGCTAATACCTTTAACCTTGGGCGAAGCTCAGTCAGCTAACTCGATATCAGATAAAGATGTTGCCAGATTAGCAGACGCATTTATGACAGAGGGCATATTGGATGGAGGTATGTTAGGTCTAATAGCAACACCCACAGCCGTGTTAAGAAGTAAATTACAGAAAACCTTAAAAACATTTCATCAACAACAAGAAAAGGCTCTTGCTCGAATAAATGATTACGAGAATAACGAAGCTATTAACTTGTTCTTTGGGATGGACACACGCACGGCAACACCTAAATTATTAGGGTCATATGTAGGCGAGCAAAGAAAAAGACTACAACCTTACTTAGAAACAGAAGGGTTCAGAGGATTAAGTCTTCAATTAGATAATGGTGTCTATAAAATGGTAAGACCCACTGCAAAGGCTTAAAAATGGCTATAATTAAAGTAGAAACTCCCGATGGCATAGTGGATGTCAAGATAGAAGGCGAAGAGCCAAATCAAGACGAACAACAAGCCATATTTAACACTTTCTTTTCAGATCAAGGTTCCGCGACGAGAAGAGACAAAAGCACGTTGGATCTTGCTACTGCCTCTGGTGAAGAGATTCAAGAATATATTAGAACAAAAGAAGCACTAGGCGTGGATGCTGCTACTGGAGAGGCAATAAAAAGAGATCCGACAGAGGAGGTTGGTGTTGACTATGTTTCTGGTCTTAGAAATTTTCGGATTAGAGCGGGCCTTGCTAATAAAGAAACTACAGAGGAACGAGCAGCCTATCTAAAAGATCAAGTGGGTCTTGATGGGTTTAGGTTAGATGAAAAAGGTAGGTTTATACTAACAAAAGTTGGCAGACAAAAATTAAACATGCCCGATGGTCCAGAGATAGCTATAGACGAAAAAGGTCTTAGTCGATATGACCTTGCTGACTTTATAGGACAGTCGGGTGTCCCTTTAACAGTGGGTATCGGAGCTAGTATTCTAACTGGAGGCATTGGAACAATCCCTGCAATGCTTACGGTTGGTGCATCAATGGGCGTTGGTAAACTATTAGATGAGGCGTTTGAATCGGCTCAAGGATATCAAAGAGAGAGTGCGGGACAGATAGCAAAAGCTGCAGCTGTTGAGGCTGTGTTTGGAGCGGCAGGTGAAGGAGTGGGTAGATTTGTATCTGGTGCACTCGGTCGTTTGTTTAAAGGTAGTGCCTCAAGACAAGCGGAAGAAGCTAAAGAAGGTGGAAGAGAACTATTAAAGCAAGGATTCAGACCTACTGTAGAGGGTGGAGCACCAGGGACTTTTGGTATTTTAACAAGACTTCAAGCTATTTACGAAGGTATTTCTCCTAATCAAGCTGCTGCGGAAAAGAATGTAAAAGCTCTTATGGCTGAGTTAAAACGAGTATCTCAAGTTGAATTAGGTGGTGTCAGTGATGATGCTGTTGAAAAGCTAGGCAAAGTCATAAAAAAAGATGTGGAAAAAATATACGCTGACAACAACACTTTATTAAAAAATGCAGAAAAAATAAAAAATCAAGAAGTAGAAAGAGAAGTACGAAAACTCATAAAACCTTTGGAAGCGGGAGAAAACTTAGGGTTAAAAGAAGTAAAAGGATTGTTAACTTCTAAGGCTCTTTTTTCAGAAGCAATAGACGATTTATACACACGAGCCGATTCTCTACTAGGTCCAAAAAGACAAGATATAATACCCGTGGCTAATCTTAGAAAAGCGATAGATGACGCTTTGATAGACGCTAATCCAAAAGTTGAAAGAGAAATAAAAAACAGTAAGGCTATGAAGATCTTAGAAGAAGCAGAAGAAAGAGCCAAAGAAAGATTAATAAGATCAAGAGGAGGTTCTCTGGGGAGTCTTGGCAAAGATGCTATAAATCGAGAACTATTT